>JGI24702J35022_10001926_pt1 | contig 12794 bp, 10 predicted proteins | sample TergutTh196P4_FD_35022 | JGI IMG/M metagenome (IMG submission 35022)
ATAATCAAAAATCATCTTTTATTTTTAATGATTTTGCCCTGTTGCCTTGATAGTTCCCTATTTACTTTATAAATTTTTGTGTTAATTCGCGGCGTGAAAAAACGTAAAGTACAAGTTTACTGAAGAAAAACCAACGTTTCAACATCTATGAAAAAAAAATATTCTCATAGCAAATGAACAAAATATTAAAAACAGCAAAAATATTAGGTACGGCATTTAAATTATTTTTGTCGGCATTTGCATTGTTCTTGCAAGTTAAATTAAGATATAGAACAAAACCAAAAGTAATACAATTGCCTATAACGAGTAAATGTAATTCAAGATGTATTACTTGTAATATTTGGAAAAATAGATTGCCAATAGACATAGACGCTGAAGAATTAAAAAAGATTTTACAACAAACCTGTTTTAATAAAGTTAAAGCCGTTGGCATAAATGGCGGTGAACCAACACTGCACCGACAATATAAAGAAGTGATAAATGCTATATTGACCTTACCCAAATTACAAGAAATTTATTTAATATCCAATGGGCTAATGCCGTCAAAATTATTGCCAATGCTTGAATACGGCAAACAGCAAGCAGCTGCTAAAGGAGTAAGTTTTAATTGCACTATTTCCATTGATGGTATAGATCGGACGCATAATACAGTCAGAGGAATACCTGCAGCCTTTGATAAAACAATAGCGAGTTTGTGTGAAATAATGAATAACAGGGATAAATACTGCGATAATCTTGATATTGGATGCACTATCTCTAAATATAACGTGTATCATTTGGCGGAATATGATACATATACTTCGGAGTTAAATATTCCCGTTTATTATCATTTGGCTGTTCCCAATAAACGTATCGGCACATTTAACGACTGCAGCTATTCCGTTTTATCCGACAAAAGAGCAAAATTGATGGCAGAGGAATTTTTCTTGACAAAATTCTTGCATGGAAAGACTTTGTATAACAAAATGCGGTATTTTATGAACTTTTACTACCTGAAAAATGACGGAAAAAAACGTTTGGCAACTTGTAATTATTTGTATAGGGATGTTACTGTTGATGAAAATTTGAATTTGTATTTATGCGCTACAGCAAGCGATTGTATTGGAAATTTGAAGAATTCTGACTTTAACAGTTTTGTTAAAAACGGACAGTTCAGAAAAATAGAAAAACAAACAAGCACTTGTTGTGATACGTGCATTCATTACGCAGCCCGACCTTCATTAAAGGGATTATTCACAATTTTCATCTATTTTATTACACAACAGATTAAATGGAATGTTATTTTTAGATAATTAAAAATGGTAAAAATTACAATCATAGGATGGTATGGAACAGAAACAATAGGCGACAGGGCTATTCTTTCAGGATTGATAAATCTTTTGTCGGAAACGTATAAAGACATAGAAATCAAACTCGGTTCGTTGTATCCTGTATTATCAGAAAGAACACTATTAGAAGATTACGGTTTTTATTGTCTATCTGCACAAAAAGAAAACCTGTCTGTAATCGTATTCGACAGCACGAATATCTTTGAATTGAAATCGGCGATAAAAAGGTCGGACTTACTTGTTATGGGTGGTGGTCCGTTAATGGATATTGTAGAAATGAATATGATTAAATATGCCTTTCAATATGCGAAAAAACATCGTATTAAAACTGCGATGCTCGGTTGTGGAATAGGACCGTTAACACAACGAAAATACATAAAAGCAGCACTGACTATTGTTTCACATTCCGACTTAACTGTTTTCAGAGACAGTAAATCATTATCTCTGTATCATCAGTTTAAAAACATTAACGTTTCCGATTGTCTGGCAAGTATTGACCCTGCGCTGTTTTCTGCTGAACTTTTTAAATCATTATATAAGAATAATGCAAAAAAAAATAAAATTGTTGTTGTTAATTTTCGGGAAATAGATGAAATTTATTTGCCGAAATCTTTGGCGAAAAATTTATTGCCGCTGCTTGTTGATTTATTGCAAACAATAACAACTCAATACGAAACATTATTAGTGCCTATGCATACTTTTGGCGTTGGCGGCGATGACAGGTATATTTTAAATAGATTGGCTGGAAAAGTCAAATCGGAGAACTTACGTGTGCAAAATATTCCTTTGAGTTTGGAAGAAACAATGGATGTTTATTTTAATTCTGCATTTTGCATCGGAATGCGTTTTCATTCTGTGCTGTTGCAAACAGTATTGAATGGAAGAAATTATATTCTTGATTATACAAATCCTGTAAATGGGAAAATTATAAATCTGCTTGGACAATTAAAAGCGTTAGATTTCTATAAACATAGGTATTATTCTCTTGCCAAATTGGACGGAAAACTGTTTAATCCGACAAATGATATACCTCAATATAAAATAGATGCTGAACAGATTAATGATTTTAAAAAAATCTATATTGAAAACATAAAAAAATTATTCTGATGAAAGTCTTTCATATATGTTATTCTGATGGCAGGTTTGGTGCCGGTATTGCGGCAATGCGCATAGTAAAGGCGCAAAGAAACTGCGGTATTGATGCAAAAATTTTTGTAGTTCAAAAATATACGGACTATCCATACGTGCATAGGGTCTCAAAATTTAAAGAATTTTACATAAAATTTTGCAATGAAATCAGCACATTTATTCTTAAAAAATTAAATAAATCTACAAATCCTGTTATGCATTCCCTGAGTTTGTTTGGAGGAAAACTATGCAGACAGATAAATAATATTGATAGCGACATTCTTCATTTACATTTCATTAACAGTGAGATGCTGAGCATTAAGGATATTGCTAAAATCAAAAAGCCTGTAGTATGGACGTTTCACGATTCGTGGGCTTTTTGCGGTGCAGAGCATTATCAAAACGGAATGGACGATGAAGCATATATCAAAGACTATATGCCACATCCATACAAAGGTTTTAATATCAACCGCTGGATGTTGCAAAGAAAAAAACGCTACTGGAAAAACAGTCGGTTTTATATCGTAGCACCAAGTCAATGGGAAACTGCTTGTGCGCAAAAATCAAATTTGTTTTGTAATAATAATTTCTCCACAGTTCCTAATTGTTTGGATACAAATACGTTTAAACCAATAGATAAACAAATTGCAAGAGAAATTTTGAATCTTGAAAAAGATAAAACATATATTCTTTTCGGTGCTTTTGGAGGTATTTCTAATACAATTAAAGGTGGTAATTTATTAATTGAAGCATTGAAAATATTTTCCGAACGATATGATAAAACAGATGTAGAATTATTGGTATTTGGGGCATCGCGTCAGCCGGATTTTCCTGCTTTGAATATGCCTGTACATTTTTTAGGTAAAATATCGGACGAAACAACAATGAGTTTGATTTACAATTCAGCCAATGTGATGTTAGTTCCTTCAAAAATGGATAACCTCCCGCAAACAGCCACAGAGTCTGTTTCGTGCGGGATTCCGATAGTATGTTTTAATGTGGGAGGGTTGACCGATATTGTAGAACATAAAAAAACAGGATATATTGCAAACCGATTTGATACGGCAGAGTTCGCAGAAGGTATAAATTGGATTTTGAATGAAACCGACTGTGAATTATTATCAAAGCGAGCAAGAGAAAAAGCATTGATAGATTATGATGAAATAAAATGTGTTAAATCATATTCAAAAATATATGAAAATATTAAATAAAATTCGCAGGGTAAATTGGCTTATTCAAACAGATATTATAGGCAAGAAACTTGCTAAAATGGGAGGATTGCCTCACAAAAATAAGATAATCAAATCTTATTTGGGTGGTGAAGGTAATTTGAAAATCAAAGAATTGCTTCTTTCTGGACAACCTACAATGGTCTGTCGCTATGGCGCGAGCGAACTTCAAGCGATTGAGCATTTTTATTTACGTCTATTTTCGTTTCGTAAGCAGGCAGCCCTAACCGAAATATGTATACAGTCGGGCTTTTTTCCGAATGATAAAAAATTAATGCCACGTTTTATTTCTTTGTATGCAGAATGTGCAAAATATATCGACATTTTAATTGCTTGGAATATGCTACATGGTAATATGGCTGAAAAAAAACTTATCAAAAAATGGTCGCCGGATATTATGCTTGCAGACCTAAGCAGTTTGGAGGCGTGGCTGTATAATGAGCCTTGGACAGAGTGCTTGCACGACAAAAAAGTATTGCTGGTGCATCCTTTTGAAAGAAGTATCAGGTATCAATATGACAATAATCGTGAAAAACTATTTTTTAATCCAAAGATCTTACCAAAATTCAAGACACTAGATATTATTCGCCCACCACAAGCGATAAATATGGAAAATACTGATGGCTACAATGATTGGTTTGATGCTTATGATGATTTGTGTCGTAAAATTGAGGCTTCTGATTTCGATGTTGCAATTATTGGTGCGGGCGCATGGGGATTGCCTTTAGCAGCATTTGTAAAAAAACAAGGAAAACAAGCTATACACTTGGCTGGTAGCACACAATTATTGTTTGGTATAAAAGGAGGTCGTTGGGAATTGCCATCGTATGGATATCAGTACAAATTATATAATGAATACTGGAAACNCCCATATCAAGAGGAAACACCCAAAAACCCTAATTGTGATAAAGGTATAGTAGCTTATTGGTAAAATATTTTTAATTAAAAATTATGAATAATACACAACGAAAATTCAAAAAACTCATTTTTAGTTATTATCGTTTTGGTATAAAAGGTGTAGTAACGTTTTTTAAATCGTTACAGAAACGGAAATCGTCAATTATTTTCCGTTACCCTAGAACATTGCGTTATCCTATATATTTACGCCGGCAAACGTCAGATTACAATATATTTGAAGATATATTAATAACAGAGCATTATGCAATAGATTACAAATGCGATCCAAAAGTAATTTTTGACTGTGGTGCAAATATTGGAATAGCAGCTGTTTATTATGCTAATCGTTTTCCCGAAGCTAAAATTATTTGCATTGAACCCGAATCCTCTAATTTTGAAATGCTGAAAAAGAATACGGAGTGTTATCCTAATATAAATATCTTAAAAGCAGGATTATGGTATAAAAAGAGTCATTTAAAAATAGATGACGATAACCGCCAGAAATGGTCATTTACGGTTAGCGAAGTGCCTGAAGATACGCCTAATTCCATTAAAGCAGTGTCTATCCCCGACCTAATGCGTGAATATCATTGCAATGAAATAGATATTTTAAAAATAGATATCGAAGGGGCTGAAAAAGAATTGTTTGAAAAGGATTATGATTGGCTATCAAAAGTAAATGTAATTGTAATAGAAACTCACGACTCTCTGCGCGAAGGTTGTTCCCATGCTTTTTTTCGTGCTTTGATAAATTACAACTTTTCATTGAGCGTGAAAGAAGAAAATTTTATATGTTATTTAAAAAATAATCTACAATGACCCCACTTATCTCCATCATTACAGTAACCTACAACGCAGCAGATTATCTTGCACAAACCATTGAGAGCGTCCTTGCACAAACTCACCCAAATATTGAATACATTATTATTGATGGCGGCTCAATCGATGGAACTGTTGATATAATTAGGAATTATGAATCACAAATTACGAATACATTAAAGCACTTTAAATTTGTAAGAGAGAAAGACAATGGAATTTATGACGCCATGAACAAAGGAATTCGGATGGCGCAGGGTGAATTAATAGGCATAGTAAACGCCAGTGATTATTATGAACCGAATACAGTGGAAAGAGTGGTTGATGCATATTTACAAAACAATGATGTTGGTATTTTTCACGGTAATATGAATATGTTGAATGAAGACGGATCGTTTTTCAAACTTAAAAAACCGAATATAAATTTGGAAGAATTATATCAGGGAATGTCAATATATCATCCCACATTTTTCGTGGCAAAGTCAGTATATGAAAAATATGGTTTGTTTGATTTGCAATATAAAATTGCTGCCGATTTTGATTTTGCTTTACGGTGTAATTCGGCAGGAGTAAAATTCTTTTATATTGATAGTGTTATCAGCAATTTTCGCAAAGGTGGAGTTTCATATATAAGAATAAAAGCAACGCATCAAGAATGTAAAAAGGTACTCATACAAAACGGTTATGCTGAAACTACGGTTAATGTTGTAGCAAAAGTATGGGAAAAATTAAGAAAAAAAGACCATTTGTATTATACGTTGTACAAAATTTTGAAGTATGTATTGCCAAAACCGCTCATTAATAAAATTGCTCATCAAGCATCTATAAAATAAATGAGTAAATAAAATAAATATTTACATTTGGATATCGTTAATATAATTTAGTAATTATTTTATATATGAAAAAAGTAGCACTCATCACAGGAATTACCGGACAAGACGGTGCCTATTTAGCCGAATTTTTATTAAAGAAAGGCTATATGGTTCACGGTATTAAACGCCGTTCCTCGCTTTTCAATACTGAGCGTATTGATCACCTCTATCATGAACCTCATGTGGAAAATAGAAATTTTATTCTTCATTATGGGGATATGACCGATTCGATGAATTTGACGAGAATTGTTCAGGAAGTACAGCCGAACGAAATTTATAATTTGGCAGCCATGTCGCACGTCAAAGTTTCGTTCGATACGCCCGAATATACGGCAAACGCTGACGGAATTGGCACATTAAGATTGTTGGAAGCAATTCGACTGTTGAAACTTACAGACCAATGTAAGGTGTATCAAGCTTCAACCTCCGAATTGTATGGCTTGGTGCAGGAGTCACCGCAAACCGAGAAAACACCTTTTTATCCGCGCTCCCCTTACGCAGTAGCAAAAATGTATGCTTACTGGATTACGGTAAACTATCGCGAAGCCTATAAAATACACGCAAGTAACGGAATCTTGTTCAATCACGAATCGCCAGTTCGGGGAGAAACATTCGTTACGCGAAAAATTACCCGCGCCGCCGCACGTATTGTAATGGGAATGCAAAACAAACTTTACTTGGGAAATCTGAATTCCAAACGAGACTGGGGACACGCAAAAGATTATGTGGAAGCAATGTGGTTGATACTGCAACAAGAACAACCTGACGATTATGTGATAGCAACAGGTATTACTAACACTATTCGTGATTTTGTTAAAATGACATTCGCCAAAATTGGAATCACTGTTGAATTTTATGGCGAAGGAGCAGATGAAAAAGGATGTATGACAAAGATTGATACCAAACTCTTTTCAAAAGCCGTAGGCGAAGAATTTGTAGAAAATCTACACAAAAGATTAAATGAAAATATTGTTGAAGTTGATCCGCAATATTTCCGCCCCACAGAGGTTGAATTATTGATTGGAGATGCTTCCAAAGCAAAGAAAAAATTGGGATGGTCGCCAAAATATACACTTGATTCTTTGATTAATGAAATGATTATAAGCGATATAAAATTGTTTAAAAAAGAAAATTATTTGAAAACAGGTGGTTTTACAATATTAAATTATTTCGAATAAAGTGAAAAAAAAATCAAAAATATATATTGCCGGACACACCGGACTTGTCGGCTCAGCCATTTGGAAAAATCTGTTATCAAAAGATTATACCAATCTTTTGGGTAAAACTATTGATGAATTGGATTTAAGAAATCAGCAGGAAGTTGATACTTTTTTTGCAACTGAAAAACCTGAATATGTTTTTCTATGTGCTGCAAAAGTAGGCGGCATTGTTGCCAATAATACTTACAGAGCTGATTTTATCTATGAGAATTTACAGATTCAAAATAACATTATTTATTCTGCATGGAAATACGGCGTAAAAAAACTGTTGTTTCTTGGTTCAACATGTATCTACCCTAAAAATGCGCCGCAACCGATGCATGAGGATGCTTTGCTAACTTCGCCATTAGAATATACGAACGAACCGTATGCGATAGCAAAAATAGCAGGTATTAAACTTTGCGAAAGTTTTAATTTACAGTATGGAACAAATTTTTTAGCGGTAATGCCCTCTAATCTTTACGGTCCTAACGATAACTTTGACTTGGAAACCTGCCATGTTTTGCCTGCATTGCTTAGAAAAATGCACCTTGCCAAACTATTGAACGAAAATAATTTTGATGACATTAGAAAAGATATGAAACTGCGCCCTATTGAACAAACAGATGAAACAGCATCAAAACAAATTATTTTAGAAAAATTGAAAAAATATGGTATTACCTCTGAAAGTATTGAAATTTGGGGAACAGGAAAACCTTTGCGCGAATTTTTATGGAGCGAGGATATGGCAGATGCATGTGTGTTTGTAATGGAAATTCTTAATTTTTCAGATTTGGTAAAAGAAAAACGGGAAATCAGAAACTGTCATATTAATATTGGTACAGGAAAAGAAGTTACTATCTCCGAATTGACTTCTATAATACAATCTATAGTAGGATATAACGGTAAAATCATCTATAATGCAGAAAAGCCGGACGGAACGATACGAAAACTTACTGACCCGTCGAAATTACATACTTTAGGATGGCGGCATTCCGTTGAATTACAAGAAGGTATTCAAAGAATGTATGAGTGGTATATGCTTCAAACTTAATACGCTAAAACAACGATAACGAAATTCCAACCGACATTGGGTTCACTGCCGGTCCCCTGCCCTCATTAAACAATCTGTTTACCTGATAAGCATAATAAACGGCCACAAACTTCCAACCGCAACGTACATAAATATCAAAATTTACCTTTTGGCGGTTGGCAGTAAGAAAATGCTTGTAATTTTCTTCTATGTAATTTGTTTCATAATCTTTCCCTTTAAAACGTTGTGAAATCTCTACAGCCAATCCGAGGCGCCCTCCAACAGTAATTTTAAATCCGTTGCTATGACGATATCTAAACTCTAATGGAATATTACAACTTATATAGGTCATTCTGTTTAATTTCATACTGTCTGTAATTACCGTAGGAAGTATATAATATTTGGTAAGGTTGGTGGTTTTGTCGTATCTTAATTGTGCATTGGAGAATTGGGTGTGGTATGTACATCCGATTCCTAAACCAAAAGAGATTGGGCTTTTTTTAGAGGTTTTAAAATCCCATAAAACCGCTACATTAAATCCCGGATTAAACTTATGAGAAACATTAGTTGGAACATGAAACCAAAAGGAATGAAAAACATCCACTATCAACCGGTCTCTAAAAACTTCAGCTGTTTCTTTTTGAATTTTAGATTGAATTTCAGAAATGTTTTTGGGTTGTTCCTGTGAAAAAGCAAATAGAATTGAACATCCGAAGAAAAGAAGCAGAATTATTTTGGGTAGTTTCATTTTTTTTAAATCAGGGTGCAAATAAACACAAACTTTTGCAATTATATTATATAAGAAAAAAATATTAGCGTAAAATTATCAAAAAATTTTTTATATATAAATTTGCAACTTGAGAGGAAGAAAAATAGTGGTGGTAAGACATGCTTGCCTTTGTGATTACCCCACCACTACATTCACAATCTTTTTCGGCACAATAATCACTTTTTTTACCTCTTTATTTTCCATCCATTTTTTGGTTTCTTCTAATTGAAGAATCTCTATTTCTATTTCTGATGCCGGTTTATCCAAAGGAAACTCTTTAAAAAAACGGGTTTTTCCGTTGAAAGAAACAGGATAATTGAAAGTATTTTCTAATAAATACGTTAAATTAAACTTCGGGTAAGTGGCAAAAACAATAGAATTTTCATTGCCCAAACGATGCCATAATTCTTCGCAAATATGTGGAGCATAAGCCGAAAGCAAAATGGTAAGCGGTTCTAAGATGTAACGTTTGTTGCATTTTTTTTCTGCTAACTCATTCACACATATCATAAAAGCACTTACAGCAGTGTTGAAAGAAAATCGTTCATTGTCGTTTTCAATTTTTTGGATAGTGCGGTGCAAAATCTTATATTCTTCGGGCGTGGGGTCGGCATCACTTACATTCCATTGGTTGTCGATGCCGTGAAACAGTCGCCAAAACTTGCGGATAAAACGCGAAACACCTTCAATGCCATTGGTATCCCAAGGTTTTGCCAACTCAATTGGTCCCAGAAACATCTCATACATTCGCAAAGTGTCTGCACCATATTTTTCTACCAAATCATCAGGATTTTGTACATTATATTTCGATTTCGACATCTTTTCTATCTCCCACCCACAAATATATTTTCCATTTTCCAAAATAAACTCGGCAGTTGTAAATTCGGGCGACCATTGTTTAAATGCTGCCATGTTTAGTATATCGTTTTGTACGATATTCACATCCACGTGAATTGGGGTAACTTCGTAGCTCTCTTTTAATCCGTAAGATACAAAAGTGTTTGTGCCGGTTATACGATAAACGAAATTAGACCTTCCCTGTATCATTCCTTGGTTAATTAGTTTTTGAAATGGTTCTTCCTTACAGACCAAACCGATGTCATACAAGAACTTATTCCAAAAACGTGCGTAAATCAAATGTCCTGTTGCATGTTCGGAACCTCCTATATATAAATCCACATTTTGCCAATATTTGTTTGCTTTGTTTGAAAAATATTCGGATTTGTTATGCGGATCCATATAGCGCAAATAATAGCCGCTTGAGCCGGCAAAACCAGGCATAGTGCTACATTCTAACTTATACCCCTCCTTGGTTTGCCAATTTTGTGCTCTTGCCAACGGAGGTTCGCCCGTTTCGGTGGGTAAATACTTATCTATTTCGGGAAGCAGTAACGGCAATTCATCTTCAGGCAAAACGAATGGTATTTCGTTTTTGAAATATACCGGAAATGGCTCGCCCCAATAGCGCTGGCGACTAAAAATAGCATCTCGTAAGCGATAATTAACAGTTCCGTATCCGATTTTTAATGTCGTAATTTTTTCAATCACCGCCTTTGCGCCCTCTTTTGCGCTCATTCCTGTAATAAAATCGGAATTGACGCAAGTTCCTTCTTTAGCCTCAAACGCTTCCAATGAGATATCACCACCGCTAATTACTTCTTTAACAGGCAACCCGAAGTGTTTTGCAAAAGCATAGTCTCGGCTGTCGTGCGCGGGTACTGCCATGATAGCACCGGTTCCATAGCCCGCGAGTACATATTCGGCAACATACACCGGAATCTCTTCACCGGAAAGCGGGTTTATTGCATAAGCACCTGTAAATACGCCGGATATTTTTTTTACATCGCCGGCGCGTTCTACTTCTGTACGGTTTTTTGCTTTACATACATACTCCTCTACTTCATTCTTTTGTTCGGAGGTAGTTATTTTATCAATTAGTTCATGTTCAGGACAAAGTACCATAAAAGTAGCCCCAAAAATAGTGTCCGGACGCGTAGTAAAAATATCAATTACCTCACACCTCTCACCTCTTACCTCAAACCTCTCACCTCTTACCTCAAACCTCATAAAAGCACCTTCGCTTTTTCCTATCCAGTTTTTTTGAATCTCTTTAAGAGAATCGCTCCAATCTATGGTGTTGAGTCCTTGCAGTAATCGTTCGGCATAAGCGGAAACGCGCAAAATCCATTGTTTCATCAATTTCCGTTCAACGGGGAAACCGCCGCGCACGGAAAGTCCGGTTACTACTTCATCATTAGCGAGTACCGTACCTAACTTGGGACACCAGTTTACCCAAGTATCTGCCAAATATGCCAATCTGTAATTCAGCAAAACTATCTGTTTTTCCTCCTCTGTTTTGGTATTCCACTCCTCTGCTGTGAATGAAAGTTCTATGGTAGCTGCGGGACGAATACGTGCCGTACCTTCTATGGCAAATAGTTTCTCCAATTCGGAAATAGGACGCGCTTGTTGCGCATCTAGACAATAATAATAATTAAACAGTTGAATGAAAGCCCATTGTGTCCATTTGTAATATTCGGGTTCGCAGGTGCGGATTTCGCGGCTCCAGTCATAAGAGAATCCTATTTTGTCCATTTGTTCGCGGTAGCGTTCAATATTTTGCTCCGTTGTAACCGCAGGATGTTGTCCGGTTTGGATGGCATATTGTTCGGCGGGCAGTCCGAACGCATCATAGCCCATAGGATGCAATACATTAAATCCTTTTTGCCGTTTGTAACGCGCATAAATATCGGAGGCAATGTAACCGAGCGGGTGTCCCACATGCAGTCCGGCACCGGAAGGATAGGGAAACATATCTAAAACATAATATTTGGGTTTGGAGTAATCTATTTCTGTTTTATAAACATTATTTTCGTGCCAAAATTGTTGCCATTTTTTTTCGACTTCTTTAAAATTATATTCCATGATTCAAAAATTGTAAGTAAAAGTTAAAAATGAGGCGGCAAAAATAAATTTATTTTCCAGTGCTTAAAAAAACCACAATGCTCGAACATTTTTATTGGTTTGTGTGTAACTCAAAGAATTTCATGTTAATTTGCACCATGAAAAACAATCTCTTTTTTATACTCATAATAAGTCTCTTTTTCATCACTTGCAGAAGACCTGTTCAATATTCAGATATTCCTGAAATAAAGTTTATTAGCTTTGCGATCTTATTCACAATCAAACAGATGGTATGCTTACTTATTATTTTCAAGACGGAGATGGAGATATCGGATTATACGAATTTGAAACAAATCCTCCATTTGATTTTAACTTTTTTTGTGATTGTTATGAAAAAAGAGATGGCATGTTTGAAAAGGTTATTTTTCCGGATACTACATTTAATCTTAATGCCCGCATTCCACGATTATCGGATCTGTCGGAAGAATCAATTAATGGAGAAATTGCTCATCTAATGGTGCCATACCGTGATAATTCACCTTATGATACCGTTAAATTATCTTTCTATATTGTAGATAGAAAACTAAACCACAGTAATGTAGAGGAAGTTATTGTGGTA
>JGI24702J35022_10001927_pt1 | contig 12793 bp, 15 predicted proteins | sample TergutTh196P4_FD_35022 | JGI IMG/M metagenome (IMG submission 35022)
TGATTAAGTTATTGTAACATGAGTACTTATTTTATGCAAATTAAATTGATGTTATGTGATATTTATAGATTTTCGACAGATTCAACAGGTCTGTTTACGCTACGCCACCTATTCGGCGGCTCGGGGTTCAGTCGGCTAGGTCGGTTGCCCTGCGGGCTTGCTTCCACGCCTCCTTCACCTACATTCCAGCCCACCGCAAACCTACGGTTTGCTTTATGGGCGGGCTGGAACTTCGTAAACAACCGTAACGTTAGCGCCATTTGCGTAGATGTGTATAAAAATTCATACAATAAATTATTAGCAAAATTGTTGAAATTCTTCTTGACATGGAGTGCACTCCATAGTTTATTGTCACAATAGAGGTAACAAATAATGACATATTCGGCAGGTGAAGCAGCAAAGAAATTAAAGATGTCCAAAGATACGCTGCGTTATTATGAAAGGGAGGGTCTTCTTCCTCCAATACAAAAGAATAAATCAGGGCATCGCATTTATTCAGAAACAGACATGGAATGGATATTTTTAATACGCTCTCTTCGTGATACTGATATGCCGATCGCAAAAATAAAGCATTATGTATCATTACTGGTAAATAAAGGCGGGAAAACAATTTCTGAAAGACGAAAAATTCTTATAGAGCATAAAGCTTTTTTAAATGAAAAGATGGTATTGTATCAAAATTTGATGCAATTGCTTGGAAAGAAAATTTCATTTTATAATGATGTTCTGGAAAATGAAAACCCAGCTGAAGTTAGATGCATGGATTATATTACTGAATGGGAAAATTTCAGAAACATTTTAAAAGGGGCAACACATGAATAAAATTGCGCTTATTACAGGGACGACAAGTGGAATTGGAAAGGCATTTGCAGAGAAACTTGCATGTGAGAAGTATGACTTGATCTTGGTTTCACGAAACGAACAGAAATTAGCAGATCAAGCAAATAAGCTGTCAAGTGAATATGGAATTAATGTCCATAAAATTGCTATTGACTTGCTTGAGGATGGAGCGGCTAAAAAAGTATTTGCAGCTGTTCAAAAGCTTGGGTTGAATGTTCAGCTACTGATAAATAATGCTGGTTTTAACGAGTGTGGGGTATTTCTTGAAACTGATTTAAAGAATGAAATTGATATGATACGTCTTCATGCAATATGCACTACAGAAATGATGAAGCTTTTTTTGCCGGAGATGGTAAATAATCAATATGGCCGTATATTGAACCTTGGTTCAACCGGTTCATTTATTCCATGCCCGTATGATGCAGTATACGCTGCGACAAAAGCTTATATTCTGTCTGTTTCTAAGGGTATTAACGCTGAGCTAAAAGGAACGGGGGTAAGTATTACAACATTGTGCCCAGGTTCGACTAAGACAGAATTTGCGTATAAGGCTGGTATTGAAAAAACTTTATTATTCAGCATTTTCCCTATGAGCCCTGAATTTGTTGCAAAAATTGGGTATAAAGCATTAATGAAAAAAAAGACGTTTGTAGTTGTGGGAGTGTACAACAAATTGCAGGTTCTTTCTGCAAAAATTTTACCATCTGGTATTATAAATGCATTAACAAAAATAATGTTCAAAAAAAATTGAAGGAAACAATAGATTAAAATACAATTTAAAAGCTCGAACGGCGTATAACAGAACTTTTTACACTTCTGCGCTAAAGCGCCTAGGGCCACGAAAAACCGAAGAGGAACGTTAAGCGAAATAAGAACATGAACTGGAAAATAATAGTTGACAAAATTCTATTGCAATGATAAAATTCAAGGTACTGCATTGATATGGAGGTAAAAAATTTTAAAAAACATTCCAATACTCGGATTGCCTATATTAATCACTATGGTAATTTTTCGTTCTATTATTCTACGTCATCATGGTATAAAAACAATAGTTTTTGGAAATACTGACAAAACAGATTTTTTTATTATTCCAGGATTATTTTTCTTTATTTATGGTATATTATCGTCATTACTAAATTTACCATTTCCAAAATTTCTAACAAAATCCTTTTGGGAATTAGGTATTTTATATATTATTTCAATTATTATTTGTAGTATAAGTTTAATCTGGTTTGGTATTACCTTAGTGGTTTTTGGAAAATCATTTCGAGTTGGTATTGATATAAACACGACTGAAAAATTAATTGTACATGGAACATTTTCAATCAGCAGAAACCCAATTTATGTGGGATTTATTACGTTTTTTATTGGTTTGTTTATAGCATATTCAAACATTTTATCTACAATATTCATATTATTCTTAATAATATTAATTCATAGACAGATTCTACGAGAAGAAAAATTTCTTAAAAAGCACTATGAGTTGCAATATGAAGAATATTGTAAAAAAGTTCGCAGGTATTTATGAAATTTGGTGTGCACGTACTTCGTATATAGGTATGTTTACGCTTCGCCACCGAATATAGAGAATATTCACAAGGGAATACTCAAATTAGTTATGCATATTGAATATATAATGGAAATATGATAAAATAAAAATAGGACAAAAAAATGGGTATAATAGAATATTTAATAAACCAAAGCATAGAGCCTAAAGGCCTTATCGGAAAATTAATGCTTATGACAATGAATATGGCTCATAAAAATATTTTTAATTTTGGGCTGGATAACATAAGAATTAATGACAATTCAAAACTGCTGGATTTAGGTTTTGGTGGGGGAGAAGCTTTGAAAATGATTTCAAGTAAATATAAAAACATAAAATTATTTGGTATAGATTTTTCTGAAGAATCAATAAAAACAGGCATGAAAAACAACAAAAAAGACATAATGAATGGGAAACTTGAATTAATAAAAGGCGATATTGAAAAAATGCCTTTTCCCGATGATTATTTAGACATAATAACAGCATTTCAAACACATTACCATTGGGACAATCTGGATAAAAAATTACTGGAAATATTTAGGGTATTGTCAGAAGGAGGACAATTCATTATTGTTGCTGAAAAATACAAAATAAACTATCACATGGAAAAGTATAAAACTAAAGACGAGCTAAAAAATATCTTTGAAGAAATTGGATTCAAAAAAATTGAATACATGGAAACAAAATATAATATGTTTATTAGAGGAGAAAAATGTAAGGGGGAAGCAAATGCGTATAACAAGTTTGTTTACACTTCGGGCTGAAGCTCCTCGTGGTTTCGTCAGGCTAGGTCAGTCAGACTACGGCTTCGCTCCCACGCCTCTTTAACCTGTATAACCAGCCCCGCAAGCATATAAGGGAGAATATTTTGAAAGAACAAAAAAGCATGCTATCTACAAATTTATCAATACCAAAGATTCTAATATTGGGGTTAACACCTGGTATAATTATGACTTTACTGGGTATTATTTTTGCATGTCCCTTAATAGGATTTAATTTTAATGTTCTTTTATCTATAATGTTAGGATTTATCTTAGGAAAAATACCATTTTGCCTAGGGGTATTGGTATTTACTGCTCGAAAAGAGAACAAAAAAATTAAAGAAGTATTATCGTATAATAATAAAACACCAATAAAAAAAATGATTATCTCAATTATTATACCGCTTGTTATTGCGTTTGCTGCATTTGTATTCATACTTCCACTTGAATCAAAAGTATGGGGGAATTTATTTAATTTCTTCCCCGATTGGTTTAGGCTGGACAAAATAAATATTACTGAATTTAACTATTTAAAAATCACTCTAATAATAACTATAATTGTAAATGGATTTATTGGGCCAATAGTTGAGGAAATATACTTTAGAGGATACTTACTGGCAAGAATGGAAATTTTTGGTAAATTCGCACCATTGGTAAATATGGTTATTTTTTCTTTATATCATTTTTTTACGCCTTGGCAAAATATAACAAGAATAATAGCTGGAACGCCATGGGTTTATTCAGTATGGATAAATAAAAATCATAAAATAGGTGCCTTTGTACATTGCATCTTAAATATTTGTGGGGATATTAGTTTATGGATATTATTATTTAGTTTATAAAATCAATTTTAACTTCGCTTAAAAGGATTCTATATATACGCCTGCTTGGGGCGATCCGGGCTGCGAAAAGCCGTAGTCAGGCTAACGCCCTTTATGCAATTTTGTCTACCTTCGGTTCTTAGCCGCCACAGTTTGGGCAGATGTTAATGGTCTGCATTGCCTTATTGCCAGGCCAAAAAAGAACAATTGATTAAATATTATTTTTCTGATAAAATATTTTTATGAAAAAAATCAAGATTATTTTATTATTATTTATTTTAATTTCAATATTTTCATGTTCTGCCATGAGATCTTCGGCTAATGGTTATTTGGGGGAAATGTGGCTGGAAGAACCATTGTATTCTACAGAAGAATTTAATACTGATGAATTTGATCATATTACAGATAATCCTTTTCTACGTGTTTCGGATAATCCACTTTCTACATTTTCGATAGATGTTGATACTGCCGGATACTCAATAACCAGGTACTTTATTAAGAATAAAAGGTTACCTCCGCCATCTTCTGTTAGGATAGAAGAACTTTTGAATTATTTTGAATATAATTATCCTCCTCCGGATGACGGAAATCCGTTTGCAGCCCATATTGAATCAGGAATTGCTCCATGGAACACCAATAATCTCCTGGCACGAATAGCTATAAAAGGCAAAGAATTCCCCGTTGGAGAGCGTCCTAAAGTAAATTTGGTTTTTTTAATTGATGTTTCGGGATCTATGGACAGCCCAGAAAAGCTTCCTCTGGTTGTATCATCTTTGAGAATGCTTGTAGATAAACTGGAGGGAACAGACACGGTAGCTATTTGCGTATATGCAGGCGCTGCCGGAACAGTGCTTCCCCCTACGGACGGTAACAAAAAAGATGCCATTCTTTCAGCATTAAATAAACTAAAGGCAGGTGGTTCAACTGCGGGGGGCGCGGGGATTCAGCTTGCATACAATTTAGCACAGCAGAGATTCAATCCGGCTGCATTGAATAGGGTTATTTTATGCACAGATGGAGATTTTAACGTTGGAATTACAAACCGTAGCGATCTTATAGATTTAGTCTCAGAAAAAGCCAAAAGCGGAGTTTATTTAACAGTATTGGGATATGGCATGGGCAACTATCGCGATGGAACTTTAAAGCAACTTGCAGTCAATGGCAATGGAAACTATGGTTACATTGATACCATAGAAGAAGCCGAAAAGATTTTAGTAAAGCAGTTAAGCGGTACTTTAATAACCATTGCTCAGGATGTAAAGATACAAGTTGAATTCAATCCTGAAACAGTTGGTGCGTACAGGCTCATAGGATATGAGAATCGTATTATGAGAAGCGAAGATTTCAATGATGATTCCGTTGATGCGGGTGATATTGGCGCTGGACATACAGTAACTGCCTTTTACGAACTCATGCTTCCCGGGGCCGAAGTTGATGCTCTCCCTTCAATCGATTCTTTAAGATACAGTTCACCCATAACAACAACTGGTAATACAGAGGAATTATTAACGGTAAAAATAAGATATAAGTTACCCGAAGATAGTGAAAGTAACTTTATTAGTTTTTTTGTACCAGTAACTTCTATTCGTAAACCAGGCGAAGAATCTGAAGATTTTAGGTTTGCTTCAGCTGTAGCTGCTTTTGGTATGATGCTTCGTAACAGCCCATACAAAGGAACTGCTACTTATGAAAAAATTATTGACATAGCGAAAAATTCAATCGGTGAGGATGCTTCAGGATACAGGATTGGTTTTCTTGAACTGTTAGAAAATGCCCGAATAATTAGTATGGAAAATTAAGTATGTTTTCTGAAATAATTTATGTATTATAAAACAAACGATATATAAGGAGAATATGATGACAATATATGATTTTTTAATTAAAGATATAAATGGACATGAAGTTTCATTTAAAGCTTTTGAAGATAAAGTTTTATTAATTGTAAATACAGCTACTGGTTGCGGATATACACCACAATATACGGGTTTACAAAAATTGTATGATAATTTTCGAGATAATGGCTTTGTAATATTGGACTTTCCCTGCAATCAATTTGGACATCAAGCTCCTGGAACAGAAGAACAAATAAATGATTTTTGTATTTTAAACTATAAGACAACATTTCCACGATTTGCAAAAATAGAAGTGAATGGCAAAAATGAAAGCCCTTTATATACATATCTAAAAACACAAATGTCTGGAATAGATGGTTTAAAAAAAATAAGATGGAATTTTACGAAATTTTTAATTGATAGAAAAGGAAAAGTTGTAAAAAGATATGATTCTAAAATAAAACCTGAAGATTTAGAGTCTGATATAAAACAATTATTGGATGAATAAAAAAACAATGCAAACTAAGCAGTATTTTATCTAATTTTTTATTAAGGAGATAATAATGAAAGTAATACTTATTAATGGCAGCCCTAATGCAAATGGATGTACATTTACGGCTTTAAGTGAAGTATCAAAAACACTGAATGAAAACGGAGTGGATACTGAAATTATCCATATTGGCGACAAAGACATTCGTGGTTGTATCGGTTGCCGTAAATGTAAAGAAAACAGTAAATGTGTTTTCAACGATTTAGTAAATGAAGTAGCACAAAAATTTATTGAATGCGATGGTTTTATAATTGGTTCTCCAGTATATTTTTCAAGTGCAAATGGAAGTGTTGTTTCGTTTATGGACAGGCTATTCTTTAGTGTTTCTTGTGATAAAACAATGAAAGTTGGCGCAACAGTAGTATCGGCAAGAAGGACAGGATGTTCTTCTACATTTGATGTATTGAATAAATATTTTTCTATTTCGGGAATGCCAATTGCATCTAGTCAATATTGGAATGAAGTACATGGCAATACTCCCGATGATGTAAGGAAAGATGAGGAAGGAATGCAAACAATGCGTGTTTTAGGAAGAAATATGGCTTTTTTGATTAAAAGCATTGCATTAGGTAAAGAAAAATTTGGGCTTCCTGAAAAGGAATCAAGAATATTTACAAACTTCATATAGAGAGTGTGATGCGCCTTTATTTTTGAATATTTCTTCAAAATGTATTGACATTTGAATTGTTTATATAGTAGGATTAATTGAAGTTTTTATGGAAAGTGGAACATTATATGTTATGTCAAATGAATGGATTCGTGATCCCAAAACAAATAATATGCCTTATAAAATTGGAATAACTAAAAATACTGTCGATGATAGATATTATGGACTAGGACTAAAAATGCCTGGAAAATTTGAAACATTATTTGCTTATGAACTAGAAAATTATGAAAATGCAGAAAAAATAATTCATAAAATATTTGATAAAAAGCGTATAAATGGAGAATGGTTCGAACTAAATAAACAAGAACTTGATTTAATAAAAGCAAATTGTGAGGAAATGAATGGAATATTAATAACTGAAGAAATCAATGATATAATTAATGAAGAAATTAATTTAAATAATGATAATATATTAATGGAAGATTTATTAAATAATATTAAATGTATACCTGATAATATAAAAAAGGAAATTTTAAATGAATTTAAAGATGAATTACCTTATATAGAACGTAGAATAGAAATTAATGAAACATTAATTATAATTACGATTGAAATATTAAATAGTAGTAAAGATAGAGAACTACCTCAAAATTGTAGGCAAGTTAAAAAGGAAAATAAACCATTTGGGTTAGATAAAATGATAAATATAAGATTAAATGATGATTTAAGAAGGGCAAATATTATTTCTGATGAATTACAGAAAAAAAATATTGTTGAAGTATTTCGAAAAATTGATCCTAAGAATAATAGGGAAAAAAATTACACTCGTTTAATTAATTATACATGGTAGAACAACATGTGTTTTAAGAAAAAATAACGGTACATAAAGAACGATTAACGCTAAGCCGCCTGTTCGGTGGCTCCTGTTTCTGTTTGCCTAGTTCATTCCGCTACGCTCCATTTCCATCGCTCATTCCAACCACATTTTGTCGGTACTGGTCTTGCTACGCAAGCCCTTATTCGGGCTAAAATATCATCAATTAAGAACGTTATACGAAAAAAAGAAATATATTTGAAAAAAACATGTTGACATCATAAAAAATATATGCTATACTAAATTTAGGGTAAACATATGGAAACACAAAATAATATTTTTTTGGATTTGAATTCTTCTAAGACAGTAGATGATATTAAAAAACTCTTTTTAAAATATGATATTAAACGAATCGATAGGATTAAATATCCTTATCTAGAATTTAGCATTACTTCTGAAGAAATCAATGAATTAAAAAAAATTGGAATTATAACAAAAGAAAACCAATTTTCACAGGATTTATCTAAAAATATAGATTTAACACCATTAGAAAAAATTCTATATTCAATAATTTGGAAACAAGGTGATTTAAAAAAAGAAAAGCATATTATTTCAGGAATTTTAGGTATAGATACCGAAAGAATGGTATTTAATCAATTCGGAAAGCATCTTAGAGATAAATATGAACCAATTATAGATCAAAATGTTATAAGATCATATATTTATTTTACAACAGGAAAAATAATAAATGATATTAATGAAAAACACTTTAAGCTATATTCAAATAATTATATTGATTGGATAAAAAAGAATGACTTATTCAATTCTAATCAACTAATAATTGATGAATTGTTGTTTTCTTATGGAAAAAAAATAAAACCAAAAAAAAAAGCACAAAAAAAACGGTATAATCGCATAACACACGATTAGCGCTGAGGCACTTATTTTAATCCTCGGGCTACAAAAACCGTTGTCGGTAACGCGCTATAGGTGTGGTTTTCTCTCCGCCACAGTTTAAGACAGGGTTTTGATAGAGGAGGCAAGCCAATGCATTTTGAAATTATTTTATGTACTGTATGTACTTAGAAGTTACATCTTTATTATATTGATTGTCATAGGAAGAACCCCAAACATCCATCATATAATATGAGGTTTGTCTACTATGAATGCTTTGGGGTTCTACTGCTCGCCAATAACCATTAATCAATACACAGTTGAATAAATGATTCATTCCTGTATCAGGATTGTGATTAACCTCAATACATACTTGTTCTTTATCAGGATAATATTTATAGAAAAGTACAGCAGCGTCAACACAATTCGTCTTTCTGTCTCCATTGACATCTACTTTATTATATAGGTCTGAAGACACCTTATCCATGGCAGCAATAATGTTGTTATGCTGGTCGTGGTTTCCTTTGATCTCTACTCTGGGAATATTGTTTGGAGGACGGTGGTCTCGAAACCAAGACTCCTCAACCTTTTGTCCAATGACTATAGCTAATACAAAGAAAACAGCAACGCCTAAAAGAAACCACCAGACCAACTTTTGATTGTTGTAGTTTCCTTTGAGGATACCTGCTTGAGTCTCTGCTTGTAACATAAATAGTTGAACGTGTCTTGGTTCGGCATCAGTATAATTCTTGATATAGTACTTACAATGAGAGCAGGACATAGAATCAAACTGATATCTACAAACGCCATTTAGCCTTCGTAAAGAACACTCCATGGCACATTGATTTAAAGCGTTTGAAAAATTGGCTCCTTCCATATTATCCTTCCTTGTAAGGTTTGTTTGCCCCTAATTAAATTCATGTCTTAAAAATAAAAAACTTAATGTTTTGGTAACACGTTCACAATAAAAAATGATAAAAACAAGAAAAATAATTTAACAGAAAATGTTTTATATAGTTTATAAAAGTAGCTAAATAATATATAATATAGAAAAGAAAGGGAACAAATTTGGATTTATCCGAAGAGGAAATTCTGTTAAAAAATAGAATTTTCAAAACTTTTTGCAATTTTCACAACACCTCTTCTGCTGAATTTCATGAAAAGTATAAAAAGGAGTTTCGGGAGCTTAATTATCAGTGGTGCAGCATTTACAGATTTACTAAAAAAACAAAAGAATTAGGGCTTTTTATAGAAATTGCAGATATTTCTGACAGGGTAATTACAAAATCCCATTTAGTAAGCCATAAAGACAGTTTTTTCGCGTATTTATATTCTTCTTTGAAAAAGGCCCCAGCAGCATATTACCAGAATTATGAAAAAGGTTTAATTGATATTAAAAAGGAAAATAGGGCAAAACTTAAAACGATAGAAAAAATAAAGGAAGATAACGGCCTGACATCAGATGAACAGTCCGAGTTAATGTCCAAATTACTTGCTGAAAAAAATTACAATGAATTATTTAAAATGACAAAAATAAACCCTTTTAATTTCGGCGGCGATCGTGATAATTCGAAAATTGATACCCTTAACCAGATAATAACTCCTCTTTATCCTGCTATTATGCCCTATAACCCACACGATGAGTTTATTTTCAAGCAGGACATGGAAATTTTGCGACAAGCAGTAGAATTTGTGATGAATAGAAAACAGAACCGTGTAAAAAGGTGTCTTCTTGCCCTCTTTACATTGCACTGCTATAAAAAAATTCCGAATTTAGAAGGGATTTGCCCTATTTTGGACAAGGAAACTCTTGAAGCCTGCCAAACAGGTACAAAAATCCCAAGAATGTATGAAATATACATGAATTCTCACCCTAAAACATCACAAAAGAGTTCTGAAGCCCGTTCTTCCGAAGTGTTGACCAAGTTTTTAGGTGAAGTAAAAGCCTTCATAGAAGGGAAAAAATGCTAAATTTGCCACTTTAAAAACATTAAGTTTTCTTACTATAGACATTGTTTATAGTAAGGGTGGATTGTGGCCAGAATTAAGGAGATTTTTTATGGATTTGCAAAAAACCTCAAACAGCACCAACCCTGATGGAATATTAGAAGAAACCATATTCGTTGAAAAAACGGGTAAAAATTTTACCTACTCTCTTTCAAATAGCCTTGATTATATTAAATCAGCAATACAAACAAGGTTTGGGAAAATAGTTGATTTAGATAAAGCAGTTTGGAAGCCTAATCCACATCTTTCTAAAAGTGTAAAAAAAATGATGAATGATCATAACGTTGATTATTCTGTAACAATTATGGAGAAAGAAAGCGAAGAGCTAATGTATGAAAGGGATCTAATTATAAATATGCGTTCCGGTGATAGATGGTATATTTCGAACTACTTTGAAATTAAAGGTGTTTTCTTAAATTGGTACACAATTATCAATACAATGCTTAACACTTTTCTCAAAGAAAAATATGGTGATAATGCCCCTGTTGATTTAATGTAACGCCTAACATTTAAATTATTATTTATATTCCCCGATATTTAATTTCTTTTTCACAATTTATTAAGAAATATTTTTTTAAAACATTAAGTTTTTTAAAATATAAGCATTGTAAAAAGTATCATGTAAATATAATTGTTATTTCAAAAAGCGAATAGCTAAAATTAAATGCGGGAGGTAATATGTTTAGATGTGGAGCTGCATTTGTCTTGGCCATTGCATTAGTTGTCGGTCTTGCCTTGAATTATGGATCAAAAGACGATTGGCAATATAATGCCTCTGCTTTGGCAAAGCGAATTTCTGCCCGGGATAAATACGGTCTATTGGCTTCCGATTATGACAGGAACGGTTGGGCAAAAACAAACGGCAAATGGGTCAGTAATCCCAGGGATGGGGCTGTTGTTAGGTATTCCAGCAATCAAAGTACAGTGACTACATCTTCTGTTAATAGAAATCTTTCTGAAAATACAAATATCGAAAGAACGCTTCGCCGTGTTGCAGATAATTGGAAAAAAAATGATGTAAATGGAGATAGATTATATAATTGCATAGATGCAGCCGTTTTGTTTTATCAATACTATCCTGACAAAAGCAAGGTACAAATTACAGCAAATAGAAATCCAAAAACCAATTTTTATCACTTGTTCAATTCTATTCTTATCAATGGGGTATGGACACCCATAGAACCGCAATCATATTATAATAACCATTCTAATTATTTGATGAAGCCAGTTTGGGGTAGCAAGTATAATAGTTCATTAAATTATGATGCAACTTCTGAATATTTAAGATATGTGAAATGAAAATGAGGAGGAATCAAATGAAATTGTTATCAACTCCAAAAGATAATAAAGGCTATGTAGAGGAATTGATCATCCTTGATAAGACAAAAGGAATTTATAAATTCTCTCTTTCCAATAATCTTGAAGATATTGAAATTGCCATTTTCGACAGGACAGGCTATGAGATTGATTTAAATACGGCATACTGGCGGCTTAATAATGATTTATCAATTATAGTTAAACATTTAATGAATAAACATAATGTAAATTATGGTATGACTATTTGTGAAAATAATAAAAAGTCTATTATAATAAATGTTCGTGCTAACGGCCAATGGTTTATAACCGGATATGACGAATATAAAAGTAATTACATTAACTGGGAAACTATGGAAAAAGCGCGGTTATTGCAAGAGTATATTAAATATATCAATTCAGAAGATGATGCCGATATAGAATAAAAAATTTTGAGAAGTTTTATGCAGCGATTCGCAGAGCTCAGTGTAAGGCAAGCCGGAAGCCAAGAGTATTGTTAAAATATTCCGCACCGCTGGTATAACTGCTCGAAGACCCTAAGCTCGATTCAATGTTGATCCAACTGCCGCCGCGCCGCACGTGAATATACACAAATGAAACTGTAGATGTCCACTCCCACACATTACCATGCATATCATGTAAGCCCCAAGCGTTTGCTGTCTTTAATCCCACTTGATGAGTTTTGCCATTAGAGTTTGGATCATACCACGCATGATTATACAGGTCATTTTTATCAGTAGTATCTCCACTTGTAGTTACTTCATCTCCATAAATATTTTTTGAATATAGTCCTGTAGAACCTGCACG
>JGI24702J35022_10001928_pt1 | contig 12790 bp, 11 predicted proteins | sample TergutTh196P4_FD_35022 | JGI IMG/M metagenome (IMG submission 35022)
GTGTCCGAAAAAACGAAGCCGGTTACCAAGTATAAATTAGGTACGATTCAGTATGGCATAGCGGCAAGTCAGGAAACATTGAACAGCCTGCATAATGGATTAAATACCTATATTGTCAAAAATAATAAGTTGGAGTCTTTCAGGAACTCGGCCGAAGGCGCCGGTTTTATTATCCGGAAAGAAGTGCCGGTTTTTGCTAATCAACCCGGATTACCATCCATAGAAAATTCAAGAGTAGTTATTCGCTGGGCTTTCAATCAAAACAAAGGAAGCATATCGGAAATCATGCAAACAGGTGATTATTATATAGTTACTTCTGTGGAAGGAAAATTGAAAGAAGGATACCGGTCGCTGAATGATGTAGCCGATATTTTGAAAAGAGAATTAATCAACCAAAAGAAAGGCGAACTGATTATAAAAAATCAGGAAGCAAAAAATCCGGCTACTTTGGAAGATTATGCAGTCGCAATGAATTCAGAACCGAGAGAAGTGAAATTCGTAACTTTCGCTACGCCGAGACTTTCTTTAGTCGGCGCTGAACCTGCGGTGAACGCGATGGCTTTTCTGANTGAAACAGGACAAATGACTAAACCTTTTGCCGGAAGAAACGCTGCGTTTGTTCTATCAATGACGGATAGAAGAAAGAGCGAACTGCAGTTTGACGTGAAAAACTACATGCAGACATTAGATATGCAGAATAGTTACAGGATAGTTTCTTTTATGCAGAATAATGCATTGCTGATGGAGAATGCAAAAATAGAAGACAACAGAATACGATTTTTTTAACAGGAAAAACACAAAGTGAACTCCAATCCTTAGTGAAAGAATTGGAAATGCCTTCTTATACAGCCAAGCAAATTGCTGCTTGGCTGTATAAGAAAAAAGTGTTTTCTATTGATGAAATGACAGATATTTCTTTGGCTCGCCGCGAAAAACTAAAAGAAACATGCGAGCTTGGAAGAATCCCTTATACCCAACTCCAAAAGTCGGCTGACGGAACTGTGAAATACCTTTTCCCCGTTTCGGGAAATTCATACATAGAAACAGTTTATATACCCGATAAAGAACGGGCAACGCTTTGCGTTTCCACGCAGGTCGGCTGTAAAATGAATTGCCGGTTTTGCATGACCGGAAAACAGGGTTTCATCGCTCAACTTTCGTCTACTGAAATTATGAACCAGATTCTTTCCGTTCCCGAAAGCGACAGTTTGACGAATGTAGTATTCATGGGAATGGGAGAACCTTTGGACAATATCGAAGCGCTTTTTAAATCGTTGGAAATCATGACTTCGGATTATGGTTTTGGCTGGAGTCCCAAGCGGATTACGGTTTCGACCATCGGACTGCTTCCCTGCTTGAAACGCTTTCTGGAAGAAAGTCAATGTCATTTGGCGATTAGCATTCATTCGCCGTTTCCCGAAGAAAGGCTTTCGTTGATGCCGGCGGAAAAAGCGCATCCCATCGAAAAAGTAGTGGAACTCATTAAGCAATACGATTTCTCGCACCAAAGAAGAATCTCTTTTGAATACATTCTTTTTGGCGGTTTTAACGATGATTTGAAACATGCGCAGGCGCTTGCCCGTCTGTTACATGGAATCCCTTGCCGGGTAAATCTGATTAAGTATCATGCCGTTCCGGGTGTGGATTTGCCGCCGACTCGACTTGAGGCGATGGTTCCTTTCCGGGATTATCTTTCTTCAAAAGGGATTATTTCTACGATTCGGGCATCGCGGGGAGAGGATATTTTAGCCGCTTGCGGGATGTTGTCAACCAAAAAAGAGTGTGAATTTTCGTGAAAAAAGAGTATATTTGCATCGTCATCGCGCGTATAAACCTAACACGTTTTTAAAACGTGTTAGGTTTTACGGATGATAGAATTAACTTTATAATAATATGAATGATAAGTTAATAAAAGTAGGTATCAGTCAGGGAGATATTAACGGTATTTCTTACGAGTTGATAATCAAAGCATTTGAAGATGCCCGGATTTTCGAGTTTTGCATTCCGGTACTTTACGGTTCTTCCAAAGTCTTGGCCTACCACCGGAAAGTCATGGATCTTCCTTCTGTCAATGTCAATACCGTTCATTATGCCGGAGAAGCGGGGATCAATCGTTTGAACATTATCAACTGCGGGAATGAAGAAGTGACGGTTGATTTTTCCAAGTCAAGCCCGGAATCCGAAACCATGACGCAGCGAGCTATGCAAAAGGCTTACAATGATCTCAAAGCCGGGGTGATTGATGTGTTGGTAATGGCTCCCTCCAATGTAGATGAATTTCAATACCTCTCGCAACAACTGGGTCATACGCCTTTGAAAATGTTGGTTCACAATAGTTTCCGGATAGCGTTGGCTGGCGACAAAATTCCTTTGTCGGATGTGTCGTCACAGTTGACAACCGCTTTGCTTCTTGATAAAATCAAGACTTTGCATGCTTCTTTAATTCACGATTTTGCGGTTACACTTCCGCGGATAGCCGTTTTGTCTTTTAATCCGGGTGTAGGTGTCAAAGAGCGCAAAGAGGGTAGGGAAGAAACTGAGATTATCATTCCGGCAATGAAAACGGCCAACGAAAGCAATATTGTTTGTTTCGGTCCGTATTCCGGTGACGGATTTTTTGCCAATTGCGATTATACAAAATTCGATGCGATTCTTGCCATTTACTACGATCAGGGATTGATGCCGTTTCGTTCCATATCTTCGGATGAAGGAGCGTGTTACTTTTCCGGTATGCCTTTTGTGGTGACGGCTCCCGATCATGGTGCCGGATATGACAAAGCAGGTAAGAACGAAAGTTCCGAAGCGTCGTTCCGGAATGCTATATATTTGGCGCTTGATCTTTTTCGCACACGAAAACTGGATAAAGAAATCTATGCAAATCCATTGAAAAAACAATATTTTGAAAAAGGTTCCGATAACGAAAAACTGGACTTGACAAAAGACGAGGAATAAAAATTAGTTAGGATGAATTACGCAATCATTGCAGCAGGGGAAGGCTCTCGATTGGTAAAGGAAGGAATCCGAATCCCCAAACCGTTGGTGAAACTTCGCGGCGTTTCACTAATTGACAGGTTGATAGCTGTTTTCCTGAAAAACAACGCTTCATCGATCTCCGTCATTATCAATGAAGAAATGGAAGAAGCGAGAAAGCATATTGAAAAAATACGTTTGGATATACCATTTCATATTGTGATAAAATCCACGCCCGGCTCCATGCATAGTTTTTATGAATTAAGCAAATATTTGCAGGACGGGAAATTTTGTCTGACGACCATTGATACCATTTTTAAGGAAGAAGAATTTTTAAATTTTATCTGTGCATTTGAACAGGATGCTGAAAATGACGGATTAATGGCCGTTACTTCTTATATTGACGATGAAAAACCACTATATGTATCTGTGAATAAGGCTTCTATGATGATAGAAGATTTCACGGACCAGCCGGTCGGCGAGGAAAAATATGTTTCCGGCGGAATTTACGGACTGACACCCAAAGCCCTTCCGACTTTATATAAATGCTTGGAAACCGGCGTGTTGCGTATGCGTAATTATCAACGCCAATTAATTGCCGACGGTTTGAAACTGAAAGCGTTTCCGTTCAAAAAAATTGTGGATGTCGATCACGCAGAAGATATTAAAGCGGCTGAGGCTTTTTTGTCCGAACCGCCAAAAGTTAAATTTGCAGCCATACGCAGGGGAAGTCAATATTCGCCGAATCATATCGGGAACGATGCTGCTATTTTTAACCTGACCATTGAACATTTGAAGGGAAAAGATTGTGAGGTAACTGTTTATTCTGAACAAGAATTTCAGGATGCACAACTTGATAGCGAGGTCATTTTCGACATGGCCAGGGATGCCCGCACCATTTTGAAGTTGCAGGAATTGGAAGACAAAGGACAGAAAATCATCAATTCGGGTTATGGGATAAGCAATTGTACGCGGGCAAAAATGACTCGACTTTTGCTTGACAATGGGATTCCGCATCCGAGAAGTTTGATTGTTTCGACTAACGAACCTTTACCCAAAGCTGCACTCGAATTGGGTGATTTCTGCTGGGTGAAAACGGGAGATTTTCATGCCATGCATTATGAAGATGTTACCTATACAAGAAACGGCAAGGAGGCCGAAAATATTCTCAATGAATTTGCTTTGCGGGGCATTTCGCTGGCTGTTTTGAACGAACATTTGAAAGGTGATTTAATCAAATTTTATGGGGTTAAGAATACCGATTTTTTTTACTGGTTATATCCTAATGATTTGAATTACAGTAAATTCGGATTGGAAGCTATTAATGGAAAAGCTCGGGGAATACCGTTTGACGCGGAATATCTCAAAGAAATTTGCACAAAAGCTGCCGAAGTTTTGGATATATATATTTATGGAGGAGATTGCGTGGTTGATAAATCGGGCAATATTTTTATTATTGATTTTAACGATTGGCCGAGTTTTGCAGTCTGCCGTTCGGATGCCGCACCTTATATAGCACAATGTATTTATGAGTTCGCAACAAAATAAACCGACTTTAGAATCGACCTTGAAATCTGTTGATACGGAAGAATTTATCGATATTCATTTTTATCGTCCGATTGGTTATTTTTGGGCATTGTTTTTCAACCGTTTGGGAGTTACGCCCAATCAAATAACCATTGCATCTATTTTTATTGGCGTAGCGGCGGGTGTTTGTTTTTATTTTACTTCCTTCTATATCAATCTTTTAGGCGTGTTTTTGCTGATTTGGGCTAATTCTTACGATAGCGCCGACGGTCAGTTGGCCCGGATGACCGGTCAAAAAACCGAATTGGGACGAATATTGGATGGCGCCTGCAGCGGTTTTTGGTTCGTTTCGATTTATGTGGCTATTGTTTTGCGCTTGTGGCCGGTGTGGAGTTTTTGGATTCTTCTTTTGGCGATTGTTGCCGGTTACTTTCACAGCAAACAAGCATCAACAGCCGATTATTACCGGAATGTTTATCTTCTGTTTTTAAAAGGTAAAAAAAGGAGTGAATGGGATAATTCTACGGATTTACGTAAAAAATATGCTGGAATTAATTGGAAAGAAAAGCCTTTCGTAAAACTCTTTAAAAAAATATACATTTTTTATACGGAAGATCAGGAGAAATCGACGCCTTGTCTTCAGGAAATGCGGAAAATGCTCAGCGACAAATATGAATGGAATATTCCTGATACGTTCAGGAACGATTTTTTGAAAAAGACTTTTCCGTTGCTGAAATATACCAATATGCTTTCCTTTAATTTGCGATCTATTGCTTTGTTTATCTGTGTATTGTTAAATTTTCCCTGGGTCTATTTTGTATTTGAAATTACCGTTTTAAATATCATGCTTATATATATGGTGTGGAAGCATGAAAAAATTTGTAAGGAATTTATGACTGCATCGTTGCGGGCGCAGTGTAGCGAAGACCTGCAATCTCCTGCGATTATTCGGGAGATCCCGCGTCAAGCGCGGGATGACGGTTCCATCAACGGTTCCCTTAACAGTCCCATCAAAGGCATTATTTTTGATTACGGCGCTACGATTGACAGTAACGGAAAACATTGGGCGGAAGTGCTGTGGGATGCCTATATCGCTGTTGGTGTTCCGGTTAGCAAATCCGAATTTAAAGAATCTTATGTGTACGGAGAGCGGTATTTGGCTTTACATCCGGTGATTCGTCCGGATTATACTTTCAAAAATGTTCTTTTGNAAAAAACCGGTTTACAGTTAAATTGGTTGAAAAACGAAGGATTTTTACCGGCAAATTACAATTCTTNGGAATATTCGTTGGCAATTTCAAATCAATGTTATAACTTTGTNCTTGCTGTTTTAAAAAATGCGAAATCTATTTTGGACAAATTGTCGGCACGGTACCCTTTGGTNCTGGTTTCTAATTTTTACGGAAATATAGAGACCGTTTTAAAAGAATTTGGTTTAAGGGATTATTTTAAGAATGTTATAGAGTCGGCAGTCGTAGGTGTTCGCAAGCCCGATCCGGGTATCTTTGCTTTGGGAGTGAAAGCCTTGGGTTTGAAACCCGAAGAAGTAGTTGTAATTGGCGATTCGTATAAAAAAGATATTTTGCCGGCCCGGCAACTCGGTTGCCAAACGATTTGGTTGAAAGGCCTCGGTTGGGACGGTGAGGAATCCGGAACGGCGGATGTGGTCATCACGGATTTCAGGGAGTTGATAACAAAATTCAATATGTGAGGTTGATTATTTTTTATTCGCAATAAGTTAATCATTAAAATGTAATAGTTATGAGAAAAATGCAGGTAGAGGATGTTGAAGGTAAACTTGGCGTTCTTGTGATTGGAGTTGGTGGCGCAGTAGCCACAACTTTTGTTGCAGGTACGATGCTTGTTCGCAAAGGTTTGGGAGTTCCTGTCGGTTCAATTACTCAATTGGCAACTATTCGTTTAGGTAAGAGAGAAGAAAACAGGTTTCCGAAAATTAAAGACGTTGTGCCGTTGGCAAATTTAAATGATATTGTTTTCGGCGGTTGGGATATTTTTGAAGATGATGCGTATGAAGCTGCCCGTCAGGCGGAAGTTTTGAATCCGGCAGATTTAGATAGGGTGAAAGACGAATTGCAAACCATCAAGCCGATGAAAGCGGTTTTCGACCAAAATTTCGTAAAACGTTTACATGGAACTTGGGTAAAAGAAGCTCCAACCAAATGGGATTTGAAGGAAGCTGTTCGTAAGGATATTCAGGATTTTAAAGCGAAAAACGGTTTAAACAGGGTCGTTTGTATTTGGTGCGGAAGCACCGAAGTATTTGTTCCGGTCAGTGCTGTACACGAAACATTACCGGCTTTGCAAAAAGCCATGAAGGAAAATAGTTCCGAAATTGCACCTTCCATGATTTATGCTTATGCTGCACTCGAAGAAGGTGTTCCTTATATTAATGGTGCGCCGAATCTGACGGTAGATATGCCGGCTATGTGGGATTTTTCCGCACAGCAACAAGCTCCGATTTGCGGAAAAGACTTTAAAACCGGTCAAACGATGCTGAAAACAGTGCTTTCACCGATGTTGAAAACCCGCATGTTGGGTCTGCACGGTTGGTTCTCTACTAACATTCTCGGTAATCGCGACGGTGAAGTGCTGGACGATCCGGGATCTTTCAAAACCAAAGAAGAATCGAAACTTTCGGTTATTCACAATATTCTTCAGCCGGAACTTTATCCGGAATTGTACGGAAATGTTTACCACAAGGTCCGTATTAATTATTATCCTCCTCGCAAAGACAATAAAGAAGGCTGGGATAATATTGATATTTTCGGATGGTTGGGCTATCCGATGGAATTGAAAGTCGATTTCCTTTGCCGTGATTCTATTTTGGCCGCTCCGCTTTGTTTAGACTTGGTATTGTTTACCGACTTGGCTAAGCGTGCAGGTTTCAGTGGAATACAGTCTTGGTTATCGTTCTATTTCAAAAGTCCGATGCACGATAACGAGCATATTGCCGAACATGATTTGTTTATCCAGTACGTTAAGCTGAAAAATACTTTGCGTCAAATCATCGGTGAAGAAACGATTGATTTTACTGACTGATGGATTTAAAAACCCAATGTCGTTGTAGCTTATAGTTGAAGAATAAAGAAACTATTGCATCGGCTACCGGACGACTATACTTATAGACTAATTTTTCCGTGATAACAAATTTGCCGAACTTCATTCCTTGTAAATAAAACAAGACGAGTGAAGTGAGGCAATATGTTCCTATTATTTTTAGGATAATACTACCGATTGCCACACACATAAACCGCCAAAGTTGTTCTAATAAATTGAGTTTATAACATACACCCTTGATCCGGAAAGCCCAGATTTTATTTAGAGAAAAATTAACTGCTGCTCCGATAATTCCTCCGATAGCAATAGAAATAGTATAGTGTACTCCCACAAAATCCGTAAGAAGAATCATAACGGCATAATCGACAAGTATTCCGGCAAATGCGGTGCATTGTGCTCTGGCAAAGAATTTTAATCGTTTGAATGAGAAATGCAAGCTATTCATGAGACATTTGTTCTTCTTTTGCCTGTTTTTCTTGTTTATCCCGCTGATCTGCGATGATTAACAGACTTTTGAAGTCCTTTATATTAATAAATAACAAAACAAGACAAGCGAGAGCGCCCGAATATATGATGGAATCTTTTACCAAAACCTCTAACACTAACATAGCGGAGAGGATGATGCGTACTTCCGTAGGGCCCAAAATCCCTGAGTCTATTGTATATTTATCGATAATCTTATACCGCACCAAAGCTATCATCATTGCCCAGCCATATAATACAACAAAACCGAAACCTAATAACTCATAGTGCCCTTCTGCATATACAATATAACCGATTCCGATACAAATATTAGTCAACCAATCGACAATGAAATCCAGTGAAAATCCGTACCATTTCCTCGGGCACTTGCGGTAATACGCTAAACGCCCGTCTAATGAATCGCCAAACCAATTGATGATAAATCCTATAATGCCTAAAAGTAAAAAAGCACGGCTATAAAAATGGGCTAAGATAAAACTGCCCATGGTAATTAAAGTCCCTACCATACCGATGCCTGTTAGCATATCGGAATTGATCCATTTCGGAATACGTTGCACTAAAAAAGCGATCAAATTCTGTTCTTGTTTTTTCAGAATATTAGTACGATCCCTGTCTTTCGTTATAGCTGCTAAAATATTGACATGAGTTGATTCTTTTTCTTTCATAATTTTTTGTATTCAAAATGTTACAAAGATATTACTTTTTTGTTAATTAATGAAAAAAGAATTAATTTTGTCGGGCAATTTACAAGAATATATTTCTATGAAGGATAAATTGATCAGTAAAGAATTACTTCAAAGCATTTCTCCTATATTAGCTAAACCATTGATAAGGCAATGTGTAATGAAACTCGGAGGGCTCGATAAAGTCAACCGGGTATATGATTCCGCCAAATACAAAAGCGGAACGGATATAGAAGATGCTATGATTGACGGCTTGGGAATTACGAGGAAAGTACATAACATTGATGTGCTGAAGCAATTCGACGGAAAACCGTTCATCACTGTATCTAATCATCCTTATGGACATGTGGACGGCATTATGCTGGTCGGGGAAGTCGCGAAAATTCGTCCTGATTTCAAAGTAATGGTCAATTGGATGCTGGGACAAATAGATATTATGCAAGACCATTTTATAGGTGTCAATCCTTATTCGACTGATATATCTAACAAATCGAGTTTTAATGGCTTGAAAGAATGTCTCATACATTTGCGCGAAAATCATCCGTTGGGATTTTTTCCGGCAGGAGCAGTCTCCAAAACTGTAGGATTCAATAAAATTAAAGATAAGGAATGGCAGGAAAGCGTTCTTAAATTAATTCAAAAAGTGAAAGTTCCGGTTATCCCGGCCTATTTTTCCGGACAAAACTCCCGCTTTTTCAATTTTTTGGATAGAATTGATTGGCGCGTGCGTAATATTCGCCTTTGCCACGAACTGGAAACAAAGAGGGGCAAAACTATTCATTTGGTTTTTGGAGAACCTATTGTGCCGGAAACATTGGAGCAGTTTACCGATACTCGGCAACTGGGAGAATTTTTGAAGGAAAAGACTTACGAATTGAAAGACTTCTCTCCCGCGACCCTCGCATGACGTGCTAAATAAATTAACATGACAGAGATTCACAACATCTGGGAAAATATTTCTCTAATAAAAAAAAATTGTTGGATTGTTGAAAATTTGCCGGAACCCGTTATTATTTTTCTTATGGAAGGTAATATCCGGTTGACGGTGAATGACAATGCCACAGACATTTATACAATTAACCGGCATGAAATGTTCCTGCTGCCGGATGCAAACCGGTGCAAAATAGACGCTTTGGAGGAAAGTTCCATCATGATCTGTTCATTATCGGTGGAATTTCTGTTGTCGGAAAAAGAATTATTGGAAGAACTGACTTTCAAAAATACCGATCAGAAAAAAATAGTAAAAAAACTGTCGATTTCTGAAACTGTTTTGCAATTTCTTTTATTATTACGTAATTGTATGAAGAAAGGACTTGATTCCTATTATTTTTTCGACTTAAAAAGGAATGAATTAAACCTGCTTTTATTTGCGTGTTATAATAAAGGAGAGTTGGCTCAATTTCTTGAAAACGTTCTTTCAAAAGATACACAGTTTAAGCAATTTGTTTTGAGTAATTATCTGATGGTGAAGAATGTTCAGGAACTGGCAAAAGTGGCTAATTATTCGACATCCGGATTTATCAAGAAATTTCAAAAAGTTTTTGATGAATCGCCGTATAAATGGATGCAAAAGCAAAAAGCGGCAAAAATTCACATCGAAATAAGCAGAGGAGTTAAATCTTTACAAGAAATTGCCAATGAATATAAATTTTCTTCTTATCAGCATTTTTCGGGTTTCTGTAAGACGGTATTTGGTCTTCCACCTACCGAAATTTGTGTCAAAAGCTTGGAAATGAAAACATAAATTGAGGAAAGGTAAAAAAATATGATAGATAGGTAATAATTTATGAGTGCGGATTTTGTAAATTGCTTTACCTTTGCTCTGTTTTTTAGAGAAGGCAAATTTTTTTATCGGATTTTATAACTTTTTATTAATAAGATTATGGCTAAACAAACATCGTTTGCTCATCAAAAGAAAGTGTTGGGACAGTTTGCCTCTGTGCTTTCCGAATTTGAGAATGAGTTTAAGGGATTGATTTACAGATACGAACAAGATGTCGTATCGTTGTATGAAAATGAAGGATTAATGGAAGAAATTTTTGAGGATTATTCTAATACCTATTTGAATCCGTTAAAATCTTCATTGGCTGAATTATTGGCAAGAATTCAGGAAGAAGACATCCCTTATATCGAAAAAGAACTGGATTTCATATCTTCACGCTGATTGGTAGTGCGTGTTGATAATCGTTTGTTGATTGAGAATTTTACTCCCAAAGGGTATGGACAAAGGGAAGTATATAAATAGCGAACATGTTACAGTAGAGGCGTTGAGTGCTTCTATTGTATCTCTCATTTTAAAGGATGGGAGAGTTGCTATTCCCGAGTTAGGCTATTTGGAATTGAAAGTCTTTCCTGATAAACGAACCGTATTGTTTAAAGCTACTGAAAATGCAGCGTTGTTTTTAGCCTCAGAAGGTTCAATTCAATCTCATATTTACGACAGTATTTCTGTTCCGCTGAAAGAAGGGAAAGTTATAACTTTGCCCGAAGTAGGAATTTTCCGTCCGATGAAAAATGCGGATGGTTCTTATCGTGTTTCCTACACGATATCTTCCGCTCTTCGCAAGTTATTAAATGGTGTGAAAGAAAACGAGCGAGCAGATGATGAAAAAATATTTACTCCTGATGTTAAATCTGCTGTTGAAGAACAAGGTGTAGATAAAGGCGAGAAAGAAGAAGTAGTAAGAAGAGGAACTGAGGAAAGAGTAGAGATTGAAAAAGCTGTGGTGGAGAACANAGCTGGATATAACGNGGCGATAAGCAATGAAAAGATCAGAGAGAAGGTTGTGCTTTCTGCTCCGAGACGAGACATCAGAGTAGATCGAAAAATGTCTTCTTATGTACGTAATACATCTAAGGTAGGTGATTTAGTAGTCCCGCAAGACGAGAGAAAAGAAAGTAAAGTAACGAGAATGAGAGGCATTATTGTTGTAGCTGCGACTTTAGCCTTGATTTTTATGGTGTGGTATTTCTTCCCGGAAAGTAAGAATAAGTATAGCGACATTTCGTTAGCTTCCGGAAATACCAAGATGCAATCGTCCCAAACACTCGGTGAATCGACAAAATCTTATAAATCAATTGATTTACCATCCCTTGCCGAGCAAAAATATGGGAATCGAATATTTTGGGTTTACATTTATGAAGCGAATAGAGACAAGATTTCCTCTCCGGTAAATATCCCTCCGGGAACCGATTTGAGGATTCCGAATTTGTGGGAAGACTATAAAGTAGATGTAATGGATAGCTTGGAAATAAAAAGAGCCGCATATCTATCCGATGAAATGTTAAAACGGAAAATACAACTCTAAAAAACAAAAAACAGTACGACTCTAAAAAATAACAATGATAAACTAAAAAAACATAAAGTGAAATGAAAAGATTAATTACTATTATACTATCCTTTTTTGGATGTGTAAGTTTATTTGGACAAGGAGTACCTGTGGTAGTAGCAGGTGATGTCTATATTAATGGGCCTATGTATTCTAAGGGTGCGGTGCATGTTCGTGCAAAGACGGCTGCGACTACTGATACAGGTAAGGTTTTTATTGCCAGTACTTCCGGAGCAGTGTTAAAGACGGATGAAATAATTCTTCATTCGAATGATACCAATGAAGGATTGTTGTTGAATGATAATGCATCCGGCGTGAAAGGTGCTAGTGTAACCGATGTGGTAAAAGTCACCGTTCGCAAGACTTTTACAGCTTCTCCGACTCAATATACTTATCTTTCGCTCCCGTTCGATGTTGCTGGAGCGGGTAACGTTCGAACGAGTGCAGGTGTGGCTTTAACCTCCAAGGACGACTTTGGCGTGTGGAAATTTGATCCGGAAATACGATCCGGAGACAAAGGTTTTGAAAATCCTGATGTTTGGACTGAAGTAGATTATGATGGTGGTGATCCAATAGCAAAAGGAATGGGTCATTTATTTTGGTATGGCGACGGAGGAGATGTCGATTTCATTACTACCGATCCGACGGCTATAGCGTATCTGTTCTCTACGTCTGACAAAACAGTCCAATATCCTTTATATAAGAATGCTGACACCAGCA
>JGI24702J35022_10001929_pt1 | contig 12784 bp, 4 predicted proteins | sample TergutTh196P4_FD_35022 | JGI IMG/M metagenome (IMG submission 35022)
AGTATGTTGTTGATAAATCAATGCCTAAGAGTTTTGACTTTAGATTAGATAATGGTCTTGTCTATACAACAGTTGAATTTTCAAGAAACTTACTCACTCTGTTGGTGAGAGTAGAGAATAATAGGATCGAATATAACAGAATACCAATTCAAGAATATTTACGAAAAGTATCGGAGGCTGAATAGATGTGTAAGAAATTTATAACAGTCATAGTCGCTGTTGCCGCGGCATTAACAGCAAGGTGCAGTACATTTGATAGCTGCAGTTCAAGTCCCAGTTGCTGCAGTATAAGCCCGCCGGATGTTCACATTACAGGTGAGAAGACTGTAATTGAGAGACAGATAATCGGCGATTACATGGAGATTGAGAAGGATGCATGGACTCTGTCTTCGGTAAGGACAACTGTCGGTCAAAGGAATATTTCGGGAAAGATGGCTGGTGATCCCGAATTGTTTAAATACATGAAGATCAGAGAGTTCCATTATGATAAAATAAAAGAGTATAAGAGCGAAGGAGCTATTGGTGAAACCAATGGAGGTCTTATTCAATATATGGAGACAAAGAAATATGAAGTATCCCCTGCCGAGAAGAAGATACTATTAACAGTGATTGATGAAGAGAACCAGGCGAGGAGAGAGATATTTTCCAGATCAATATATCTTTCAAAGGGGAGCACTCCTGAGAATAGCGAAATAAATACATTCGGCAGAGCATTTGCCGAAGAACAGAGAGGGCTGTCTGCAAAAGGGGAATGGATACAACAGAACTCCGGAAAATGGGAGAGAAAAAAATAGGTAAGTATGATGAAAAGGATATTATATCTGATTATACCTCTGTTAGTCTTTATATTATCATGTGATGATAAAAAAGATGATGATGCTGTTGACTTCAGCTATCGTGCTATTATAGATAAAGAGTACAGATTTGATGTGGGAAGAATTATCCCGATTACAATAAGCCAGGCTGTTGAGACTGACGGTGATATTTCGCGAGACGGAAATTATTTCTTCTATTCATCAAATAGCGATGCAGGAAATTTTGACATATACCTCAGGTCAATGACAGATATAACTACTGTAAGATTGACCTCACATCCGGCAAGGGATGCAATGCCTGCAATATCACCTGATGGTAAAAGACTTGCCTTTGTATCATTTAGGGACAATCCCGAGGGTGATGTTTTTGTGCTGCGGATTGATTCTGCAAAGTTGATAAGTGAAGCAAAAAAGTCGGTTTCCTCCCTATCATCATCAGACAATAAAGTTAAAAATATTACAATTGAGAGAGATAAAGATAGCGGTGTTGTAATTAATATAAAAAATTCAAGTCCTGCGTGGAGTCCAGATAGTAAATATATAGCATATTCGTCAATGAAAGACGGCATTGCAAATATATGGATAATGGAATCTAGCGGTTCAAACAAAAGGAGATTAACAGAAAAGGGCGGCGACTATCCGTCATTTTCACCGGATGGCAGCGCAATAGTATTTGTATCATACAGGGATAATGCTAATGGCGAGATATATACAATTGATGTTGCTAATGGATCTGAAAATAGAATAACATCGGATAAAAGTATAAAATTAAATTCTTCATTTATAAAATTAAATCCGTCATTCATGGAGGATACAAGTAAGATAATCTATTCCTCAATTGAGAAAGATACAAACGGCAATGGTATCTTAGATATTCAGGATAGGGCTATTATAAGATTTATTGATTTGAATAATGAGTTAACATATCCTCTTACAAAAAAATCCGACTCTTCATTTAAAGCTAAGTGGCTTCCTGTATTAAATACAAGAGAGTATAATGGTATTATCATTTACAATGATATTATCGGTGAGAATATAAGCCTGAATATTATACCCGAAACAGGGATTATTCCCAAAAGGAGTAATGCTAAACTTCAATATGAATTATGCGACAGCTTCATAACAGAATATGATGATGTTGAAAAATATCTTTTAGCGCTTGAATTTGTCTATAATATTTATGGAAGAAATAGTGATAACACATCCAGGGTCTATGTGAACCGGGCTCTTGAAGAGGCGGCAATATATTATACAAATAACAAAAACAAAGATGAGGCAGAAAGGATAGTCTCAATTATAAAGAAAAGATCAGGGGAGAAGGATAATTACGCTTCCTTTATTTTATCCATCATAGATAAGCCTTTTAATGTAAAGGGAACAAATGACTTAGTTGCAATTATTAAAAAATTTGAATTAGAGAACAATAAAGGATACTATATACCATTTGCTATTGAAGATATTGCTAATACATATTTTAAGAAAAATGATTATAGTTCCGCACTGAAGATATATAATTACATAGCGGATAATTATAGTAGTTTTGAAAGGATACTTGATATTCATACAAAGATTTCTCTATGCAGTGATGACTTGCGCAAAAATACCTTATCGGATTCTGCAGTAAAGATTTTCAGTAGCGGTAATGAAAATCAGAGAATCTTAATAGTAAAAAATCTCATAGCGCCATTTGCTAATTCCAGAATTAGACCGGCGGATATTGATACCTACATAAAAAAAATATCTGCTTATAAGGGTTCGTTTGAAGATAACAAGAAGATCTTAGCTGTTCTATGCCACATAGTCGGACTCTTATATGATATTAAAGGATTAACCGATAATAGCAAGGAGGAATTAGTTCAGTCAATTACTTTATCGCATCCCAATGACTTTGCCTCATATTTATCTAATATAAAACTCGGTGATATAGAGAGGAGGCAGAGCCGTTTTGTCGAGGCTGAAAAATATTATAATGCAGGTATAAGCAGATATTTAAGGAGATTTAAAATTGAAGACTTCAAAGAAAAATTTCTTTGGCTTATAAACTATTATGAACAGCTTGGGGAAAGAAATGAGCTCTCGGGAAATTTTAAAGATGCTACAGACACTTATAAAAAGCTGATAGATATTATTGCGCCTATATTTAATCAAAGATTATACCTTGAGGTATATAGCGAGTTTGCACCAAGGGCGCATATTCAATATATTGATGCCTATACATCATGGAAGGGTGAATCATCTATAATGGAACTTGAGGATAATTATGATAAAAATCTCTCGGTGTACAGAATGGGATTCAACAGAGCTGCAATTTATGGCTTTGGATATATCTACACTAAGAAGGCTCTATACCTAAAATCGCTTGCTATAGAGAATGAAGATGATGATCAATTAGCGGATGTGTACCAAGCATTTAAAACGGCTGATACTCACATAGATTGGGCCCTGTTTATGAATGACGGATTTATTGAGGCATATATACTCAAAAGTTGGATATATCAGTACATTGACGAAGATAGAAATAATGCATACGAAAAAACAGAAAAGTACACTAATAAATATTTTGAAAGATATCTATGGGAACAAAATATTGTAATTTTAGAAAAAGCGCTCACTATGAATGATGAGAAGGGACATCCTGATAATGAAGGCGATCTGCACCTTAATATGGGGAACAACTATTTTTTACTTCTGAATTATCCGAGCGCTTTAAAATCCTATAGATTAGCTGAGAAGTATAAAAGGAATTTCGGATCGGATATAGAGAAGGCCATATTTCATTTTCATGTGGGATACACATACTGGCAGAATAATGAAATTAAGCAGGCATATAATGAAATTAATAAAGCACATGATATATATAACTCCCTTTCACAGATTAGCGGGGCTGCGAAATATAAGGAGCAGTACATCATACTATATAGATATTTTGCCTTATTCAGCAGGTATGAAGGTAAATTTCCCGAAGCCATTGATTGGTATAAAAAGATTCTTGATTTTGCCGCTAAGAATAAATTAACTATTGACAGAGCGCGTTATTATCAAGAGATCGCAAGCTGTTATATGAGCATGAAAGATAATGACAATGCACGAGCCTACCTTTATCAGGCAAGTACACTGCTTGATAAGTATCCCGATGATGAAAGGAAATATAATTTTAAGCTGAAAATGTTTAATTTCGGTTCATTCTATTTAGGTCCATTCGCAGTTTATAATGCCGGGCCGGATATGGCGGTAATAGGAGATAATAAGATATTCTATCCGTTAGATACTCAGAGTAAAAAACTTCTTAACCTGTCAATGCTTGAAGAGATTGCAATTGCCGAAGGCGATTATAATGAAGCGATAAAAAATCTTAACAAAAAGATTGCTATATTAGAAAAATCATCTACGTCCGTATCAATTGACAGCAGAATAAGATCGTTGAATAACCTTGGGTACTACTCATACCTTTCGGGAAAGACCGGTGATGCCGAAAAATATTTTAATCAGGCAACCGATCTGTCAAAGAAGAATGATAATCTCCAGGGAACATTTGTATCAATGACGAACATTGTAGACTTATATGCCATGGCTGCAGAGGAGGGGCTTAATACGGATAAGGACTGGGAGAATAAGACTAATACCCTTATTGGTAAAATTGATGAATATAAAAAGAATTATTATAAATTGAGATTGGATGAGGAAAAAGAGATACTCAATCAAAAAGCAAAGGCAAAAAATGAGGAGGTTACACAACAGCAGATTGCAGAGATTACCGAACAGGTTGAGCAAGAGGCGCAATCTAAATATTATCTATTAGATATATCTTCCGCAACTTTGAAATTTTACCTTGCCGAATATCTTTATGCTTCTGATCCTACATTGGATGGGAAGAGTTTAAAAAAGGATAAGGATCTCTATAGCTTAAATAGGGATGTATATAATCTATACGGCGATGCGCTAAGCAGTTTTGAGATGGCAATAGTCGAAGCAGAAAAATATGGAAATAATGAACTAAAGGCAAAGCTATTATTAAATACAGCCATTTGTTATGAAAGAACCGGTGATATTGAAAAAGCATATGTCACTTTTATTGATGCTAAAAATTTATGCGAGCAGGGTTATCTCAATTGGATAAAGATAAATGTCTATCATAGACTTGGAAATTTTATTAATACTCATGGGGCTGAGATAGAGAGAGGGAATTACCCGAATCTTGCCGACAGTTATTTTGCATCTTCAATATCAGGTATAGAGGAACATCCTATTTTATATTCTTCGTATTCAAACAGAGTCAGGATTATTTACAACGACTATATTGATTTTCTTATTAACAGAGGCGATGGCGCAAACGCATTTAAGGTGTCGGCAAAGTACGCTCAAACAGCAAGAATTATATCAATAAATCTACTCTCGCCAAGATTCAGTAATGAATATGACAGGAGGAAGTATTATGAATACTCTTCGGAGCTTGGGAAGTTAAGCGCACTAAGAAGTAATTTGTCGTCTATTCTGCTGGGAGGAGCAGACCCTTTGTCTCAGGAAGTTGCGGCTGCTAAAAGAAATATATCTGTTCAGGAAGGGAATATTAAATCTCTCATAAATGATGTAACTGGCAATAACAGTTCAATTAAAAATTATATTGCCTTGCCTGCGTATAAAATTCCAACAATAAATAATAATATCTTTAAATTTCATAAAACCGAAAAGGGAAATTATTACTGGAAGATTTCAAAAGGTACAATCTCATCAGGGTACATTAAAGATGATCCTGCTTCTATGTTAAATAATGGAACTCCGATAATCATTTTGTTAAATACTACGGTCGTTGATATGATAAACAGCGGCAGTTTAGTATCTTCGGAGAAATATATTTTTATTAACACATTAGATAGAGTGCAGGATTATCTCACTGATTCAAACAATATTACCGGAGATATATACTCAGATGAAAAGGGTGTGGGCCGGGGCCTTGGAGGTACAATTAATATTAATGAGGCTAAAGAAGGATCGGAGAATTCATTCCGGGATTATTCATTGATTATTGATAAAGAGGGTGTCGGTAATGATATAAGTCCTGATATTCTTTTTTCATCTTCAATATCGCCTGCCTGTATTATTAAATCAGGTGTAAATATTGATTATCAATATTTAATGTCCTTTATGGAGGGGGCTTTGTATGTAGGGACAAAGCGCGTTATTGTTTCTTCAAGCAAGGATACGGTTCTTCCTATCTTAAGGATGTTATATGGAAGACCGGATCGCGCTTATAATTCACCTTTTTATGCACTGGGATATATAGATACATTTAACAGTGAAAAGAATCTTGCCGGCCGCAACATTCAAGGGAGCGAAAAGACCCTCTTTAATGAATATATGCTTCGTTGCGATTTTGAAAGAGCTGCAGTTCATTTATCAAGATTGTATCCTTTAGAAAAAGACAGAGATTCATCCGAGTACATTAAAAATATTTGGCTTATAAAATTACTGAGCGGAGACTCACAAGGTTCATTTGCAAGTCTTAATTCATACAACCCGAAAGATGACATAGAAAAATCCGCCATGATGCTAAGAAAAGTTTACACTCATATTTATTTTGGCGATATAAAAAATGCGGATATAGAGATGAATAAACTTGCAGGAACTGATAATCTCCAAGAGGATATGGAGATCATCAATTCATTAATTAGACTTATAAAAGATAATGATATTTCGGCAATAGATGTTCTGACAAAAATTAAAAAGCCATACAATACAATTATACCAATAGAGAGATATTTTATTATTGCCGCAAAATTTTTATTTATGACAGATAATGATAATACTGCAAAGATTTCATCTTTAATACCCGGCACTTCCTATTTGTCTGAGGATGAATATATTATGAGATATATCATAAGCGGTATTAAACCTCCGGTCGGCAGATCGATCCGCTTTGATAAAATCGTTGGTCTATGGAGTATTAGCGATCTTGCTTCTTTAAGAGATGAGGCTTTTAAATTAATCCGCGGAGAGAGCGGTGAAGATTCATTATCTCCATTCCCTGTTATAGAGACAATTTTAAAGCATAAAAACAGAGAGATGAATTATGAATTAATGCAGTTTATAGAATTGGGTAATTTAAGTAATATTATTTCAAAGTCGGATAATTTAACATCCTTAATTCTTTTAACAATGATAGATGATATTTTTTCAGAGGAGGAGAGATATCAAGACAGAGTCGCTATCTTAGATAATATTTTAAACATTGCGTCATTGAATTCATTTAACTCAATCAGAAATGAGACTTATTATGATTCTGCATTGAACTATTTTTTAATGGAAGATTTTCAAGAAAGTTTCAACAGAGCAATTGCAGGCGAGAAGTTAATTGTACCCAATGATAGAATTTATGCCGATATGGAACTCCTGTTGATGATGCTATACATCAAGGGAGGAAAATATAAAGATGCCGAATTAAAAGGCGATATCGTTGCTGCAATAGACGGTCTTTCACCTGACAGAAAATATATATTAAATCTTCAACTGTCTTTAATTGAGCTTAACAGGTTAAGTTCTTTAAAAAGCGCAAGTATTTCGGATGCCGCACAGTTTGAGCAATTGTTTTCAACTACGGTAACTCTTGCCAGACATGATACGGAGCTCCTCAACCACAAGGGTTATAGAAAAATAACCGAACTTGTATTTGACGAGTTCATCAATTATAAAATGAGAACAGGTCAGCATACTGACGCTCATTATTATAATGAGATGAAAAAGGTCTTAATAGGTTCATCTAAGTGCGGCGCGAACATGTTTAAATATTCAAGCGCAATAGATATGGATGCAATTCAGGGAGTAATTCCGAATAATGGCGTATATGTTAATATTGCTAAGAATAGAAATGATATTTTTGTATGGGCGGTAGATAAGAAATCTAAGAACGCATTTATTATTGAGAACGGCTATGCCTCATTGACAAAACCCTTAGATGAATATAATCTTAACTTAGACTCAGGGAAAGATGCAGCAGCTATATCCAAAGAGTTTACAACTATTTTATCGCAAAGTTATATGTTTATGAAGGATAGAGATGTAATTTTAATTTCGCCTGATTCCGATACCGAAAGAATTCCATTTGAGATACTTGGCGAGGAAAATTTTCTATCAAATAAATCATCTATCATTTATATTCCGTCATTGCTTATAACTACTGCAGAGAGTAATCTCTTTGCTGCCGAAGTATATCTTCCTGAGAGTGACAGCTCTGCAATTGCATATCTCACCAAAGTTGCAATTAGAGAATCGGGAATAAAGTATAATACAAAGAGTTCTTCAAAAAACGGCGTAATACATTTATACTCAAAGTTTACATATAATCAGAGTAAAAGAAATTTTACATTTAATAATAAAGATATTAAGAGTTATGCAAACAACTGCGGCCTCTTTGTTGCATCATCCGACGCTATTGACGGCGCAAGCGTAACCGATTTTCTTGTATTCGGAAGAGACTTAAATATTAAGGCTGCATTATTAAATAGCTCAAGAGTACAGGACATAAACAGCGCAATGTTCACTGAGGAATTTTACAGAAATTTTAACAAAGGTATTTCTATTCAGGAATCATTTGCCTTAGCATTGAATAAGGTTAAGAACAGCAAGTATAGTCATCCAATGAATTGGAGCGGGTATAGGTTGAATGTTTATGATTTGAATATAGTGCGGTGACAAATCTCCTGATGGATTATTCATTGGTTAATGGTTAATGATACTTGTAGGGGCGGTAATCTGCCGCCCGCATAGATACATTCCCCGTATGGATACATTCCACATGTTGTACATTCTCCCGCATGGGTACATTTTTACATCGAATGTTATATGTAATGACATAAATTATTTGTATATTGCGGGCGGCAGGTTGCCGCCCCTACGGTGCATACGGTGCCGAATAATTGTTCGTGATTTTATTATTGGTGGTCGGTCGATTTTATGATTGATGGGTTCGGGCAGGCGCAAGGCCGGCCCCTACGCCCGCCACATACAACATTTTCACCTGTCACATACATCACGCCCGCCACATACATTACGTCCGCACATTAATTTTAAAACTGTTGACAAAGATTAACATAATTTAACGTTTGATGAATTAATGAAAAACTATATAGCATTATTTGAAGAAATATGAAAAATAAATATCTCTTAGAAATAGAAAAGACCGTAGGAAGGGCAATCAATAATTATTCCTTGATAAAAGAAAAAGACAGGGTCGTTGTTGCATTATCAGGCGGGAAAGATTCGCTTGTAATGTTAGATACTATCTCTAATAGAAGAAAAAGACTTCCTATTAAATATGATATTTTAGCCGTACATGTACATGTAAGAAATATAGGATACAAAATAGATTATGAGTTTATAAAGGATTTTTGTAATGAACATAATGTTTCATTTCATATGATTGATGCTGCCGTCGTAGAGACAGGGCATGCCGAGACAAGGCATGCCTTGTCTCTACATGAATATGATGATAAAACAACTCCATGCTTCACCTGTTCGCATCTAAGGAGAAAATTGCTTTTTGACTTTGTTAAGGAGATGAAGTGTAATAAGCTTGCATTCGGTCATCATAGGGATGATGCTGTCGAAACTCTTTTAATGAATATGATGTTCAACAGTTCAATAAGTTCTATCCCGCCATCTCTCTCAATGTTTGATGGCGAGTTTGATATTATAAGACCATTGATACTTCTTGGCGAGGATGAGATAAAAAAATATGCAGAGCTAAAAAATTTTCCTCCTGAGTTGAAGATCTGCCCCTATAGCGAAGCTACTCATAGATTTACAATAAAGGGTATTCTTAATGAAATGGAAAAGATAAATAAAAACGCAAGAAAGAATATATATGCCGCTATGTCGAATATTCATGATGAGTATCTTCCAAGGAAATAATTAATCGATAAATTGACTTTTATTTTTATCATTCCTCCGTGTAACTTTTTTTTCTAAATTATAGATGAACTTATATTTGACATATGATTGAATATGTATAATAATGAAAGTTATACATGAAATGTAACGGCAAGGCTTGCCCTTGCCATTGTTGAAGAAAGGAGATTAAAATGACATCAATAGAACAGTGGCGCTGGGAAAAAGAAGAACTCAAAACAATTCCATGGCATTTTTATAATTCATGCAGCAGATTCCCTGAGCGCAATGCTCAACTCTTTAATGGGAACTTGTACCCTTATGATAATAAAGGAAGTTTTACATGGCATGAACTTATGGATAGAGTTGAGTCAATAGGATTAGGTTTAATGTCATTAGAATTAAACAAGGGTGACAGAGTGGCTATCATGTCTCAAAATTCTCCTTATTGGACTCATGCTGATATGGCCTTGGCATGTACGGGAGGTGTAAGTGTAACCATATTTCCTACAATGATAAATAAAGAGATTGAATATATAATGAACAATTCCGAGAGCAGGTTTATTTTTGTAGGCGACGAAGGATCGCTTCATAAAGTTATGGAATCCTTTAACGATATCCCAAAGCTCGAAAGAGTTATAATACTTGATTTTAAATATGTCAGTAATGACAGGCGAATAATCGGATTAAAGGAACTTATTGAAAGAGGAGATTCGTGGAAAGAGGAAAATTACGATAAGTATATTCAACGTAAAGACAGCATTGAATTGGATGATTGGTACACTATAATTTATACATCAGGAACTACAATGCCTGAAAAGGGCGTTATACTAACTCATTTTAATTGCAGCTCGAGAATTGCAGGCGCAGATGAATTTTTAGAAAGATATAATATGATGATAAGTGAAAATGACACAACCCTGTGTTATCTCCCATTGTCACACATATTCGATAGAACTTCATGCGTTCTTTTAGCTGTTTATCACGGAGCGGCAATTGCTTATGCGGATAAATTGGAAACACTCTTAGACGATTTCGGAAAATATAATCCTACATGGGTGAACTGTGTGCCGAGGATATATGAAAAGATATATCTCAGATTTAGATCTATACTTAATCAAAGACCTTTTAGAAAAAAGATAGTTCTATGGGCGCTGAAGATTGATCGTGAAGTTTTTGAATACAGAAAAGATTCGGACGGATGCTATAATATGCATAGGGATTTTAATGTTAGATCTAAACTCGGCTTTTTTTTAAGATTAAAATTCAGGTATGCTTATAAGATTTTGATAAAATTAAGATTATTGTTCGGCAATAGATTAAGATATGCATTTGCAGGGACTGCAAGCATTCCGCCTGAGTTAGTTAAATTTTTTTATGCCGTAGGAGTTTCTGTTGTAGAAGGTTATGGGCTTACTGAAAGTTTTGGAGGCTGTATTGTAAATCCCATAACAGCATGCAAGCCCGGATACATAGGCATAAATGCATGCGGAGGACAAAGCAGAATATCGGCAGAGGGAGAATTAGAGATAAGCGGGGCAGGAGTTTTTAAAGAGTATCTTAAGAATCGTGAATTGACAGAGGAATTGTTTACTGATGACGGATGGTTTAAAACAGGAGATTTAGCCGATGTTGATGAATATGGTTATTATAGAATTTTAGACAGGAAAAAGTCTATTATATGTACGGATACAGGGAAAAATATCTCTCCGTTTAAGATTGTTAATCTCTTCTCACAAAGTGATTATGTTGATCAGATACTTATTATAGGAGATGACAGGAGTTATATAACAGCGCTTATTGTTCCGAAATTTAATTCTTTTATTGATATGTTTGATAAAGAGAGTGTAAGATATAAAAAAGATATAATCGAATGGGATGACGAGGGAGAGTTTAGAACATGCGTAAAGGTAGGGCCTGATTTTATTCTTAATTTTAGACTTCAGGAATTGATAAAGGGCGAAGTAGATAAGGTCAATATGGAATTGGAAGTTTATGAAAAGATTAAACAGTACACTATCATAACCGAGAGATTTACAGAACAGAATGGATTGCTTTCCCCTTCACTTAAGGTGAAGAAAAAAGAGATCATTGAAAAATATGTTGATGTAATAGAAAAGATGTATGTGTAGTAGGGGCAAAAAATTTTTTGCCCTTACAAATTTTTTGCCCCACGCACATTAAATAATGTATTAATACTTGTAATTGTATTTCCCTTCGGTTGACAGGTATTTGCCTATAACCATTCTTTGGACTTGTACTGTTCCTTCGAAAATCTGCATGATCTTTGCATCTCTCATGAGCTTTTCAACAGGATATTCCTTTGAATAACCATATCCGCCATATATTTGTACGGCGTCTATTGAATTTTTCATGGCAGCGTCCGCAGCATACATCTTTGCAATATTAGATGACATCTTAAATGGGAGTCCGTTATCTTGCAGCCATGCAGCTTTTTGGTATAGAAGCCTTGATGCTTCTGTTAATGCTGCCATATCAGTGAGCATAAACTGTACGGCTTGAAATGAAGATATTGGTTTGCCGAATTGTTTTCTTTCATTAGCATATTCAATCGCATAGTTTAATGCTGCTGTTGATATACCTGTTGCCATAGCTGCAACTGCGGTTCTTGAGAAATCTAAAGTCTCCATAAGAACAGGAGCTCCTCCGCCTTCACCGCCGATACACATCCAGCCAGGAACCCTTACATCTTCAAAAAATACTTCGGAAGTGCTGCTTGTTCTGATACCGAGTTTATCTTCTTTTTTTCCGATTTTTATACCGGGAGCGTCACCATCAACCATGAAGCAACAAATTCCCTTATTCCCTAAGGCGCGATCCATAGTTGCAAATACTGTGAACTGCTTGGCAAAAGGCGCATTTGTAATAAATTGTTTAATCCCGCTTAAGATCCAATCATTGCCGTCTTTTACGCATTTCATGGACATTCCGCCAAGCGCGTCTGATCCTGCATTAGGCTCTGTTAGACAGAAAGCGCCCATGCCGCCTTCCATCATTCTGCCGAACCACCATTTTTTCTGTTCGTCATTTGCTCCTACCATAACCGGGTCGGTAGCAAGAAGTGAATG
>JGI24702J35022_10001930_pt1 | contig 12776 bp, 9 predicted proteins | sample TergutTh196P4_FD_35022 | JGI IMG/M metagenome (IMG submission 35022)
GCCCACCAAAACAACAGTGACCCGCCAGTCGGATGTCACCATGAATCCTAGTAATCCTCTTTCGTCCAACGATCCTCAATCGACCCAGTCGTCATCTTTGCCGCCGGTGCCGCCGTTTCAGGATGACTCTGACGAAAACACGGCCAACGTTATTCGCTCGCAAATCGATCAGATTTTTGGTATCGATGGCGCGCCGAATCCGACGTTGTCGCACACTAGCCACAGCGATACCAAACCGATGATTAATCAACCAACAACTGTTGCAACCACCCCGGCGACAGATATTCCGCCACGCGTTGAGGCGAGTATGAGTGATCAGGACGCCCATCAACGTTATCATTCGGCTTGGCAGGAATACTATCAAAAATATTATGAAAAGTATTACATGTCAGCGATGCAGCAACAGAATCAGGCTTACAATCAGCAATTGGCTGCTGTTCATCTCGACGCCGAAGCAGCGGCTGAACACGCGGCCAAATCGGTCGCTGATGGCACCTTGACTCAAAAAGAAGCGATGGCGGAAATGCGTCAAGACATCCTCGCCAAAGTCAAACAACGAGCCGCCAAAGTTCGCGGATCACGTCACTTTATCCCGGCGGTTTGCGCATTGGTCGTGGTTCTAGCAGCGATCTTTGTCCAATATAATGGTTTGATTTTTGCCCAGGTTGGTTCTTTTATTAGTCCTGGTTCGACATCTGGTCAAGACATCATCATCGGCACGGGTAACGATCAACCGGCCGGACCCGAACCGCGCGTCATCGTCCCCAAAATCAACGTTAACGCACCGGTCATTTATGGTTTGACCGACCTGAGTGAACAAAGTTCCCAAAAAGCACTCGAAAATGGGGTGATTCATTATCCGATCGCCGGCGCTAGCGCGCTGCCAGGCGAGAATGGCAATGCGGTTTTCCTCGGTCACAGCTCGAGTGACTTTTTCAAACCCGGCAATTACAAATTTATCTTTGTTCAGCTAAACCGTCTGAGCGTGGGCGATTTGTTCTACCTTGATTATCAAGGCACCCGCTATACTTATCGGGTACGCGAAACGAAAATTATCAATCCAAACGAAGTTGGTACGCTAGCGATTGGCACTGACAAACCATATGCCACGCTGATTACTTGCGATCCGCCCGGTACAGCGCGCCAGCGGTTGGTGATTATTGGTGAACAAATTTCGCCTGACCCGAGTCTGGCTACTGGTACCCAGAGCAACGCCAGCGTCACCGTGCCAGGCGACATCGCTGGCAAACCGCCAACGCTGTTTGAACAGATTTTTGGCGGACGCTAGCTAATCAATCACCAACTTGGACCGTTGGAGCACCGCACCGCTGAGGGTATCGCCGATACTGAACAGATATTTATTATCGCGACTGAGCACCACACGACCGCGCGCACCAACGATGTCTTCGCGATTCTGACCATCAAATTCAATAAAAGTAATCATCTCGCCACTAGTGCTAACGATGTGACTATCGTCCAACCACTGCGGCGCTTGATTTTGACCAGTTACTGCGAACGCATAGCTGAGCGAAGTATCTAGGTCAAAACTTAGCAATTGACCCTCACGACCAGCCAGAATAAATTGTCCATCCGGACTAGTATCCAGCCAATCAACACCGTCCGGACTGTCCAGATACAGCGGTTGAATTTTATCATCCTGGTCCAGTGGTCTCGGATAAATCGTTATCTGGTCACCGCGCGCGATCGCTAAATAATCGATACCATTAAAGCGTGTCAAAACTGCCAACGTCGGTTCGACCGTCGCATAAGTTTGCAGCACCGTCACCCGACCATCGTTATAGATGCCGACACTCTCGGTAGTTTTGTCGTCCTTGGTTTCAATCGAAACAACCGCCAATCGACCGTTTTCGTACGGTCGATAATTCTCGACACCACTGGCTAGCGGCGCGCTAGCGGTATTGTTACCATAGTCGAACCGTCTAAGATCAGTCCCAGTCAGCGCAAAAAAGACATTGCCGCTCGTCCCCGAAAAGTGCGGATCGCTAATCTGCATCCCAAAATCATGCGTCAAATTCTTGACAGCGCCAGGATTCGCCCGATCCAACCTCAGGTATTCGGTCATTTCATTAATTGTGTGTTCAATCAAAATATAGCGCGAGCCTTGATCCCACTCGACGATTGAAAATTTTTCTTCTTCACCAACAGCCGGCCAGGTAATTTTATCGCTCGGTATTGTTAAGTTCATCAAAGACACATCACGAGGATTAGCGATCCCCACCAGCGTCAACGAAAAGGGTCGAGTCAGCGATTCATCGCGCAACATTTCCGGACAAACCAGGCCATCCTGGCACCGATCATTATCCGAATGACGCAGCAGCAACCATTTTCGATCTGGCGATTCGCGCATTTCGATCACCGCCGCGAATTCCTTGGTCGTATCAGTCAGAATACTCGTCGGGATCAAACGCACATAATTCAGCCAAACCACGCCACTCGGCAACATATTAACCGTTTTTTGCCACGATCGATAATCTGGTTTTGACATAATTACGTTAGTTTCGCCAGTCTTGACGGTAGAACGAGTTGGTGTTCCGCTCGATAATGTTTGTCCGTTGATGTCAACAACTGCGCCGGTGGGGAAACTGTTGAATTGCAGTAGTGCCACCTGGGTTAATTTACCACTGTGCCAATCAATCCTAAAACCCATCGCCCAGGCGAGACAAAACACCACCCCCAGTGCCGCCACAGAGGCCATCGCTCCGTAGGTCAAAAACCTGATGGCAATTTGCTGATGACGAGTGCGTTTCTTCTGCATACAATATAATCTCGGATGTGGTGGTTAATGGCGACAATTATAACGGTTCTCCTAATCAAAATCAAGCACCGTGTCCTCGACCCTCGCTCAAGCTCTTGCACTTTGATAACGCTTCATGCTAAAATATCTGACGTAGAGAAAGCGAGGGTTTTTATATGGGGACAGTAATTATTAACGGCCAAAAATACGATTCAGTAACTGGGCTGCGGATTGATCAATCGGATCCGGTGATCGATCTGGCCGAGACCGAGATGCCAGAATCTCCAGTTATGGAGTTAGCACCCAGGCCACGTCGTCAGTCCAAACAAGAGCGTTTGGCCGAGGCGATCGCCCGCGAATTTGACGATGATGAGCTGGGGGTGGAGACCGCTCCAAAGGCCATCATCGAACCGCAACCCGTCACTCGCGAAGTGCCAGAATGGATTAGCGAATTCACCGAAAGACAGGCGGCGGAGCACGACACCATCGTCGATCAACCCGCCTGGATTACGAATTACGTATCTGGTGGTGATCCAGTCGAAATCCAACCGATCGGTCTCGAAGCCGCCGCCCGCGACGCAGCCAGGCAACAGGCGGAACAAACTGATGTTGGCCCGAGCGTCACCGAGTTCGCTCGTTCCACACCGCCGCCGCAACATCGCTACACCCAGCAACATTCTCGCACCCTGAATCGCGATTTCGTCCAGAAACCAGCTGATCCGATCAGTATCGAACGGCGCACGCCGGAGCCAATCGCCACGCATCCTGATGTGCATCGTTTTGCACCGGTGGCGATCGATGATGCTGAACCGGAAACGATTCTACGCGAGGAAAAAACTGAAACGACTTTTGCACCGATCATGACTCATAGTTTAGAGGAAAAACTCGCCCAGCGCGAAATCGCCAAAACTCCATCGACCACGCCTAGTCTCAAGGATATTTTGATCAACGAACAACTAGATCGACCAATTGATCGAGCAACGCGCACTCGAAACGACAAAAAACTTTCGCGGATTCGTCGCCGTTTTACGGCACCGACTTTGGTGACTGCGGCGCTGGCGATTCTGGTGCTCGGTGGTTACTTTACTTACATTAGCATGCCGTCGATCAGTGTGCGGGTGGCCGCCGCTCGGGCGGGAGTTGATGCTCATGCACCTTATACACCCAGTGGTTATTCGATTGATGGACCGGTCGCTTATGCGCCAGGTCGCGTGACCATCAATTACAAATCTAACGGTGGTGGGGAAGGTTATTCCTTGACCCAACAAAGTAACAGCTGGGGTGATAACGTTGTTCTAGATACCCTGGTCGAAAACGGCCAATATACGACTTGGCAGGTGGGAAATTTGACAATTTACCGTTATGGTGATCAGGCCGCTTGGGTGGATAAGGATATTTTATTCACGCTGAGTGGCAACGGATCGCTCGGCGACGACCAAATCACCCGTATCGCCGAAAGTATCTAATCGATGATTCGCACTCGTTTTGCACCCAGCCCGACCGGTTATGCCCACGTGGGTAATATCCGCACGGCGCTGTTTGCGTATTTGGTCGCGCGACACGCGGGCGGGAAATTTATTCTGCGCCTCGAAGACACCGACAAAAATCGTGAAGTTGACGGCGCGGATGATTATATTTTGAACGCCGTCAAAGTCCTCGGCATGCCGTACGACGAAGGCCCCGACATCGGTGGGCCGCACGCACCGTATCGCCAGAGCCAACGCCTGGAAACTTACCGAGTTTGGGCGGACAAGTTGATTGCGAGCGGGCGAGCTTACGCCGATCCATTGACCGCAGAAGAAATTCAAAAGTTCCGCGATGAGGCCAATGCTGCGAAAAAACCTTTCCTGTATCGCAATCATCGACCAACCACGTTCGATGCTCCGGCCGATTGGTATGGCCAGGCTGCTCTTCGGTTTCGCTCCGATCCGCAAGCGTATCAGTGGCACGATGAAGTCATGGGTGATTTGTCTGCTGGCCCCGAAGTGATCGACGATTTCGTCCTCATTAAATCTGATGGTTATCCGACTTACAATTTTGCCCACGTCGTCGATGACGCCGAGATGGAATGCACGCACATCATCCGTGGTCAAGAATTTTTGCCCAGTGTGCCGAACTACCTGAATCTGTACGCAGCTTTGGACCTCACACCGCCGATCATGGCGACCGTACCGCATATTTTGAACGAAGCTGGCAATAAAAAGCTCGGCAAGCGCGATGGCGCCAAGGACGCGCTCGAATATCTGCGCGACGGTTATCTGTTGGAAGCTTTGATCAATTTTATCGCTAGTCTCGGTTGGAACGACGGCACCGAACAAGAAATTTTTTCTCTGGACGAGCTAATCGCCAAATTTAGCCTAGAGCGCGTGCAAAAGTCCGGCGCCCGGTTCGACGAAAAACGGTTGGCCTGGATGAATGGGCAGTGGATCAAACGGCTTGATTTGGGTGAATTACATGCACGAACAGTCGGCTGCTCCGAGGGAAAAGTCGTTTCGGGGCAGCCCCCCAATTTCTGGGGACCGGCGGGACAGGGAGCGAGCGCGGAGCGGCAACGTGAAGTTTTGAGCGTCGTCGTCGATCGGTTGAAAACTTTGGCGGATTTGCCGGCCTTATCCGAATATTTCTTTGCGCGACCCGAGCCGAATTGGACGATGGTTGACGAAAATAAACAACTTCAAAAAATCCCAGGTCCAGACAGACTTTTGCTGCTCCAAACCGCCGCAACTGAACTGGCGAAAATCGAATCGGTCGATTGGCAGGCCGAAAATCTGCAGAATAAATTGAACGAACTGCTGGAACAAACTAATTCCAAACCACCAATCCTGTTTGGTCTGATTCGCTTCGCGCTGACTTGGGCACCATTTTCGCCCGGATTGCCCGAAACTTGCGTCCTCCTCGGTCGTGATGAAACCTTGGCTCGCCTGGACATCGCCAGTAATCAAATAGGTAAATAATATTATAAAGTCAATCTGGAAAAAATCTACTAAATGCGTTACAATACTTGACATGAGCGTATTGGCACGTCCCAGTCAGCGACGACAGCCCAGTTTTCTCAAGAAAAACTGGTTCCAGACGCATCGTCGTTTGATCATAATTATCGCTGCGGTTGTGGTTGTGGCGATCGCAGTGGCTGCGATAGTTATCAGTTTTTTCCTGAACAATCACCAAACCGAAACTAGTCAAATCACCGAACCGACCAAAAAAACCGAACCGGTGCGTTATTACTCACCACTGACTGGGCGCGAAACGACTGAGAACAAGACTGCCGCGCCAGTGCTAGCGGTGATGATTGATAATTCGGTTCCAGCGCGTCCGCAATCTGGCCTGACGGAAGCCGGCGTGGTTTTCGAAGCTGTCGCCGAGGGCGGAATTACTCGCTTTATCGCTCTCTATCAAGAAACCGAACCGTCGCTCATCGGACCAGTCCGCAGTGTCCGTCCATATTATCTCGAGTGGGCCGCGGCTTTTGACCCTGGTGTCGCTCACGTCGGCGGTAGCGACGAGGCACTGACGATGATTCATAGCGGAAATTACGGTGTTGATCTGGATCAATATTATGCCGATTCGGCCTATTGGCGCGCCAAGGATCGTGCTGCGCCCAGTAATGTTTATACTGATTATGCTCATCTCCTTTTATTGACCGAGCAAAAGGGCAAAACGACCGCCAAATTTACCGGTCTAACGAGACAGGCTCTAGGTCAAACCATCGACGAAACGACTGAAAATCCGGCGACCAGCATCGATCTAGCAATCTCGTCCGGCCAGTACACCGTGTCGTATCAGTACGACCAAGCCACGAAAACTTATCCGCGCTCGGTTGGTGGTCAACCGCACTTTAGTCGCGCTCTCGATAACACCACCACTCAAATCGCGCCCGACGTGGTAGTTGCTATCCGCGTGAAGCAAAATTTAACGAACGATAACCTGCATAACCAAATCACCACCACTGGCAGCGGTGAAGCTTTTATTTTTCAGGACGGTCAAGTCATCACCGGCACCTGGGCCAAAGACAGTCCGACCGCCCAACTAAAATTCTTTGATCCAGACGGTCAGGAAATCAAATTAAAGCGCGGCCAAACCTGGATTACGGCGGTGCCGAGCGGAAAGGCGATCACTTGGCAGTAACTAGTCGCACCCCAAACCAACAGCGCTGGACGTCTAGGCCGAATCGTGACACCCAGAATCGCAGCGTCCTACCGCAGATTGGTAACTTTTATTCGAGATTACTATCGAACAGCTGGTTGATTTTTATGTTCGCTCAATTCGCTGTTGCTGGCGTTGTCGCTGGCACTCTGTTACTAGTGATGAATCTGCTTGATCTGCCGTCAGCTCTCGCGATATCAGTCATCGTTTTAGTTTTTGTCGAATCCGCAGTGGGATATTTGTTGCTGCGCTACGCTCTGGGGCCAACCGACATGATTGCTCGTTGCCTAATGTATGTTCGTGGCGAACCACTGCTCAGACCGCTGCCCGACCGAGGTGATCCGGCATCGGTTAACAGTGGGCTGAGTTTACTCCTAACGACGATTCTCGATGGCACCACGAAAAAGGACGCTCAACCGACCGCGAGTACTGACCAGCAACCTTTGCGAGATTTGTTGGCCGCGCTACCGATTGGGTTTGTGGCGCTGGACTCGCATCATCATATTATTGCGGCGAATAGTCTGGCACCGATCTGTACCGCGCCGGATGGCCAACGGCGGATCCAATTAGATTTTGCTAACGCCAGTGAATCGTTGGATGTTTGGCTGGGTCAAGTATCTGGCAACGAAATCGAAGCTGAGAAAATTTGGTCGCACATCCAGAACGTCGCGCCCGACCAGCCCGACCGACGTATTTTCGACGTGATTGCTCATTATCGTCAGGATTTTCCCAGTGGTATCGCGACTGTCGTGATCACTGTTGATCGCTCCGCCGAATACGAGGGCCAAGAAGACAACGCTGATTTTGTGGCCTTGGCCGCCCACGAACTGCGTGGTCCGATTACCGTCGTACGCGGTTATATTGATATTTTGGATCAACAGTTGGGTGCCCAAATGACGCCCGATCAACACGCACTCATTGATCGCTTGAACGTCAGTGCCAAACGGTTATCGTCTTATGTCAATAATATCCTGAACGCTAGTCGTTATGATCATAAACACCTGAAATTACGACCAACCGAAACGATGGTGACGAATATTATTGACGAAGTCAAAAACGATATGGATCTGCGTGCCAGTACGCAAAATCGCTCTCTGGTTTGGCAGATTCCGCCTGAGCTGCCGACTGTCGCCGCCGATCAGTCATCGATCAGTGAAGTTTTGACCAACCTGATTGATAATGCTATCAAATATAGTCACGATGGTGGACAAATCGAAATTAGCGCCGCTCTCCAGGATGACTTTGTGGCCATCAGCGTGTGTGACCACGGCATCGGTATTCCGCCGGTTGTCGCTAGTAATCTTTTCTCGAAATTCTATCGTGGTCATCGTTCGCGCGACATGGTCAGCGGGACGGGGATTGGTCTGTTCATTAGTCGTGGGATCATCGAAAGTCACGGCGGCCAAATTGGCGTCGAATCGACGGAAGGGCAGGGTTCGACTTTTACTTTTACTTTGCCGATTTTTTCAACCGTCGCCGAGGCGCTAGCGAGCGACAACCACAGTTTAATTCGCGATGATCTCGGTTGGATTCGCAACCATTCGCGCGTACGAAAATGATGTGCTATAATTTAAGCAAATGAACGATCAACCGAACAATACTACTGCTAAAATTCTCATCATCGAGGATGACCGGTTTATTGGTGAAATGTATACGCGCAGTTTGCGCAGCGCTGGCTACCAGGTCGATTGGTCGGTCGACGGCCAGCAGGGTTTGGCGGCGGCGATCGCGGGACAATACGATCTCATCCTCCTCGATATTATGTTGCCGCACAAAACTGGCAACACGATTTTGCGCGAACTGCGCACACCTGAGGATAAAATTCCCAACACGCGCGTTATTGTCATGACCAATTTCGAACAGGACGAAGACGCTCGCGCGATCATGGAGGCCGACGCCAACGCTTACCTAATCAAGGCCGACATCACCCCGCGCCGCATGCTCGAAGTCATCGCCCAGGTCTTGGCATAGGCTATTTCATCTGATAGAATATCGCTATGGCCTCATCGTCTAACGGTTAGGACACTGGGTTCTCATCCCAACAATCCGGGTTCGATTCCCGGTGAGGTCACCAACTTTTTGATTGATAATTTTGCGGTAATTGCAATAGTATGATACGATAAATAACGAATCATAAATTGTCAGGAAGTTGATGATGGAATTATCTGGGAATAAGGGCAAGGAACAATCAGGATTGCTCGATACGTTGCAACTACTTGGTTTTGACCCCGATCCGGAGCAGCTTGAATCGTTTCTAGAATTTTGGCAAGACGCGAAGTCTGAGGAGAATCCAAAACAATTCTTGTATAACGCTTGGAAAGATCTTGGAATAACCGACCCAACCTGGCGCCAATGTTTGGTGACCATTCTAACTGCACCCGATGGATACGAAATCCCCGGCCTGGTTGGTAGCAGTGGCATGCTGATTTCCGCCTTGATAGCCCAAGGAAAATACGGAATTTATGGTGAGAACGAAAACACTCCCAGTTTGCGCGAGCGACTACGGAATCGCCCAGATTTGGTCAACGAACTCGCACGCGGTGTACTATCTTGGCAGACGCTCCGAGCAGAATCTAACGACCCGAGTAGTTCAGCTCCTGAGTACAAAATACATCGTGCTTACGAAGAATATCAGACCGTCATCCAAGAATTACTACCTCTCGTTGATCCAGAAATCGCCGACAAGCTGTTCGAATGTTATAACGAACTTAATAGATCGGACGCCAAGACTGAGCCATCAGAAAAAGTAACTTCTGGTCATGGATATCACAAACGACTAGGTAATCTGCTCCGCGACCCAGAGGTGCCTGATAAGTATAAACTGGACATAATGGAGAATCAATGGCTCGCATTTGTTGAGCTTGAACAGCCTCTTGGTAATGGCGGCAGCGAAACAGAGCGGATGCTGCAAGAAACGGTAGATTTTATACGCCAGTGGGTCAAGGAAGACAATTCACTAGATGACCCAGCAAAAATTCGGATTATCACTGATATGGTTGATATGCTTGAAGAACGAGTTAATACCCAAACGTTCAACAATCTACTAGAACAACTGCGATCTCTAGGCCCGGCTTCGGCGCCCAACGCTGAGTGATTTAACCACAATCAAAAACCTTCCCACACTCAACCTTTTCTGTTACAATAATTGACGGAATCGTTTGGATTGTTTTGACAAGAAAGGTGGGCCTACGTTCCGGAATTCCAAGAAAAAGTCAAACGGACACACCCCGAGTCCGGGTGCGGTTTTTAATCTGGCGGATGCCGCCAGCACGATTATTGATATTATTTCTGATGGTGTCGTCGTGATTAATGGTAGGGGAATTATTAATCTGTTCAATCCAGCTGCCTCCCAGATGACTGGTTGGGCGGCGACGGATGCGGTGAATTTGGACTTTCGCAGTATTTTCAAATTTTTCGATATCGCCGAGCGAGCTGTGCCAGACGACGATAACCCAATTATCAGCACCATGCGTTCGGGCCAACCGCTGCAGCGCAGTGATATTTTCCTGCAAACTGCGTCCAAAAAATACATTCGCATTTTTATTAAAATCATTTCCACCGGTCAACCAGATCCGCCCAAGAAAGAGAAAGTTGGCCTATTCGCGAAACTTGGTCAACCGATCGGTGCTAATGATGCCAAAACCGCACCGCCCGTTGGCAATAACGTGATTGTCATTTTTCGCGATGTCACGGCCGAGAAGCGCGAAGGTCGCGCCCAGTCAGATTTTATCAGTACCGCCAGCCACGAAATGCGCACACCGATTGCGATTGTTGAGGGCTACCTCGGCATGCTACTAAATCCAGCCACGGCGACAGTTGACGACCGCGGTCAAGTTTACGCCCAAAAAGCTTATGCCTCTGCGCGTCATCTTGGTCATCTGTTTCGAGATTTACTAGATGTCACCAAAATTGACGATAATCGCTTGCACAGCAATCCAGTTTTGGTCGATGCTGGTGCCGCCGCTCGCCAGGTAGTTGATCAAATGCAGTCCCAAGCCAAGCAAAAGGGTCTCGAGCTGACTTATGAAAGCACTGGCGAGATTCAACCCCTGCACATCATTTACGTTGATCTCGATCAGCTCCAGCAAATCCTTGATAATATCATCGATAACGCCATCAAATACACCAAGCAGGGCAGCATCAAAGTCACCGTCGTCGAAAATCAAGGCAAAGCTCGCATCAGCGTCACTGACACCGGCATCGGCATCCCGGCCGAAGACACACCCCATCTGTTCCAGAGATTTTATCGGGTTGATAACTCCGATACGCGCGAAGTTGGTGGGACTGGCCTCGGTCTGTACTTGATCAAACATCTGACTGAAAGACTCGGTGGTCAGGTCGGTGTCGACAGCGATTATGGTCGCGGCTCGACCTTTTGGATTGAATTCAATATTCTGACTCGCGACGAAGCGGTCGTCAAAGCTCGCGAAATTAAGGCTCGACAAAGTCGCCTAGCCGCCACTCAGGCGACCAAGAAAGGATCGTGAAAGGTCTTGCGCCCAGCAAGCATAAACGATATAATGTCTACCAATGGCTAAAGTTCTACTAGTCGAAGACGACAAAGCTTTACGCGAAATCTACGGCGTACGATTATTGGCCGAGGGTTACGATATCGTCAGTGCTGGTGACGGCGAAGAAGCCATCGACGTCGCTATCCGCGAAAAACCCGACCTCATTATTAGCGATGTCATGATGCCCAAGATCAGTGGTTTTGAAATGCTCGATCTACTCCGCAGCAACGAGGCGACCAAGGATATCAAAGTCATCATGATGACCGCGCTCAGCGGCGACCAACATCGTGAGCGCAGTGAAAGTTTGGGCGCTGATCGTTATTTGGTCAAATCCCAAGTTGGCATCGAAGACGTCGTCAACACAGTCCACGAAATACTCGGCGATCGCGCCGAGGCGGGTCAGACCGCCACCGCCGTACCCCAGGTGATGCCTGCGCCGAATCAATCACCAATTAATCCGCCCAGTGCGACTGAACCGAGCACGGTCGCTGGCGTACCAGCACCGGCTATGCCGTCGACGCCACCGAACGTACCGGTGATCACCACACCACCACCGATCACACCGATCCAAGACACCCCAACCGTACCAACGCCACCGGTCAGCCTGCCCGATCTAGCACCTGTCGCACCGCCTAGCACCGCACCGCCTGAGGCTCCCGCGCCCGCTGCGCCACCTGACGTTCCAGCGCCCGCCGCGCCACCACCACCACCGCCGGCCGCTGACGAGGTACCTTCTTTCCAGCCCAAGGAACTATCGGCTGGCTATGATGATGACCAGGAAACCCCTTACCAGCCGGCTGTTGATTTAGCCCAAAGTGGCGCTCATATCGGCACCCGCGTCATCCAACCGACCGGCGAGGCTGTCAACGCCAAGGTTGATGTCGAAAACTTGATCGCCAACGAAGACGCCAAAGCCATCCTCGCCCAGTCAGTTTCGCCTGATTTCCAATCGCAGTTAACTCCTGCGCCCGCCGAAGCCGTTGAAACCGTCGAAGTTCCCGAAATCCAAATCGATCCTACGGGCGCCATCACCGTCGACAGCCTGCCCGACACACCCGCACCCGATCCGAGTGTGACTTTTCCGAATCAGTCTTAGAAAAATCCATGCGTCTCAACAAATTTATCGCTACCGCCACCGGCAAATCGCGCCGTGAAGCTGATCAATTGATCGCCGCGGGGCGCGTGCGCGTCAACAGCCAAGTGGCGATTTTAGGTATGCAGGTTGACCTGCCGATTGACCCAGCAAATCTGACTTTGACCAATCACCCCGACCAAACTCCTCCTCGAGATCCTGGGCTGGCGCCAAATCGCCAGACGGTTGACGACGAGGCGAAGCGAGGAGGAGACGGGATCGAGAGGAGGATGTT
>JGI24702J35022_10001931_pt1 | contig 12775 bp, 9 predicted proteins | sample TergutTh196P4_FD_35022 | JGI IMG/M metagenome (IMG submission 35022)
CTTCATCTAGCCCCTCAGATGCTTGTTAAAGAACTCAAAGACCTTTGCCCAGGAATCCATCGCCTGGACGGGCCGGTACATATCGCGGTCATAATACCAGAATCCGTGCCCCGCGCCATCGTAACGGTGAAAGGTATAATCCTTTCCATGCTTTTTAAGTTCTTCCTCGTGCTGGTTTACCTGTTGTGGCGGCGGGGACATATCGTCATTGCCAAATATCCCCAGGAGCGGGCAGCTCAACTGGCTTGTAAGGTCGATTGGCGCCACCGGTTGGGCCGGAGTCAGATTCTCCTTCGGCATAACTACGCCCCCGCCCCAGCAGTCAACCACCGCACTGAGGCCTTTCACCCTGCATCCCGCGAGGAACGCGTGGCGTCCGCCGGAGCACATTCCGATTACCCCAACCCTGCCGTTTGAATATGGCAGCGAAGTCAGGTAATCCAAAGCCCCCTGGCAATCGCCCATTACGCTGTCATCATGTACGCCGCCCGCTTCACGCGCCTTTGCTGCAACTTCCGCTGGCAGCCCGTGGCCAAACCGTTCAAAGATGTTTGGGCAAATTGCGACTAACCCATGGTGGGTGAACCTACGGACAGTCTCCATCAGAATTTCGTCGTACCCTGGCATGTGGGGGATCAGGATAACGCCCGGATAGGGGCCTTTTCCAAGGGGCCGCGAGATGTAGGCGTGCACGCGGTCGCTGTTATACCCCGGTATGGTGACGGCTTCAGCCAGCATCCCTTCGTAATCGTCGGTCCTTATTTGATTCCACATCGATATCTCCTTGGAATGATCCCATTTGGCGGGTATGCCGCCTTCAAAGCCCTCAAAGCCAGTGCCGGCTCCGGTTATGGCAGAACCGGATTGCCCCATCAAGGTTGTTCCCACCGCTGCCACGCCGACTACCGCGCCGGCCCCTTTAAGGAACTCTCTGCGTGAGATTTTCTTTTGTTCCATAAAAATTGTACCTCCATTTCAAAGTGATTATTACAATGCTCAATGGAATGATAAGAGTGGGCATCCAATTTGTCAACGTAGCGTGATAACAGCAGTTTTGTCGCTCAAACATATTGACACTTTTCTATATATCATTATATTGATGATTATGAATATGACAAAAAGCATAGATTATATGGGAAATACAGCATTCTTTAAGGCCCTGGGGGATGAAAACCGCCTGAAAATTGTCGATAAGCTTTCTTTTGGGGAGGTTTGTGCATGCGAAATTCTATGGGAACTTGAAATTACCCAATCGACGCTTTCCCATCACATGAAAATACTCTGCGGCTGCTCGCTGGTGAAGTCCCGCAGGGCCGGCAAATGGATATATTATTCCTTGAATGACAAAACCATTAGGGCAATAAAGCTATTTGTAAATAAAATCACGGCTAAAAAAGAAGAGATAAATAGCAAAATAGAGGAAGGGTGCTGTCAATGAGTGACTGTTGTTGCCAAAAAGAAGCCGATTGCTGTTTTTCAGAGGATTCAGTAGGTTCCAGTGTTCCATCTATTTCTACAAGCCTCGCAGCCATGGATTTCTTGGGTTCATGTAAAGCCCGTGTGGGTATCGGGCGCATGGATTACAGGGTCGATCCAGGCATTTATAAGATAAATAGTCCGGACGCCAATTCGCCGGTACTGGTAAGCGCCAATTATAAATTGACTTTTGACACACTAAGGAAAAACCTTTCCGGGCTTGACTGCTGGATTTTGATACTGGACACGAAAGGCGTAAACGTCTGGTGTGCTGCAGGGGAGGGTACATTTGGAACTGATGAGCTAGTAAACCGCATTGAACGGACAGGACTTGCTGAACTGGTAACTCACAGGAAACTGATTTTGCCGCAGCTCGGGGCGTCAGGCGTAAGTGGGCATGAGGTAAAGAAGCAGACCGGCTTTTCTGTCATATACGGCCCTGTCCGTGCCGTGGATATCAGGGCCTTTATCGGGAATGGCTATAAAGCGACCAAAGAAATGAGGAGCGTCCGGTTTACTTTTTATGATAGGCTTATATTAACGCCTGTTGAGCTTGTTGAAGCCGTTAAAAATATTCTGCCTGTTTTTGGGGTTCTGTTTATTGTCAACCTGTTTGCCAAAAGGCGGTTTGGTATTTATGATGCCACGCTTTACCTGGGCGCTAATATTGCAGGGGCGTTTATCACGCCTGCATTGCTTCCGTTTATTCCTGGCAAGGCTTTTTCATTCAAGGGATGGCTCGTCGGGATAATCTGGGCTGCGTTTGCATTTTGGTTTTTCAGCTGGTATGCGCCGGGCTTTTGGCTCCTTGTTGTTGGATATGGCCTATTGCTCCCTGCCGTGTCATCTTTTCTTGCAATGAATTTTACAGGGGCTTCCACCTATACCTCACCGTCCGGGGTTTTGAAGGAGATGAAAATTGCTTTGCCGTTTATTGTTGGTTTTGCGCTGGTTGGCGTTGTTCTCATTTTGATAAAAAGTTTCATGGGTTGATCGGAGGTTTTTATGGTTCATAGGTATTTGAAAAATGTTGTCTCACTTTCGTTTGACAGGGAAAAATGTACCGGCTGCGGTAAATGCACCGAGGTTTGTCCTCATAGCGTGTTTGAAGTGTTAAATCGAAAGGCAGAAATTGTAAAGAGGGATTTATGCATGGAGTGCGGGGCTTGTGCGCTTAATTGTCCTGCCGAAGCAATAAAGGTTAACGCCGGGGTTGGCTGTGCTGCGGCGATAATCTGGGGCTGGTTCAACGGAAAAGAGCCAACCTGTGGCTGTTCCGAAACTGGCGACGCCTGTTGCGGGTAATGGAGTCCATAGCTAACTGCTCCCTTCTTCCTCCGTGATCTCCGTCTCTCCGTGTGAGAATTTATACTTTCCCGTTGCAAGCAGGAATGATGCGTGATAAAATAACTCACAATGCGTAAGGGCATAAGCATAAATACCCGCTTTCTTATCCCGGTTTTCTATGCATTGTTCATGCTTGTCGTACTACTCTACCAATGGAATGTACAAAGCGCCGCAATGCGGAGCGAGTCCAGGCCCCTTTACCGGAATCTAATGGAATGCCCCGCTTACGTTAAGCGCGGTTTTGACCTAACGGAAATACAAAGAGGTGCTTCAATCCTGAACGACCTTAGTGGCGCACAATGGTACCGCTTCCAATCCCAACCGTTTGAGATCGTTAATTCCCCCCTGCCAAACTTGCCGAAACGCAGCTTTCTTTCGCCCTGGGGGGCAAAGGCCGAAGAGTTCACCATCGTTATTCCGGTGGAAATTGATGGCGAAGCCATTTCATTCCTCAACTCCAACCCAACGGAACCGCCGGGGCTTTTCTTTGCCAGCATTGGTGACAACTGGGAAGTTTATCTCAATGGAACGCTGCTCATGTCACAGATGAAGTTAACCGACAGTCTATCGCCGGAAGGTCCCTTGGATGACAAAGGAAGAATCAAGGAAGGCCGCAGTTGGCGGAACGTACATTTCCCAGTGGATAGTTCCCTCATCGTTTTGGGGACCAATGTGCTGGCCCTGCGTATAGTGGGAGACCCTACGTATGTCCGCACCGGGCTGCACTACAATGGGCCTCATTATCTTGGCGAATACCGGCTAATAGAAAGCCGGCAGCAGAACTACCTATTGATGGTTCTCGTGAGCATCTCCGGTTTTGCCGGGATTTACTATCTCTTGCTCTTCCTTTCAATCAGAAACAGGCAGGAGATTTTTTACCTTTATTTCAGCATCTTCTCCATGCTGCTTTGTATGTGTGCAGCCGCAGGCCATAAAATTATTTATAGCCTTATTCCTAATTCTGTTATTGTTGAGCGCTTTGTATTGGCTTCTGTGACCTTGGTGGTCCCAATGTTCTGCATATTTTTTGAAAACCTGGCAAGGGGAAAGGTATCAAAGATAAGCTGGGGCAACCTGGTGTTTTCCCTATTGCTTTTTCTTACCCGGAATTTATTCTGCGACCAATACGGGGAAGATGCCGCAAAGGTGTGGAATGTGAGCAGTTTTTTTTATTCATCTTATGTGGTCTTCTACGATGTCATATATTTTTATTTTTGGGACAAGAAAGGGCCGCGTAAAAACCGCGGTACTGCCGACCAAATCCCTAATTTACCCATTTTTACGTTTTTGATCAGCACCCCCCTTCTTTACCTGTGCGGGATTTATGAAACAATTGAACTAATGGTTTTTAATTTTTCCTATAACCTTTTCTTGTACGGTCCATTTGCAGTTCAAATAGGAATGACCTTTTCCCTGTCCCAGCGCTTTAGCGAAATGTATAAACGGCTTGAAAAAACCAATTTAGTGCTTGAGACCGCGGTTCAGGAACGCACAGTGGAACTGGAAAAACAGACCGGGATAGCGGTTAAGGCATCTAAGGCCAAAAGCGAGTTCCTTGCAAAAATGAGCCATGAGATTAGGACGCCAATAAACGGCATTATGGGCTTTTCAGAGTTGGCGCTTCATGAAGACATTGATCCGGAAACCAAAGGATACCTTACCAGAATCAAAGAGAGCACTTTGGGGCTTTTGCGGATCATTAATGACATTCTTGATATTTCCAAAGTTGAATCAGGCAAAATGGAATTGGAAAACATCCCTTTTGATCTTTACGGGCTATTCAACGATTGCGAAAGCGTCATCATGCCGGCATCTTATGCGAAGGGCCTTATGTTCCATTTTGACGTTGATCTGCCAAGCGGAAAGATGCTGTTGGGCGACGTGACAAGACTGAGGCAGGTGCTGCTTAATTTTCTTTCAAATGCGGTAAAATTCACCGATGCCGGTGCTATCAGGGCTTTAGCGCAAGTTGTCGGTCAAGACGAAAACTCGTGTGATGAAAATTCTTGTATCGTTCATTTCGAAATCATAGACAGCGGCATAGGCATGACAGCCGCCCAGATGCAAAAAATATACGAACCCTTTGAACAGGCGGAAGCCAGCATCACCCGCAAATACGGCGGCACGGGGTTGGGGCTTACAATCGCCAAAAATTTGATCGAGCTGATGGGAGGGGAACTTACAGTGGAAAGCTCCCCTGGTGAAGGTAGCAAGTTTAGCTTTGATCTGCGTTTCGGTACAATTGATCCTGCTCTTGTACCTATTGATTCTGCGGCCCCAGAGAGGCTGGAAAAACCTGTCTTTAATGGGGAGGTGCTGATCTGCGAAGACAACCCCATGAATCAGCAGGTAATATCGGAACACATGGCAAGGGTGGGGATAAAAGCCGTCATGGCACTGAATGGCAAAGAGGGTCTAGAGCTTGTCGAAGAGCGTTTGAGAAATGGCGAGAAACCCTTTGACATTATTTTCATGGATATTTATATGCCTGTGATGGATGGGCTTGAAGCTGCATCAAAAATCTCGGCGTTAATTGGCGACGTCCCCATTGTTGCCATGACTGCAAATATAATGTCCCAGGACAAGGAGCTTTATAAATTGAGCGGAATGCCTGAATGTCTGGGCAAACCTTTTACTAAAGGGGAACTGTGGGGCATTTTAAAGAAATACCTTACGCCGGTAGATTTGGAAGCCGCCCAAAAATTCAAACCTGACGAAGCCGATTTATATTTAAAAAAGCGTGTCGAGAAACTTTTCCTAAAAAACAATAAGGTAAAATTCGATGAAATCTCCGCTGCCCTTAAAGCTGACGATGTAAAGCTTGCCCACAGGCTGGTGCACACCCTCAGTACCAGTGCGACCCTGATAGGCAAAACCAATTTGCATGACGCTGCGGTCAATATAGAACGGTCGCTTAAGGACTGGAAAAATGAAATTAAGGCAGAACACATCGAAACCCTGAAACGTGAATTTAATGCTGTTCTGGAAGAACTAACCTTGCTACATTCAGAGCAAGGGCAGTCTGTATCGCTGTCAGGCGAAAATCCTATGTCAAGTGAAAGCCAAAAAAATGAAGAGGTCTTGGCAATGCTTGATCGATTGGAAAATTTGCTCAAAGAAAGGAACCCGCAGTGTTTGTCCCTGCTGGAGGAAATCCGTTATGTGCCGGGAACAGAAGAACTGATCGGGCAGGTAGAAAATTTCGATTTCAAGGATGCCCTTGTTACAATTTCTAAGATCAAAACTGATGGCTTGAATAAAGCTTTTTGATCCCTGAGTATGTCTTTGATATTTGAATTTTATCCCCGCGGTTCATCATTATAGTATTGCCCTGTATGTAGGATATGTCATCCATGTTCACCACGAACGAGCGGTGGCATTGGGCAAAGCGCCTGTCCGTTAGCAATTTGGGCAGAACCTCCGAAAAGATTGCGGTGACTATTATTTCTTCGCCGTTTACCAAGCGGAAATGAACTTTGAATCTTATAACCTCTACGTGGGATATGTCTTTCAGCAATACGTAACGTGACATGGATTTCGTTATTAGCGGTATGCTTTCGGTGTCTGCGGCTTTCTTGTCTTTTGCTAACTTGAAAAGTATTGCGGACACTTCCTTTTCGTTAGGCGGTTTTAAGAGGTAGGAATAGGCTGTAACCTGATAGGACTGGGCAGCGTAATCATTTTCGGTGGTCAGGAAAACAATAGGGCCGTCGTAGCCCTGCTCCCTCATCCGCGTTGCCAGTGTTATTCCGTCCATTTCCGGCATAATAATGTCAAGAAAGCACACATCAGGTTTTTTACCTGTGCGTATAAATGAAAGTACCTCCTGGCCTGTTTTGAAAATTCTTACACAAGCATTCGGAATGGAAAAGACGATTATTTTTTTCAAAACCAATGACGCATCATCTGCATCATCGCAAATGAGGATGTTCATATGTCTCAACAATACATCAAAGCCGTTTAAAAATAAAGCTAACAATCAAATTTATACGGCATTTCAATGTCTTTCTGTACGTGTTTGAGGGCGTTTCGTACAAATCGTGTTTTATTTTCGGTTAATGGGTATATCATTGCCATTAATAAGGAGTAAATACATGGTAAACTCTAAAAAATTTTCTCCAATTTCGATTTTTAAGAGAAGAATCCCTTCCATTTTTCTTTTTTCATTTTTAATTTTTAATTTGCTTTCCTGTGATCTCTTTAACAGCTCAGATAAGGACTACCTTTCAAATATAGACGAAGAAATTGCCTGGGCCAATGCGGAAAGGCTGACGGTTCAGGTTGCGGTGCCTTCGGGGTGGGGGACAAGCCCGCAGACAGCTAGGTGCTACGATGCGGTGCGGACTAACGAAACCCCGCGCAAGGGTTACCCTTTTACCGTGGAGTTTTCCCCTAACAGCGGCTACGGTTTTGTCGAATGGCTTGCGTTCGGTAGCGAATATACGCTCTCTGCCATTGCGGATATGACACTGGAAACCGCAAGGACAAAGTCGCTTAACAACAAGAACGTCAGTATCAGCGCACCTGCGGCAACCGTTACCGGTGCGATAGGCTCGTCTGTTACGGTGAATGTCAATGTGCCGATAACGCTTGTGCCTTTCTGCGACATAAGGCCGCGCCTTGACCTCCGTACCTATCCCCCGGTAAACCCCATGCAGTCGGCATTTCCGTATGACCAGCCCATTAACCTGTGGTTTACCCTTCCCATCAGGCAGGATAGCGCGGCAGGGAATGTCCGCATTAGCGCGGTGCATACCAGTGACGAAAACCTGCTTGGGAAAAAGCGGGGTGAATTGTTTGGAACAAGCGGCGATTTATCCAACTACTACAAAATGGATTTTCCGGGCGACAACCGCATCGACCTGATCCCGAAGAACAGCGCAGAGTACCCCTCTAACCACCTTATGCTGCTTGCAATCACCGTCGAGGTGGGGCCGGGGATACAAAGCACAGCCGGCCACACGATGGACGCGGTAGAAAAAATCACTTTCCAGACCGATACCAACGAAGCCCCAAAGGTCTACAAGCCGGGCGTGATTTCGGCAAGCCGTGCGCTTGCGGGTGTGTATTTTACCGATTCCACCGAGTTTAGAAACCCAGACATTGACCGCCGTTTTAACCGGATTATGACAGCGCCGAATAATTACAACACAGTTTACATTAAATTTAGCGTAACGCCGCCTGATGACGCACCTTCCCCAAACCCGAACCGGATAACCGTAATAGAGCGGATGGCTTACGACATGCGGGGCATGAGCGCAGGCGGTTCTTCAGAAACCACCGAGTATACGTCAACGGCTAGTGAAGTAAACTACAATATGGGTGCAGGGGAATACACGATTACCCACAGGCTTAAAACCATCCAGTCTGGCATCATCCAACTGGTGGTGCTGCCCTGGTACAATGACACGATTTCACCCGTTGCGCCTTTGGCTACTGATAAGGCAGTTGCCATGAGTCAGTATGTCACCGTGGTGATGGATCTTTCCGCTCCGATGAAAAATGCCTCTCGTTATGACATTGCCGCCCTGAACGTAAGCCTCGATTTCCCTTCCTCGACTGATACTACTAGCGATCCACTCCGCACTATTTATGTCTACGGCTCAAGTTTTTCGACTATTACCGTGACCGTCGGGGGGCTTGCAGGGCTTACTGACAACGGTACGGATGGCGGTATATCCGCCGCCCTTGCATGGAGCGCCCCCTGGACAATGGACGATCCGGGCAAGCTGTACTGGTATGCTCAGATTGGGGAAGATTCAATCGGAGCGAAAGCATTAAGCCCCAAGCTCGATGTGTATAGTAGCGGGGTCCTGAATTATACATGGAGCCCAGCGAGTATAACGTCCTTTACGGATCCCTACGGGTATCGTGTTCTTNTGAAGTTTGAAGACAGGATGGGCAATGTGTCCGCCTGGATGGATACCGGCCTTAAAGTAAAGTATTCCGATGCTNCNACAGACCCGGTAACAGCTTTAGAAGCAGAGTGTAATGCTGCCGGGAGCCAGATAACNGTGAAATGGAATACACCGCCGGGAATGAAAGGAGCTTATGTATCAGTGAACGGTTCTGAGACAAGGGTAGACGGTACNGGCATTCGCAGCCATNCCTTTAGTACCCCAGCCTTTTATGACGGGAGTGTGCGGAGNGGTCAGGCTGTCGGCAATGTGACAAAATACGATATAAAAGTTACGGCATACAATGACGCCGGCAGGGCGGATCCAGAGGAAGATACGGAAGTGACAATCTGGAATATACCGGATATGAACGTAGCATGGAACAACAAGGCGATAGAGGTAACCAGCGTTAGCAATGCCTATGATGCTATGTATAGAACAATCGGTCTTACCAATATAGCCCTTGGTGATTCTAGTAAACAATATGTCCTTACCAAAAACCTAACTGCTATACCGCTTTGGGTACCAGTAGGCGACGGTAGCGGGACAAATGTATTTAAGGGCAAGTTTTATGGCAACGGGAATACCATCACTTTGAACGGTGGTCTTGGCGGAACGCAATACCGGGGGCTGTTTGGTTATGTCCAAGACGCCACGATCCGCGACCTGCGCGTTGAATACGCAAATCCTACCACGGTAAGCACGGCAGGAGCACTCCATTTTGGCGGCATTGCGGGCAATGCAGACGGCAATACCTATATTCGCAATGTTATCGTAGGGGGGAACGGGGCAGTGGTAAGTTTAACCAACAACGCAACGATATCAACCCAAACTTATGCAGGGATGATTACCGGTTCCATGCAGCCAACTGTCCTAATCGAAAACTGTTTTACAAAACTTGAATTGGAGGTGACCGCGTCGGGCCAAAGCGGAATCCGAGCGGGAGGCATATCAGGGATTATAAGCGATGTTCCTACAGTATTAGCCAACAAAGTTATGATAGACAATGTTACTATGGCGGGAAAGATAACCGCGAAATCTACTAACCAAACCAGCACTGTTAATTTTGTACGTATGGGGGGCATTGTCGGGGAATGTCAGGGGCGTGGAATCATACAAAACTCAGATGTAACGGGAACCCTTGAAATGGCAGCCAAAAGCTCGACATCCTCCCAAACTACTCTCGATTATATATGTGGCGGAATAATCGGACGGATGAAGGACGGGCAAATGCGCTCCTGTCATTTTACGGGGAGAATCAATATCGATCCTACAAGCCATGTGGTAGAAGACCAAACCATTGTAGGCGGATTGGTCGGGGCGTTAGGTGCAGTGTTCAATAACAGTGGCTCGGTAACAGATTTTAATTCAACACAAGTTTCGGTATGGGACTCAAGCGCCAGCGGCAATATCATCGTTACCATGGCTTGCAATTCCAAAGTTTTGCTTGGAGGGGTATTCGGCACTCTTTATGGCTTAAATGCCTCTAATAATATTGATTTTAGAAGGTGCGAGTACACTAACGGCCAAATTAGGTTTTCGAGGATTGCAGGCAGCGGCCAATCGCATATAGGAGGTTTTGGAGCGGAAGCCGTTGCCAACATAGGTTTATATGGATGCCAGAGCCGCGCAGATCTGATAAAAGTTGATTTTTCCGGTACTGCCGGAGACGGTGCCGGCACTATCGGAGGTTTTATCGGTATTTTCCGGGGAGACGCAACAGGGTGTTACAGCACTTCACCAATAGAGGCAAATATTGGCGGAAATGTTACAGCCGGCAAAAGAATCGGCGGTTTTGTAGGAGAATTTAACACAATGAATCCGGCTGGTGGTAATTCAGGACCCTGGACGATTAATCGCTGCTATGCCGGCGGTAATGTTAAGGTAACGGTTACCTCAACGCAAGCCGGGCTTATGCCCAAGGTTGGAGGTTTTATTGGGAGTATGAGAGTGGAATCATCTGCAGGTACACTCAGGGCTGAAGATTGTTATGCCACAGGCGAGGTAAGTTTTGATAGAAAAACAGGGACTAGTCCGAACGCATATTCATTCATAGCGGGATTTATATCGGAACTGGCTGGTGGAGCAAATGTTACAGTAAACCGTTGTTTTTCAACCGGATCAGTAACGAATAATAGTAATACTGGTTCTGGCAGTCTTTGTGTTGCCGGCGGGCTTATTGGTGAAACCCGTGATAATCCAACAGTCAGTAACAGTGTTGCCCTTGGTTCATCTGTAATTTTATCCGGACCTAGCACCGTTACTGGCAGGATAGGAAGTGTAATCGGTTTTATTAACGGTACCGCTAATCTAACTGTGGGTAATTACGCTAGAAGTGGATTAAGGCTGTATCAATCAACCACATATAACGATACTCCTGTAACATATTTGCTAGTTACACCCAATGTAAACGGTAAAGAGGGCGCTGATACTACCACCAATAATACATCAGGTTTCTGGACAGGTTTGGGTTATACCAGTTCGGTGTGGGATTTTAGCGGGGTAAGCCGCGGGTATCCAACGCTGTATTGAGTGGGCTGGCAATATAAAGTAAAAACTAAAGGTAACAGAGAAAAAAGCTGGTGGTTTGAAAATGGTGGGTAAAGCTAGCGGCGTTTTTATCGAGGGAGCAGTGAGAAGTTAAAAGTGAGAAGGGAGTAAGTGACAGTGAGCAGTTGGATACTAAACAGTAGTAATAGCCTGTAAAAACTCTTTTGGCGTAACAGCAAGAATAGAGCCAGAGGCAAAATCTTGAGTATTGCGGGTAATAATGTAATCTGCAGAAAAACTCTCACCTACAATATATTGGACAGAATCCTCAAAATCATCCCATTCCATATCCAATGCATGGTATATATGGCTGTCAATTACAGCAGCTGGTTTGAAGACAGAGAGAAGACCTTTAAGGGCTTCCTTCGCGGGCTTTTTACCAAGATCTTTTTTGGAAAGGAAAAAAATATCCGTTATAGAAGATGCGGAAATGTATCCGGATATTATCTTTTCTTCTGCAAGCTTGAAGACAGCAAAAGCATTAGGATAATCTTGGCGTTTCAACAGAATGTCAAGTGCGACATTGGTATCAATAAGAACCTTCATTATAAATGCTTAGCCAACCTAGCCATGCGAATTTCATCAATTGTCATGTCAGTTTTTAGTATCCCCAACAACGAGTCTGAAATAGGTGTATTGGATTTTTCAAGGAATTCGTCCAACTCATTTCTGGTCATACCGATTTTCGTGCTTGTCGCCTTTGGTTGAGCTTCTATTGGGACGGGGAACTGTATTATAATATATGCTTTGTCTGTTGTTACTTCGCGGGGTACGTCAATAACCAGGCGGCGGTCAGCCGGTATGTCTACGGTTTGTGTAATGGTCATATTATAAATATAGCATATAAAAAGGGAAAAGTGAAGGGGGAAGCGGTGAAGAAAAAAGCCAAAGATATAATTTAAAGCGCTTTTCCATGTCTTTCTGTACGTGTTTGAGGGCGTTTCGTACATATCGTATGTTAATTCTTATAAAAGCGTTATATCCTTATTACCTATGAAGGGGTAAATAAATGGAAAACCCTAAGAAATTTTCTCCTGTTTTGATTTTTTCAAGAAACATTCTTATCTTACCTTTTCCCTCTTCCCTTGTCTTTCTAACTCTTTTAACTTTTCCCTTTTACCTTCTCCCTTGCTTGGATTTCTCACTCCGTCCCAAGGGTTTTGTATCAATTCCCATGGGAAAAGGCAATATAGCGGCTGACGGTAACAAACGCTACGGCATGGGCGGGGGTGGAGAGGTCGGTTTTGAAATCGACCTTGCAACCGTTTGGCCTAACCCACTGGGACTGGGTTATACATTGGGGCTTGAAGGTGGAATGTTCATCAACCCACTGCTGGGCGATTATTCGGAAAATGTCTCTTTCTATTCTGGGGCCGGCGTGTTGGGTTTGTATATCTTCCCGCTGTCGAGGCTTTTTTTCCGCATTGACGGTGCGGCCGGTGTGTATGTGTCCTCGCGTGTTATAGAAAGAAGCGATCTCGGCTTGTACTGGCGGGGTGGCGGAG
>JGI24702J35022_10001932_pt1 | contig 12770 bp, 12 predicted proteins | sample TergutTh196P4_FD_35022 | JGI IMG/M metagenome (IMG submission 35022)
GAGAGTAATGTGCCTCCTAAAGTGATAATGGCTGAAAACAGATTCAACGGATATTTATCAAAAGAGGGCGGGGTTACTTCTCATGCGGCATTAGTTGCTATCGGAGAAGGGAAGCCCTGTGTGACCGATGTAACGTGGGAAAACGGACCTGATGATTTAATAACCTTAGGTTCTGCTGTACTTCATGAAGGAGATTATATAACGCTTGATGCTAATACTGGGAGAATATATATTGAGGATATACCGATTCTTGAAGTTTCGGTTGTTGACCATGAATATAAAGAGATAAAGGATCAAATACTCGAAGTTATTGAAGAACTTGTAGCTCCTGTTAAAGAGAGGTAAAATGGAATATATATATTTTTTGAAATTAATTGCTACGGTTATATTTGGTGTGATTTTAGGTTTTCTATCATCCATACCTGTCGGCGCAGTACAGCTTGAAGTAATTAAAAGAACAATAAACGGCCATAAAAAGCCTGCAATTGCTACTGCATTAGGTTCTGCAACATCCGACTTAATATATGGTGTACTCGCTCTGTTTGGTCTGGGTAATTTTTTATTACACAAAGATTTTCAACTTTTGATCTATAGTCTTGGAATCGTTGTTCTGTCATATCTCATGTATAGGTCATTGAAAGATAGATCATATGTCTTGAATGAAAATAAGCAGATTAAGTATAAGAAAAGGTTTTCATACTTAACAGGATTTACAATTGCAGTTACAAATCCGGGGATGATTATCTGGTGGTTTGTAGGATTTAAACTGTTCGTTGATCTTAATATGTTTACAGAGATTACAAATACAATTAAGGGACTTTTTGTTTTGTCCGGAGTTTTTGGACTTGCCCTTTATCTGACACTTGTAGCTATTATTCTTCACAGATTCCAAAAGTCTTTCTCGGAAAAATTTCTCTACAGGGCTCATATTTTTTTGGTTGTAATACTTTCTTGTTTGATACTATATTTTATTATTAAATTGTTATCATTGATATTTAATTTTAATTTACATATTTGAGTTTATGTAATTTTTAGCACGAAAGATTTATGTAGATATTAAAGTAATAGTAAAGAATAAAAGACGATTTAACACAGAGTTCCACGGAGTTTTAAAGGAAGAGTTCCACGGAGAAAGAAAATCGTAGGGGGTTGGGGGGATGGTAAATAAGATTATACCGGCTGTAATTATTTTAATTCTCTTTATCGCATGTAATGCGGTTCCGCCAAAACAAACACAGATAGAATCCGAAAGAATCGAATTTACTGGATGTACAAAATATCTTTCTTCTACACTCCAATATGAAAATCACTGCGCAGATGGGGACTGCGATAATGGAACAGGAATTTATATTTTTAGTAATGGAAACTGCTATGAGGGAGGATTTAAAAATAAAACTCGCTGCGGCTATGGCGTCATGTTTTATAAAAGCATTGGAGAGAAATATGAGGGGAATTGGTTAGATGATAATAGGGTAGGCGCCGGATGCTTGTATTTTAATAATGGGGATACATATACAGGTGAATTTAAATTCAATGTACCATGGGGTGCAGGAGTTTATAGATATGCAGACGGATCAACTGAGGAGGGTGAATTTTTTGATTATCTCTTTGCAGGCGTTATAAAACTTCCGGAGCTGACAGATAGTGATAAGCATGAAGTAGGTAGAGTTGTAGCAGTTGATTTACAATCACAAAGCATTAGTATTGCAGGCAGTAATCTTAAAATCGGAGATAGACTTTTTGTTGAGATAAATGGTTTGATGGCTGCTTTGGAGGTTATTACTCTATTGAAGGCTGAGACTCAATGCAGAATGATTGGTGAAGCAAAAACTCTTATCAATGGAGTAAAAATAGGTATGCCTGTATTTAAAATGATGATCGGAATTAAACGCGCCCCGAATATTTTTTTGTTTTTTAACGGTAATCGTTATATAGGGGAGTACAAAGAAAATTTAATGCATGGTAAAGGTGAATTTCATCGTATCAACAGTAATATATATAGAGGGGAATATAAAAACGGTTTAAGGGATGGCAAAGGTGTTTTAACTTTTTATAACGGCGCAAGTTATTCAGGTGATTGGAAGAATGGGTATATGGATGGGCAAGGTGAATATATATATTCTAATGAGAGCAGGTACACAGGCAGATTTGTAAAGGGTTTTAAGGAAGGCCGCGCAATCAGCATATACTATAATGCTGATATATATACAGGAAATTTTAAAGCAAACTTGATGGATGGCTATGGAGAATATAAAGCAAAAAACGGTGATACATATTCCGGTGAATTTAAGAATGATAAAAAAAATGGAAAGGGAACATATACTTGGCATTCCGGTGATAAATATATAGGTGATTGGAAGAATGATCTTCAAGATGGTTCAGGTACCTATATATGGAGTGACGGTGTACGCTATGTCGGATATTGGGAAGAGAGTAAAAAACACGGTAAAGGTATTGAATATGATGCCGGAGGTAATATAATTCAACAAGGTATATGGGACAACGGAGTCTTCATCGGCAATAGTAAATAATTTTTTGCTTTTAGCGGAGTTATTTTATCTTATGGAGATGTTCAAGAAAAATATCTGTTAAAGTCGCTGAAAATTTTTTCCCTCTTAGTGATTTAATCATATCAATAATTTCATCTTCAGGTAGTCCCTTGCGATAGACTCTATCGGAAAGCAACGCATCATAAAAGTCGGTAATTGAAACAATCTGAGCCTCTATCGGGATTTCATCTTCTTTTAAGCCGGCAGGATAACCTGTACCATCCCAATTCTCATGGTGATAATGGGCTATCATTTCAGCCATTTGAATAACCGGATTATTTGATCCTGAGAGGATTTTTGCTCCGATAGCAGCATGCTGTTGTATTATGAGCATTTCTTCTTTAGTGAGGGGGCCGGGTTTAAGAAGTATATTATCGCTTATACCTATCTTACCAATATCATGAAGAGGCGCTGCTGCTTGTATGGTATCTATCTTATTGTGGTCCCAGCCTAAGATAGAGCATATATTAGCGCTCATAAGTCCTATTCGTTGAACATGTTCTGCTGTTTCCTGATCACGCGACTCAAGCGCTGAAAAGAGACGGCTTATAATTTCTTCCTGTGTTTCCCTTATAGCTTTTGTCTGTTCTCTAACAAGCATTTCCAGATTTTCATTATACATCCTCAATTTGCGCTCGGAAGATATCAATCTATAGCCAACTTGTAATCTAAGCTGCAATTCCGTATCTTCAAAGGGTTTTGGTATATAGTCATCTACCTTTCCTTGGGTAAATCCCTGAACAATGTCCGAAAAATCTCCCTTTGATGTTAGAAGGATTATATATATGTAATGAGATGTTGAAGTAATTTCACGTACTCTTTGCGAAAGTTCAATACCATCCATTATCGGCATATTCCAATCAGTAATAAGTACATCAATCGAATCAGGTGACTCTAAAATTTTCGCTAAGGCCTCTTTACCATCGGGTGCTTCTGTTACATTATGACCCCATTTTTGCAGATGATGGCATAATACATCACGGGCCATCTGTTGGTCTTCTGCTACTAAAATATTCATTCCTGTTAATTCGTTGCTAATATCCATATGCTCTTTATGTACTTGAAGTTAATCCGCTATATCTAAATTTGCTCAACATAAGTTTTTAATTCTTCAATTAAGAGAGATAGCATACCTTTTAGCTCTGATAATGAATTTATTATCTCTTCATTTTTTTCAGGCATGCCATTATCCTTTCCGAATCGTTCCATTTTTAGGCAAAGGTTATATACATCATCAGTATTATAGTAACTTGTTATTCCCTTAAGAGCATGTGCTTTGTCGGATATATCTTTGTTGTTTTTGTTTTTAACCGCTTCCTCTAACTCACCAAGAAGTTTTGGAGCATCACGAAAGTAGAGAGAGATGATCTTTTTTATTAAATTTGGATCCTTGCCTATTGTTTTATTAATGTTTTCTCGATTTATTAGATTATCCATTTTATCATATCACTCCATAATTGACGTCTGTTTATCCATATTATCAGATGAAATTTTTTTTTCAAGTGTAATTTGTTAATCATATTATTATTTTTAAATGCCCCGCCGCCATAGGCGGCGGGGCAACCTAATTCAATTTATTATAAATAATTATTTATGATCTCTTCTATGTAGTTAAATTTATTATCCTTTATCCAGTTGATCTTTAAACCTCTTCTCTCCATCCCTCTTAACCATGTCATCTGTCTCTTTGAATATTTATGAATCTCTATTTTTAATTTCTCTACCATATCAGTGTATGAAATTTCATTGCTTAAATACAGTGCACAGTACTTATACTCAAGGCCGAATTTAATAAGTCTTTCTATTGTTACACCTCTTGCGATGAGTTCTTTGACTTCATCAATCATTCCTTTTTGTAGACGTTCTTCTAATCTTAAATCTATTTTTTTTATTAGTATATCTCTTGGCCATCTGATTCCAATTATTAAAGGGATTATTTTTATTTTATTATTCTCTTTATTATCCTCTTTATTATTCTCTCTATAGTCAAGTTGATTGTTATTAATATATTGGGCGATCTCTATGCCTCTGATAATTCTTCTGGTGCTGGATAAATCTGTCTTTTTATAAATTTCCAAAGATTCGGATTTAAGTATATCAATGAGTTGGTCCTTTGTTTTAGTATTTAGAAGAGTTCTTAGTTCATTATTTTGCGGAGCAGGATATAGGTTGTAATTTTTAAGAGCAGCTTCTAAATAGAGTCCGGAACCGCCTGTAAGTATTGGGAGTTTATCATTACTCTGTATTAGATTAAAGGCTTTCTTAAAATCATATATATAGCGGTATAGATTGTAATCTTCCACAGGATCAACAATATCAATAAGATGATATTTGATTGCTGTCGGATTAATTTTATACTCCTCTAAGTCTTTTCCCGTGCCAATGTCCATGCCGATGAAAACCTGGCGCGAATCGCACGATATTATCTCACCATTGTATTTTGATGCAATTTTTACTGCAAGCGAGGTCTTACTGCTTGCAGTCGGTCCGCAGATTGCTAATAGATTGAATTTTTTCATTGTATCAATCTTATAAAATCAATGTATAACAAATTCAATAAAATATACTTCTTTAATCATACCATTAATAAGTCTCATATTAATATGAGACTTAATTTCTTCGGATAATGTAATAGTTTTCTCCACAGAATTAAGGTCTTCAAACGTTTTTCCTTCAAGAATAATATTCACAATATGTTGAATTTCGCTCCTTCTATTTATCAACTCTGAACTTAGATTTTGATCCGGAACATAACCTAGAGATATGGTCATTTTTACAAAACGAGGCTCTGTATCAGCAGTAGTTAGTGTAAATGTAGGCAGTTCATATAGTGCAAGAGGTTCAGGAGGCGGTGCTGCAATTATATCCTGATTCCTTTGGTCTTTATTCTCGGTTACATATGATGGAAATAATTTTTCTTTAGCAATTCCATCTACAGATCCGGTACGATTTTCAGCAAAACCTATACGGCTCAAAAGTAACAAAATTGCAACAAAAGCAACTTTTTTCATCTCAACCACCATATAAAATAAAGAGATTATCCTATTGATAACATTTTGTCAACGTATTTTACAATTTTAAACATCATGTAACCATTGTATCCATAACAAATTCCTTTATTTGTGTGCTCTGACCCCAATTATAAATCAACATAATTTTAGCGGAGTAGTCTGCTAATTTTAAAAATGGTCTGCTAAAATACAAAATTTCTCCTGAATAGTCTGCTAATTTTAAAAATAGTCTGCTAAAATACAAAATTTCTCTTGACTTGTCTGCTAATTTGTAATAATGTTCATTTAATAAACAAATAGGCGGAATTTTTATGGATAAGATTGCTCTTATAAAGCTCGCTTTGGAAATTTCTGAAAACAGATATGAAACACAAAATTTAGAGGTAAAGTCCGCAAAAATAGACTGCCCAAAGAGGTTATATGACACGTTATCGAGTTTTTCCAACCAAGATAGTGGCGGAACTATACTTTTCGGCATTGATGAAGAGAATGATTTTGCTATAGTGGGTGTTTATAATGCACACGACTTGCAAAAACGTATATCGGAACAATGTGAACAGATGGAGCCAATTTGCCGTCCGCTTTTTACAGTTGCAGAAATTGAAGGAAAGACAATTGTTTCTGCCGAGGTGCCAAGTATAGATTTTGCGGAGCGTCCATGTTTCTATAAAGGAAAAGGAGTTACAAAAGGTTCGTATATTCGTGTCGGTGATAGTGATAGCCCGATGACAAGTTATGAAGTTTATCGTTATGAGGCGTATCGAAAACAAGCCCGAGATGATTTGAGGATTTTAGAAAATATTTCTCTTGAGCAATTAAATACACAAAAAATAACAAAATTTTTAGAACTTGCTAAAACCGATAAAGCAAATTTGTCCAATGTTGAAGATAAAAAAGTATTAGAATTGCTTGGGATAATTCACAATGGCAGAGCAACTTTAACAGGGTGGATTTTGTTCAATGATTATCCGCAGAGCATATTCCCGCAGTTTGGCATTACAGCGGTTGTAGTTCCGGGTACACAAATGGGTGAGACTAATACTCAGGGGGTTCGTTTTATAGATAACAAACGATTTGACGGTGATTTTCAAACTATATTGGATGGAACTGAAAAGTTTATAATTCGCAATATGCAAAACAATACCATCATAAATGATGAGGGAAAACGTGCTGATAAATATGAATATCCGATTAGGGCAATTCGTGAAATTCTATTGAATGCATTAATGCACCGTGATTATAGCGTATTTTCTGAAAGTATGCCTGTTGCTGTAGAAATGTATCGGGATAGACTTGAAATAACAAATCCAGGCGGTCTTTACGGAAGAATAAACATAAGTGATTTAGGGAAGACAAAAACTGAAGTCCGAAATGTAACACTTGTAAATGCTTTAGAAATTTTGGGTGTAGCTGAAAACAGGCATTCAGGAATACCAACTATTAGATTGGAAATGGAAAAGAATAATTTACCTTTACCTGTTTTCAAAGATTGTCGAGGAGAATTTAAAGTAATTCTTTATAATCATTTTAATGATATTCAGGAATTCTGCCAAAAGCCGCGTTCCAGATTGGAAATCGCAGAATTTTTGAAATGTACTCCTGATTATGCTATGGCAAATAAGATTGTGCCGTTGTTGGAGGAAGGTAAGTTGGCTATGACTATGCCTCATAAGCCGAAAAGTAAATTGCAGAAGTATTATAGTTTAGTTCTTTGATTAAGGGTTTTTAAAACAACTATTAATTGTCTACTGTAATAATTTTTATATATACATTAAATTTAAAGAGGCTCTCAACGAGAGCCTCTTTTCTTCATTAAAGAAATAAAAAATTACTACTTTTTAACAGCTTGAAATGATACTCTTCTCTGGCGTGCATCTTTGCCGTCAAGACCCGGAATAGGCTCATCAATTCCAACGCCTTTGTAGGCCATTTTTGATTCGGATGCACCTGCATTCTTAAGCTCATCATAAACTTTTTTTGCTCTTGCTGTTGATACGCTTTTTTTCATTGCAGCAGAGTCAAAGTCAGCACAGTGACCTGTAATTTGCATTTCATATCCATCTGGAATTTTTTCAATCATTGGGTGTACAATAGATACAATTTTTTTCATGTTTTCAAGATCTTCATTTTCTTTCAGTTGTGCGCTTCCGCCTGCAAAACCGTCAATTGAAAAATCTTTAACCTGCTTATTAATTGAATCAATTACGTAATCACCCCCAGCACCTGCAGCAGGATCATCTTTTACTTGCCCATCACCACATGAACTCAAAAAAGCGATCACCATTAATGATGAAATGCTTAAAATTAATGCTTTTTTCATTTTTTACCTTCCTTAAGAATCTCTTAAATTATTTAATTATTTGTTAGGTGTCACTATTAATAAAAAGTTTCATTTTAGTCAATAAAAAAATTATTTTTATTTTTTTAAAAAAATCATAATAATATATAATTTATTCTTTGATTTTGCTATACTAAGTAATATTCTTTGTTAGTTTTTTTGATTTATAAAGAGAAAGGGCATTATATGGTATTATATGGATATTAAAGTTCTTGAAAGTTTCATACAGAATCTAAATAATTCCGTATTAATGGTATTTTTATGAATATTAATGAAATTGTAAAGCTATTGGAAGAGGCTAAGGATGCCTATTATAATTCAGACACTCCTATAATGTCTGATTTGGAATTTGATGAACTTGAAGAAAAACTCCGTTCAATTGATCCGAAAAATGAATATTTTTTCTTTGTCGGTGCAGAATCTCACTCAAATGATAAAATCAAACATAAAACACCTATGCTTTCAATGGGAAAAGCCAAAACAATTAGTGATATTGCAAATTGGATCAAACGCCTTGAACTCAAAGAGGGTGAAAAATTTATCATTGAGCCTAAAATTGACGGACTTTCCGCAACATGCTGTTATAAAGATGGAAAATTATCATATATTGCAACAAGAGGAGATGGAGAGTATGGCCAGGATATAAGCCATATAGCGGAATATGTAAAGGATATACCCAATTCAATAGATTTTACAAAAGAGGAGATTGAGGTTAGAGGCGAACTATATCTGCCGCGCAGCACAGAGTTTGATACGGGCAGCAGACCTTTAAGGAATAACTGTGCAGGGCTTATTAATAGAAAAGAAAATAGAGAGGATTTAAAATATGTCAGGCTTGCCGTTTATCAAATAACATCCCTTGAATCAAATATATATGAAAGTGAAAGGATTGATCTCTTAAGAAAAAACGGATTTAATGCAGTAGAATATTCTATTGCAGCTTCAATTGATGAAATTGAAAAATTCTATAATCTCTATATGGATAGATATAGAGGGGATTGGGAATATGAAACCGATGGACTCATAATATCAATTGATGATAGAAGATTGTTTGATGAGATTGATACCAGATGGGTGCTTGACAGGCATCACCACTATGCAATTGCATTAAAACCGCCGGCAGAGTTTCGTGAAACAGTACTCAATGATGTGATCTGGCAGGTAAGCCGTCAAGGGAATTTGATCCCTGTGGCTCAGTTTGAACCTGTTAAGGTAGGAGGAGCTAATCTTTCAAGAGCGACATTGAATAATTTTGAAAACGTAAACAGGCTTAAAATTGAGCGCGGTGATACACTTGTTGTACAGAGGGCGAATGATGTTATTCCGTTTATTTATGAAAATAAGAGTTCGCATGAGAGAGTAATCTTTAGCGAAGATGTTATTGCTAAGGAATGTCCCTCATGCGGGAGTCTGCCTGTTCATGCGGGTGTTCATCTTAAATGTGTTAATCCCGAATGTAAAGAACAGATAATTCAGAGGATTATCTATTGGGTCAAAAATTGTAATATTGAAAATGTTGCCGAAGCGACTATACGTAAACTCTTTGATCTTGGAAAAATAAAGTCCATAAAAGATATGTATGACCTGACAGAAAAGGATTTTGAAGGCATTGAAGGATTTGCAGAGAAGAAGATAAAGAATTTTATTAAAGAGGTCAGAGATTCAAGAAAGATGACGCCTGTTGAATTTATGAGCAGACTTGGTATTCCCCTTGTACAAAAAAAAGCATTAGCGAAGATGGGTATTAATACAGTACGGGAATTTCTTGATTTTGATGATGAGACATATGTAATAGGAAAAAATATTATTGAATGGCGCAGCGATGACTCTAACAGCCGCTTAGTTGATGAACTGCTTGAAGTCCTTGAATTAACAGAGATCAGTACAAAAGATTCAAAGGGCAAAATATGTATGACAGGTAAGGGCCCCGGGAATAGAAAGAATTTAATAGATATAATTGAAAATATGGGATATGAATATTCAAGTACCGTAACTAAAGATTTAACCATACTCATATGTGATGATGTTAATGGTAAGAGCAGTAAATTAACTAATGCAAAAAAGAATGGAATTAAACTTATGAGTTACGAAGAATTTTTTGGAGACAAAATCATTTAGAATGATACTAACATGAAAGAAAATACTATAAAACATATCCTCACGTTAGAGGGCAATGAACAAGAAATAATTGTAGAGGGTTGGATAAGAACTAAGAGAGATTCTAAGGAAGTATCTTTTATAGCAGTTAATGACGGCTCGACAATAAACAATATACAGGTAGTGCTTGAACATACATTTCCGGGCTTTGATGAATTAAATACAAGATTAGTAAACGGAAGCAGCGTTTCAATAAAAGGGAAGCTTATACCTTCACAAGGAAAAGAACAGAGTGTAGAGATAAGCCCCATCCATATAGAAGTACTCGGTGATTCTCCTATTGATGAATATCCCCTTCAGAAAAAAAGACATTCATTTGAATTTTTAAGAGAGATAGCGCACTTGAGGCCAAGGACAAATACATTCGGCGCTGTAATGCGTGTCAGAAATGCAATGAGTTTTGCNATACATAAATATTTTTATGATAANGGATTTGTCTANGTGCATACTCCGATAATTACAGGGAGCGATTGTGAAGGCGCAGGAGAGATGTTCCATGTAACAAACTTTGATCTCAAAAATATACCTAAGTTAGATGATAATATAGATTTTACAAAGGATTTTTTCGGTAAGGAGGCGTCTCTTACTGTTAGCGGGCAACTTGAGGCAGAGATATATGCATTGGCGCTTAAAAATGTTTATACATTTGGTCCTACATTCAGAGCGGAAAAATCCAATACCTCAAGGCATCTTGCGGAATTTTGGATGATTGAACCTGAAATGGCATTCTGCGATATAAAAGGGAATATGGACTGTGCGGAAAATTTTATAAAATATATACTCAACTATGTGTTAGAGAATTGTAGCGATGACATGAAATTTTTTGATTCTATGATTGAAAAAGGTATTATTGCTAACCTTGAACATATAGTCGAAACTAAATTTGAAAGAATAACATATACCGAAGCTGTAAATGAACTTAAAGGTTCAGGTAAAAATTTTGAGTACCCTGTTGAGTGGGGGATCGATCTGCAAAGTGAACATGAAAAATTTTTAACACAGGATGTTTACAAGAAACCTGTAATAGTAACTGATTACCCTAAAGAGATAAAGGCATTTTACATGAAACTGAACGATGATGATAAAACCGTACGCGCTATGGATGTACTTGTACCGCGCCTTGGAGAGATCATCGGCGGCAGTGAACGCGAGAGTGATTATAATAAACTTTTAAACAGAATAAGAGAGAACGGACTTAATGAAAAAGATTACTGGTGGTATCTTGACCTGCGAAAATACGGCTCTGCCCCTCATTCGGGCTTTGGTCTTGGCTTTGAGAGATTAATTCAATTTATTACAGGCATGCAGAATATTCGTGATGTAATACCGTTTCCGAGATGTGTTGATACATTGGATTTTTAGCAACATGGGAAAGTTTTTAGAACCACTTATTTTAGGTGAACTGTACCTCTAAAAATGGACACTTGAGAAATAAGAACCTCCCAGAATTAGACAGCGCCCTTTAACTTTAAGATTTATGCAGATGCTTTTTTAGATGTTTTAGCATGATCTTCAAGCAGGTGTAGATTGTCCTTGGTTAATGAAGAATCAACACCCCAGAAAATATTACCTAATCCATTACTGTCATAATATTCATAAAAGTCACATATTAATGCTTCATATTCAGCTTCCTCCGAAATCTCGAGAGAACTAACAGAAATAAAAATNTCATTCCAATCCTTTTCAACTTCAATATAAAGTNCAGGATACATAGATTTTATAGTATCTACATGTTTTTTTATTATTTGTTTATACTTTTTATTCATAAATTTCTCCTCTTCTATCGTATTTTTTTAATTCTCTAATAAACCTTTCAGCTCTTTTAATCGCAATTTTCAGATCTTTNTTATAAATGCTTCCTTCTTCATAATCACCTTTTCGTCTCCAATTGTAAAGTTTATAGAAAGTTAAAAGCATTTCGTTTATAAATCTTAAGTCATCTTGACTATTAAATCCCTTAGATTGTATAAAATATGCTAATGCTTTCCTTATGCCACCATGTGAATAATCTCTTTGATTTTGTAAAATTGAATCTTTTTTTTTGAATTCTCCATAATCAAAATTGTTCTTTTCTAGAAAATATTTTGTTGCCTGAAAAATTGCATAATATGCTCTGGAAATGCCTACAGAAAAAAAATTTGCATCTTTTTTATCTAAACAAACTACAGCGATTTCCAAATTCGCTTCTGATTTTTTATTTAACATATAATTAACCACGTAATTAGAATTTTACTTAATTAATTATATATACGATGGTTCTAAGCATTTTATAAAAAATTTTTTTGTCAAAGACTTTTTTTTTATTTTTTTTGTGATATTGGTCGTGCCTTAGAGCTAATGCCACACCATATAAACGTCGCTTGGAGTTTTCCGCTTAATGTCTCCCCTGGGACACTTCACGCTTTCGCGGAGAGGTGCGGGGAGTCCTGTTACTTTATTTTAAAAAATACCTAATAAAAAAGCAATTGTATTTTTATAAAAAACAAAAAAAATTATTGACACTTTATTAACAAAAATTTATTCTACACATATTATTTTTAACAATAAAATTTTATGATACTCGTAGGGGCGGCAACCTGCCGCCCGCAAAAACATTATAGAACATAAAAACATTATATAAAAGGAAAAAATTTTTTATGAAAACCCTGTTCAACATAAGAGAGAGAGAGAGAGAGAGAGAGAGAGAGAGAGAGAGAGAGAGAGAGAGAGAGAGAG
>JGI24702J35022_10001933_pt1 | contig 12769 bp, 9 predicted proteins | sample TergutTh196P4_FD_35022 | JGI IMG/M metagenome (IMG submission 35022)
TGAGCGCGTTGAGGTAGGACGGCATGACGGCGACCAGAGTCTTGCCTTCTCCCGTCTTCATCTCAGAGATGCGGCCCTGGTGCAGGACGACCCCGCCTATGAGCTGGACATGGAAGGGGCGAAGGCCGATGACGCGGTCGCAGGCCTCGCGGGCGGCGGCGAAGGCCTCGGGCAGGATGTCGTCGAGGGTCTCGCCCTTTTGCAGCCTTGCTTTGAACTCGGCGGTTTTTGCTTTCAGGGCTTCGTCCGTGAGGGCTTTGTATTCGTCCGCAAGGCTTTATTGGGAGCATGAGTCCGCTCGTTGGTCAAATTGGCCAGGAAGCGGTTCAACGGCAACCACTCGGTAGCTTGTCGCAAAAGCCGGAGGCGATTCATCATATATTATGTCAGTTTGCGGCTGCGCAAAAACCAGAGAGCGAGCCATCTCATATATGTCGTGAGAAATTCCCTCGACATCGTATCTGTTCAATATCCTGACCGATTCGAGTCCCTGAATCCCGAGATAGCCGCGCAGCTCATTAAGCAGCGTTTCTCCATCGACATTGTATTGCGGTTGTTTTTCTGTATAGCATCTGAATACAGGCATAAAATTATTGTCCTTTCTGTTGTGGGCCGGAGCCTCACGTTAGCATTGTGAGATCGATTGTCCAACTATCGATTGCGCCGAACACACCGGATTGGCTCGGGGTGGCCCCTGTTATTGCGCCGATCGGAGTGAACATGGCATGTCTTTTATATAATAGCGGCACGAAAGGCGAATAAATATTTATTTCGTCGCACAATGTTTCGGCCGCGGCTCTTTCCTCCTCGTCGGTTTCGGCAGAGAGAAACGCTTCAATCAAAGGTTCAAAATATATATTGCCGGTTTTGCCATAATTCAGGCTGCTGTTTGGAAGGAGCAGCGGGGACATATCAAAATCGGCGCCCAGCGACACTTCGCCATAATACAGGTCGAATGATGAAGAGGCAAGCGCGGCTGTGAAGTTTTCCCAAGGCAGTTCGCGGACGATGATCTCGATGCCATACATTCTTAATGTATCTGCGATTTTGTGGGCGGCACGTACTTTATATTTATTCTCGCTGTTGACGATGAAATCGAGAGATATTTTATAGTATCCTCCCGACTCGTCGGGGTATTCCAGAAACGAGTCGTTGTCGTAGTCCTTCAGCCCGGCATGAATGAGCAGGGCGGACATTTCAATGAGCGGGTCTGACGCAAGCTGCTCCCATGATTTATCATAAAACCGATAAGCCGGGGATAAGGCGAGCGGAGCGGCGAATGGCTGTCCCGGCATGATGGAGCCGACTATGTACGCGCGGTCGATCGAGCTGCCGATGGCGCGGCGCACGTCGACGTCTTTCAAGATTGCGGAGCGCGTGTTGAAGCCGATATATTGCAACGTGGTCGTTTCAAACGCGCGCAGCTCATTTTGGCGGTTGAGGATTATATCAAGCGTGTCGGCGGGGTCGTCGACAAGCAAGCTGAGTATCCCGCTATCGAACATCTCCGCCAGCTCGTTGTCCTTGCATTCGATGAGCTTTATCATGGGGACGGGCAGCGAATTGTATGACCTGTGCCTGATGAAAGGCGCGAGCTGCATGACATTGCCGCCGGCGAATATGTATGGGCCGGTGCCGGGGGGGATCTGGTGGTCTATCGATCCTGATTTGATGATGGGAATGTCGAGCAGCTTGATGAAATTCCTATTTGCGGAACGAAGCACGATGTAGAATGTCAGAAATTCTTCCTCATCGACGGTAATGCTCTTTATAACGCTCAACCTATTGGCAAAGCGGCCTTTCTGGGAAGCCTGCGTTATGGAATAGACGACATCCTCGGCAGTCAACAGGGAGCCGTCGCTCATTGCTATATCGGGTTTTATGATGAATTTGAACGTGATGTTGTCTTCTGTTTCCCAGTTGTCGCAGAGCACGGCGCTGACGCCGAGGTTTGAGTCGAGCCTGAACAAGCCTTCGTATAGCAGGGATGCCAGCACGATATTGTCCCGGTTGAGGCCTGTGATCGGATTGAGAGGGCTGTCGGGGACATAGCGCAGCGTGAATTGTCCGGGGTCCGGCACCGTGCGGACAGGGTCGTCATGGGTGGCCGGCGCGTCATGCTGCTGCTCGTTCGTAATCGTCGGGGTTTCGACGGGGTTGTCAGTGAAGCTGCAGCCATGCAGCAGGCACAGGGCCGACAGTATGAGCGCGATTGCAGCCGACGGCGAACTGATGCGCTGCGAGCGGTGCCGGGGCTGCTGCGTGCGTTGAAGCGGTAGCGGGCGGTGCCGGGGCTGCTGCGTGCGTTGAACCGGTAGCGGGCGGTGCCGGGGCTGCCGCTCTTCGCCGGGGGTTTGTGCAATATTGCGTCGAAATAACACTGTTTATATACCTTTCTGACGTGAGGCTGCCGCCCCACAAACCATCGGGACTGATGGGGTCTTTGCGCAGAACAAAGCCTTAAACGACATTTCTCCCGCAGCAATCCTTATATTTCATGGGGAGGCCGTTTGGGCGGAGCTTGCCGCAGGGGCAAGGGTCGTTGCGCCCGATTTTTTGGCCTTTTTTAACCGGCTGCTTCTTGACGGAAGCGTCGCCGCCAACGTTTTCGGCCTGCGCGTTGATGTTTCGGGCGACCCCGCGCCTTTGCAGGGTGTCGTCCTTTCTGATGCGCACTGTGAACATGCGGCGGACGACCTCTTCTTTCATGCCGTCCACCATGGCCTCAAACATATCAAAGCCTTCGCGCTTGTATTCGTCGACGGGGTTGATTTGGCCATAGGCGCGCAGGCGCACGCTGTCGCGCAGGCCTTCCATCGCGTCGATGTGCTCCATCCAATATTCATCGACGACCCGGAGCATGATGACGCGCTCGAGCTCGCGCATGACAGGGGTGTCCGTGCCGGGCGCGGGGCCAAGCTCGCGCTCCTTGGCGGAATACGCTGCTTTTGCTTTTTCTTCAAGAAGGTCCTCGAGCTCGCTCCTTGTGAATCCCGATTCGGGTAGCTTTATTTCGCCCTTGCGCAGGAAGAGCCCTTCGAGCGGCGCGAGGGCTTCCGCGAGCTGCGCGCCGTCGTCCAGACGCTCGAATTCGCCGAAACCGGCGCCGGCAGCAGCGGAAATAACCTCTGAAATCATCGTTTGGATGTTGTCCTTGATGTCGTCGCCGTCGAGCACCTTTTGGCGCTGGCCGTATATCAACGTGCGCTGCTTGTTCATGACATCGTCGTATTCAAGGACGTTTTTGCGGGTCTGGAAGTTGCGGCTTTCAACTCTGCGCTGCGCGGTCTCGATGGCGTTCGAGAGCATTTTTTTATCGATAGGCATGTCCTCTTCCATGCCAAGCGCATCCATCATGCCCATGATGCGCTCGGAGCCGAACAGCCGCATGATGTCGTCCGTCAAGGCGATGTAGAACCGGGCCTCGCCGGGGTCGCCCTGCCTGCCTGAACGGCCGCGGAGCTGGTTGTCGATGCGGCGCGCTTCGTGGCGCTCGGTGCCGAGAATGAAGAGGCCGCCGGATTCCTTGACCTTTTCCGCTTCCGAAAGAGTGACTTTTCGGTGCTTTGCCATGCTATCGGAGAACAGCTTGCGAGCCTCGATGATCTCCTCGTCGGCGGTCTCCGCAAAACCGGTCGCCTCGGCGATCAGCTCGTCCGTGAACCCCGCTTTTTTCAAGTCATTTTTCGCCAGATACTCCGGATTGCCGCCAAGCATGATGTCCGTGCCGCGCCCCGCCATGTTCGTGGCGATAGTCACGGCCCCGACCTTGCCTGCCTGCGCGACGATCTCCGCCTCTTTCTCGTGGTGCTTGGCATTGAGGACATTGTGCGCGACCCCGCGTTTTTTGAGCATCGAGCTGAGAATCTCGCTCTTCTCGATGGAAACGGTGCCGACCAGCACCGGCTGGCCCTTGTTGTGGCAGACTTCTATCTGATCGATGATCGCGCGGTATTTGCCATCCTCGTTTTTAAAGACGATATCGGGATTGTCGATGCGCACAAGCGGCTTGTTCGTGGGGATTTCGATGATGTCGAGGTTGTAAATCGCGCCGAATTCCTCCGCTTCGGTCAGTGCCGTACCGGTCATGCCGGAGAGCTTGGCGTATAGGCGGAAGTAGTTCTGGAACGTGATGGTCGCGAGCGTCTTGCTCTCTCGGGCGACCTCGACATGCTCCTTTGCCTCTATCGCCTGGTGGAGCCCTTCAGAGTAGCGGCGCCCGAGCATGAGGCGGCCCGTGAACTCGTCGACTATGATGACCTCGCCATCCTTGACGACGTAATCGACGTCGCGTTGCATGACGCCATGCGCTTTGAGAGCCTGGTTGATGTGGTGCGAAAGCGTTGTGTTCTCGAGGTCGGCGAGGTTTTCGAGGTTGAAATGCGCTTCCGCCTTTGATATGCCCCTGGCGGACAGGGTGGACGTGCGCCCTTTTTCGTCGACGATGTAGTCTGCGTCGAGCGACTCGTCTTCCTGCGCTTTTTCGTCTGTTGAGGCATAAACGATTTTTTTCAACCTTGCGACGAAATCGTCCACATTTTTATACATTTCAGTGGACTCGTCGCCTTGCCCGGAAATGATGAGCGGCGTCCTCGCCTCGTCGATCAGAATGGAGTCGACCTCGTCAACAATTGCGAAAATGTGGCCCCGCTGCACCATGTCCTTTTTGTATAGAGCCATGTTGTCGCGCAGATAGTCGAACCCGAGCTCGTTATTCGTGCCGTATGTGATGTCGGAGCCGTAGGCCTCGCGCCTTTCGTCGCTTGTGAGGCCATGCACGATGAGGCCGACGCTCAGGCCCATGAAGCGGTGGACCTTTCCCATCCATTCGCTGTCGCGGCGGGCGAGGTAGTCGTTGACCGTGACGATGTGGACGCCTTTGCCCGTGAGCGCGTTGAGGTATGACGGCATTACGGCGACCAGAGTCTTTCCTTCGCCCGTTTTCATCTCTGATATGCGGCCCTGGTGCAGGACGACGCCGCCTATGAGCTGGACATGGAAGGGGCGCAGGCCGATGACGCGGTCGCAGGCTTCGCGGGCGGCGGCGAAGGCCTCGGGCAGGATGTCGTCGAGGGTTTCGCCCTTTTGCAGCCTTGCTTTGAACTCGGCGGTTTTTGCTTTCAGGGCTTCGTCCGTGAGGGCTTTGTATTCGTCCGCAAGGCTTTCAATCTTGTCGATGATGGGGGCGATCGCTTTCAGCTCCCTGTCATTGTGGGTGCCGAAAACCTTTGAAAATACTTGCTTTATCATATTCTTGCCTTTCAGGGTGTTTTGATGGTTGTTCCAACGCAGATGATTATACCACAAAAATTGAAAAATTGTATGGGTAAATTGTAGAAAATTTTGTGAATGAGACGATGAAGAAAGGTGCATTTTTTAAATTACATAGCGCAAGTCGCGCCATGCAAGTCAAAAGTCCGTTTTATTGTACACATAAGAGAATATGCTAAAATTGACCTTGCGCTTGCAATGCTGACATGATAATGATAGAATACGAAACAAGGATGTTCAGGGATGTGAAAGGCTGCATATTTATGAGATTCATTGGAAGTAAAGCACAATTGCTTGGAGATATCGAAGCAGTAATAAACAAAAATACTACAGGGCGCGAGTGTGTTTTCTGTGATATATTTGCCGGAACAGGGAGCGTCGCCAGGTATTTTAAGCCTAAGTATGAAATTCATTCAAATGACTTTCTACACTTCTCATATGTCATCCAGAAAGCAACAGTTGAAAATAATATTAAACCAGCGTTTACTAAACTGCTAAGTCTTGGCATTGCGGATCCATTGAAGTATCTTGAAGAAACTGATATCATAAGAAGTGAGTGCTATTCATCTTTTATTGCCGACAACTATGCTCCGAGCGATAACAACAAACGTATGTATATGACCGGACAAAACGCTGCGCGTATTGATTTTGTCCGCAATACAATTGAGGCTTGGAAAAGCGCGGATCATATCAATGAGTCAGAGTATTATTATCTGCTGGCTTCGCTCATTGAAGGGGTGCCGTACATATCGAATATTACCGGCACTTATGGAGCTTATCTGAAAGAATGGGACAAACGCGCATGCAAAGCATTTGAGATGTCGCGGCTTGATGTTCTTGATAATGGCCGTTCTAATCACAGCTACAATACTGACGCAAATTCGCTGATTCGTGAAATTGACGGAGACATACTTTACTTGGACCCACCATATAATTCAAGGCAATATGCGCCGAATTACCATTTGCTTGAAACGATATCCAGATATGACGAGCCTGAAATATTTGGCGTGACGGGCGTGCGAGCCTATGATGATATTAAGTCATCATATTGCGTAAAATCAGAGGTCCTCGATACGTTTGAGGACCTTATCGATAAAGCGCAATTCACTCATATAATTATGAGCTACAGCACTGAAGGGTTAATGTCATCGGAGCAGATAGAATCGGTATTGAAGCGGCATTGTCTGGACTACAGCTACAAACGATATAGCATCCCATATCGCAAGTATAAAAGTAAAATTGCGAATATAACAGAGTCGCTAAGTGAGTATCTCTTCTATATCAGAAAGGATATTCCAAAACCTAAATCATTCCCATTGCTGTCTGTTGCGGAGAATGGGGTGAAATACCAGTATAAACGTATGAAATATATTAAGAGCCCCCTCAACTACATTGGTGGCAAATACAAGCTTTTGCCACAGTTGATGCCGATATTTCCTGACAGAATCGGTACGTTTGTAGATTTATTTGCCGGTGGCTGTAATGTTGGGATAAATATCAACGCAGACAAAGTGATTTGTAACGATATGAATACAAAAATTATTGATATGTTTAAAGAATTTCAAAAGATAGAGACCGAAGAGATTTTACGCCATATCGAGGATAGGATAGCTGAGTATTCACTATCGAAAGAAAATGAAGCAGGATTCATTTGTTTTCGTAAGTATTATAATTCAACCAAGAATCCGCTTGACCTATATACGCTCACGTGTTATTCTTTCAACTACCAGTTCCGGTTTAATAATAATCTTGAGTACAATAATCCGTTTGGCAGGCATCGCAGCCAGTTCTCGGAAAATATGCGAAGCAATTTGCTTGCGTTTCTTGAAAGAATCAAAACGAAACGCATTATTTTTACTGCTCAGGAGTTCAATGCATTTGACATGTCCGAACTCTCTTTTAACGACATGGTCTACTGCGATCCGCCGTATCTCATTACAACAGGTAGTTATAATGATGGCAATCGTGGCTTTAAGGATTGGAAAGAGACGCAGGAAATTGAATTGTATGAGTTGCTTGACAAACTGGATGCACAGGGTGTAAAGTTTGCACTGTCCAATGTGCTGTCGCACAAGGGAATCAGTAACAAAATTCTGCTAGACTGGTGTGATAAGTATACTGTCACCCATATTGAGAATGATTATTCAAATTCGAGCTATAATACTAGGAAAGGAGAAAGTGAGGAAGTTTTAATTACGAACTTTTAGGTGCTGCAGATGATAAGTATACAACAGATTGAGAACGTAAAGTTCCGGACTTTTGGGTGGGTTCAAAATCCGAGCAATTTCAGAAGCTTATGTGATGTGGTTGCTGTCTTTGATATTGACTCCGATGTAAACACCAGAATTAAGGAGACGGTAATCCCTGATCTTGTCGCGCCAGGCAGCATTCGCGATGGATTGGTTGCTGCTCTTAGTGCCACTCCTCTAAGTCTTACCTATTTACATCTGGTAGGAACAGGTAGAACGATACGTTCCACTGCTCCTTGCGACGCTATCGTGCAGGCGATAGTTACCGGGCAAGGCAATAAGCGCTATACAGATAATTGGACTGCTGATGGGTATGTTCGGTGGGCTCATTGTCTTGGTTTTATTAATTACAAGTATGAAGACGACTCCTTTTCAATCACGGATACGGGACTGGAGTTGTCCGACGCTCGCGGAGCGAGCATTCAACTGAACGAGGAGGAAAAAAGAATCCTTGTTGACGCTATGCTCTCATATCCGCCTGTAATCAGGGTACTGACATTATTGGCAGAAGAAAATGCGCATCTGACGAAATTTGAAATTGGCAGGCAATTAGGGTTTTCCGGTGAAGGCGGTTTTACCAGCATGCCACAGTCAATACTGGCTCGTTCGCTCTCAATGAGTTCGGACAATGCTGAAAAAACTGCCATGCGCAACAATTGGGAAGGCTCGTCCGATAAATATGCGAGAATGATCGCGCGTTGGCTTTCCAAACTGGGACTCGTTGAGCAGATTGAAAAGGTCGTAACTGTCGCAATTGGTAGCCATGCATATTCTGAGACAATCGGGCAGGCCTACATGATAACGGCTAAAGGTCTTACTGCTCTGCGAAGATCACAAGGGACGAGTCGCCATAGACGCATTCTCAAGACATTATGTTATGAGATGCTCGCATCGAAGGAAGATGATAGAGAGTTTCTGCGCAAGCGGCGCTCATTGATTGTGAAGCTGCTAAGCGAAAGCGCAGGCTCAATAACAGCAGAAAACATTGTAGCTTACTTAGAAGGCCATAATATTGCATCTTCAAAAATGGTTGTTGATGATGATATTCATGGATTAGTCAGCATAGGGCTTGAAATTGCTATTGAGGGGGAGAGTTACACATGGCGCGATACAATTAATGACTTTATAATCCCTGTGAGGATGGGGATAACACAGTCGCAATTTGAGCATGCGAAAGACGAATTACGAGAAGCGATCACATATATTCCACACGATTACCTATCATTGGTTGATTTGGCTTATGACAGCAAACAGAACAGGTTGTTTGAGATGAAAACGCTCCAGTTGTTGACTGAGGAATGTGGATATGAAGGGATGCATTTAGGAGGCAGCCGTAAACCTGATGGGATAATATATACTGCCGGACAAATTGATAATTATGGTATCATCATTGATACAAAAGCATATTCAAAAGGCTACTCGCTTCCTATTGAGCAAGCAGATGAAATGCAGCGATATGTGCAGGAGAACCAACGTAGGGATATTCTTGAGAATCCGAATCAATGGTGGGAGCATTTTGCCGATAATGTCAAACGATACTATTTCATGTTCGTAGCAGGGCATTTCACCGGTATGTATAAAGACCAGATAAACCGGATTACAAGAATAACTAAATCGAAGGGCGCTGCTGTTTGCATCATCGATCTTCTGCTTGTGGCTAATGAAATCAAACGCGAAGCAATAACGCTGGCTGATGTTGAGAACCACTTAAATGAGAATGAGAGTGGTGCAATAAAAATCTTTCTGGAGGGAAAACGATGAAATTATGCGAGAGTATCCCTGTTTCGGCGATCAACGCGGCCGATACGATTGGCGTCTGCCTGCCGAGGCTGAATTATTTGGACAAATACTGCCGGAGGATGGTCGATGAGAAAAAGCATGCATTCATGGGATTCAGGATTTTGCGGCGGGGGCAGCTCATATTCAACGGCGATTATGGGACCCAGACGCCCAATGGCGGACCGTTGCGGTCGGATGCGATTTTCCCGCTCCAATCATCGACGAAGCCCGTGCTGGCGACCTGCGCGGCGATTTTGCAGGAAGATGGCTGGTTCGACTTCTATGACCAATTGCAAAAATACCGCCCGGAGTTCGTTGGCGAGCACAAAGACGAGGTAATCATGTGGCAGTTGCTGTGCCATACGACCGGCATTGACGACGAAGAGCAATGGAAGTACATAAAGGATATTGTGGGTGAATATGAGTATGAGGAGTTCGTTCCGAAATTCATGGCCGCGCGCGAGAAGCTCGGCTTGCCGCAGGTCGAAGAGAGCAGGGAAGCTGCGGAGGAAGCCAGGAGCCTTCTGATGCTGCAAGCCCCGCTTGCATCTAGACCGGGGACGAAGTTCAGTTATTCCAGTTATTGCTATAACCTTGTCAAGTCGATTATCGAGGAGATCACCGGCGAGACTCTGGAGCAATATGCCAAACGAAAGATATTCGACCCGCTCGGCATGACGGACACGCATTGGTTCTTGCCCGTTGAAAAACGTGACCGGTTCGTCATTCGCGACGAATCTTTCAAAGGCGGCCAATGGATCAACAGCGAAGGAATGATGACGGACACAGGGGCATCCGGCGGGCTGAAGTCCACGCTTGACGACATGGCAAAATTCGGACAGATGTGGCTGCAGATGGGTTCGTTTAATGGCAAGCGCGTGCTATCCCCCGCGTCCGTGCGCATGATGACGCGCAACCATAATGAGAGCGTGCCGCCGTCGCCTTGGTTTGGCAGGGTTTTTGGCGCGAACTGGGGATTGGGCTGGGACTTGAAGGGATACAAGACCGACGACCATGGCTTCCTGCGCAGCCCGCTCAGCTACAACCACGGCGGTTACGGCGGTGCGTGCATCATGGTCGATCCTGAGTATGAGCTTGTGTTTGCGGGTTATTTTTGCGAGCAGGCGGAGACGTCCCAAAATGATGATTTCGGCCCGGTTTTCAACGTTTTATACTCGGCTTTCGACGACAAATAAGCGAACTCGCGCTCCTCGGGGACTCAGTGGGGGACTACCCCCACGCTATCATTGAATTTGATTGGTGGGATGATTTGTGCCGCATGAGATCGTTATCAAGAAGTCGCGTTTTATCGCTTACGCTGCGGATGTAGACTCCGAAGACGGCGCTAAAAGCTTCATCGACGATATCTCGCAGCAGCATAAAAAAGCCCGGCATGTCGCGTTTGCGTATGTGCTTGCAGATGCGGCGCGCTACAGCGACGACGGCGAGCCGCGCGGGACGGCCGGGCTGCCGCTTCTCAATTCGATTCAACGGCGAAACGTTGTTGGCGCAGTAGTTGTGGTTGTGCGTTATTTCGGCGGGGTCCTTTTGGGAAAGGGCGGCCTTGTCCGCGCTTATGGGAAGGCTGCCGGATTGGCGATGGAGGAATTGCTTGCGGAGCGTGAAGGAGGGCGTACGTGAACGTACGTGAAGGAGGGGTTTGATGCGGCGCGAGGCTGAGAGTGCGTGCGGGCGCATGAGAAATTGACCCTAATTTGACCCAAAATTGTACCAAAGTTACACCTTAATTACACCTTAACTCATGGTGAAACATGGTAAAAAACGTGAAATTCGACCGATTTTCGTGGGGGAAACCGCATAGGAAAAAGCCCCGCAAACGCTGTAATATCAAGCATTTGCAAGGCTTTTGCGTTGGAGCTGGTGGACGGATTTGAACCCCCGACCTGCTGATTACAAATCAGCTGCTCTACCGGCTGAGCTACACCAGCGGACTTTGCACACCGTGGCACGCCGTATTCATGCTTGCGGCGGGCGTATCGGGAAGAAGTGTACGTGTGCAATGATAACAAACGAATTTGCGTTTGTCAATAATTTTCATCAAATTGGAAAAGAGGTCCGAACCACACGTTAAATTGTCTCGTTAAACCGCATGTGATATTGATATAATTATCATCAAATTGGAAGGAGATGGCGTATATGATTGAAAACGTAATAAACGCGATGGCCGCAAAGGATTATGCCGCTCTGGCGGCATGCTTTTCGGAGGATTGCAAATTCATCGATTATTGCCCTCCGCATGACGGCGGCACCGACAGCTACGTTTATGGCAGGGAAAACGTGGAGCTTTTTTATCGCAGCCGCTGGGTTGCGGGAGTCCCAAAAATTGCGGAGCCTGTGATTGAGAACAAGGATCGCGCCACAGTGTTCATTTCGTATGGGGGTCAATATCTTTATGCTCGAATCAGTATCGAAGAATATGGTGGCGATGGCTTGATAAAAAAAGCTATCGTGCACCTCGCTTGATGGAGGTGTAGCATGGGTATTTATGCTGTGACCGGAGGGACCAAGGGAATCGGGAAGGAGACCGTCGGCATCTTGAAATCGTGGGGGCATGATGTCATAAACATCGACATCGATGCCGGCGACATTGTTGCGGACCTTGGCACCGCCGATGGCAGGGCGCTCGCTATTTCGCAGGTGATGAAGCAGTGCCCCGATGGTTTGGACGGGCTCGTGAGCAATGCGGGAGTCGGCCCGATCCCGATATACAAGCTGTCTTACATACTTTCGGTCAACTATTTCGGAGGAGTCGTGCTGGCCGAGGGGCTTTATGCGTGGTTGAAGAAGAAGAGGGGCAATTGCGTCATGACGTTGACATGCTCCGGCTATTATTCGAGCAGGGGCATGTTCTCCGTCGATGCCTTGCTGAACAATTGCGGCGAGGAGGAGCGGATCGGTAGGCTCGTCGACACGTTCGACCCGGAAATGGCGGGGAACGCTATCTATTCATCGTCCAAGGTGGCCCTCGCGCGTTGGGTGAGGCGCACTTCCGCGTCGTGGGCCGCGAACGGAGTGAACGTGAACGCCGTCGCTCCGGGCGCCGTCGATACGACGATCATGCAGGATTTCAGGAAACCGGAGGATGGCCTTTATGACATGCCGATGGCCACGCTTTTCAGGCAGAACAGGGCGATGCCTCCTGTGGAGATCGCGCAGGCGCTGGCGTTTCTTGTGTCGCCGGCGGCAAAGGGCATCAGCGGCTCGATTTTGTCTTGCGATGGCGGCATTGCCGCTGTAGTGGACAGCGAGCGCGTGTAGTTCGGGAGCGAGGGCGAGGTTCTGTTGCGTTCAGAAAAATTTTGAGGATTCGCTATTTGCGGTTGACAAATATAAAAATATCTGTTAGTATCGCGGAAGCGAATGGGGGAATTCCCGAGTGGCCAAAGGGGGCAGACTGTAAATCTGTTGTCAGTGACTTCGGTGGTTCGAATCCACCTTCCCCCACCAGA
>JGI24702J35022_10001934_pt1 | contig 12767 bp, 12 predicted proteins | sample TergutTh196P4_FD_35022 | JGI IMG/M metagenome (IMG submission 35022)
AAGGGGGGCATCTTGACAGATCGGCAATTTTTTTCGCTCCATGGTTAATCTTTTCGCTTCGTCAGGATGCCCCCCTTGGGGGGCCGGTGCGAAGCGCCGAGGGGGTGGTGCGGAGCATAAGGCGCTGCTTGAGCTACTTTTTCTTCTGCGCCTGCAGCTTATTCGCCGCGTCCGGGTTGCCGATAAACATATCGTTGTACGCCTCCTCGGAGGAAGCATACGGCCTGCCCAGGCCGCTCCAGGTCTTGTCGGCAACTTCGGTGACCGGGTTCTTCGTCTTCCACGCCCTTTTGCGCACTGCAATGTGCTTGTCCATGCGCGCCCGCAGCATGTCGACGACCTCCGGGTTCTGCTCGGCCACATTTTCAAGCTCGAGGGGGTCCTTGACGAGGTTGTACAGCTCGATCTCCGGCTTGAAATGCAGGTCTGGCTCCAGGGCGACGATGAGCTTCCATTCGGGGGTGCGCCAGCCGTGCTTGCGCATCCACGTGGCCTCGGTCAGATAGAGCTCCGGCTCCGCGGTGCGCTCGGCCCCCGTCCAGAAGGCGGAGAGCGACCGCCCGTCGAACTTCAGGCGTGTCTTGATCCCCAGCAGCTCCATCAGGGTGGGCATGACGTCCTTCTGCTGGACATAGTCGTCAAATTTCAACCCGGCCGGGATGTGCCCCGGATAGGTGATGGCCAGCGGGACGCGCAGGGTGGGCTCATACAGGCCGTGGTGGTCATACCAGCAGTCGTGCTCGTTGAGGGTCTCGCCGTGGTCCGAGGTGATCACGACGATGGTCTCGTCCTCGATGCCCAGCTCGGAGAGTGTCGTGAAAATCTGCTGGATGCAGGCGTCCATGTACGCAATCGCGCCGTCGTACTGGGCGTTCATGTACTCCGCACTGGTGCAGTCCACGGGGAACCACTCGCGGAAGTAGGTGGCGAAGGGCTTGAACGCCCAAAGGCCATCGAGGGATTGATTGCTCTCGTCGCACTCGTCGCCGTTGTAGAACATGCGGTCGAAGGGCGCGGGGGGCAGATAGGGCGAGTGGGGGTCCATGTGGCGCAAAAAGAGGAAGAAGGGCTTATCCTCCCCCGCCAGGCGCTTGAGTTCCGGCAGGGCCACATCGTTCAGGTTCTCGGCCTTGTGGGATTTGCCGTCATCCCGGTCCGCGCCCCAGCCCTTGTAGTCCATGTAGTTCTGGAAGCCGTGGGTGTAGGGGCCGTCCCCGAAGCCGATGCAGGTGGAGTTGTAGCCCTGCCCGGCAAGCACCTCCTGCAGGGTGACGCCCTCCGGCAGCTCGGGCACGTTGCGCAGCGTGACGATCCCCGTGCCGAAGCAGTCCCGCCCCGTCAGCAGCGAGGAATACCCCGGCGGCGTGGGGATGCTGGGGGAGAAGCAGTGCGTGAAGTTGATGCCCTTGCCTGCCATTTCCTCCAGATGCGGGGTGTTCTTGCGGTGGTAGCCACATAGGCTCATGCGCGTAGCGCGGCAGGAATCAATGCCGAGGAAGAGAATGTTGGGTTGCTTTTTCATGGAGTTGGTTGTCCTTTCGATCCGTTATTAAAGTAATTTTGACATAAACATTTCTTGCGGCCGTTCGAACGGATTCTCATGAAAGAAAATACCGCCCGTATCCTTGTATCCGAGCTTTCTGTAAAAATGCTGCGCTTGCTCGTCAGCCCTTGTTGAAACCATGACCACATCGTACCCATGCCCGCGCATTTCGTTTTCCCAATGCAGCATGGCCTGCCTGCCAAAGCCTCTCCCGCGATGGGGCTCATCGATTTCAATCAGAGTGACAAAGGGGGTATGGTCCCAAAGCAGATTGTATCTCATGATACCCACGGGCCTGTCGCCGTCACTGACGACATACCCGCGCCTGTCCCGGATTTTCAGTTCGAACTCTTTTTCGCTCAAGAGGCAGTCAAGCGTAAACCAAAAGGCCTTGTCTTCCTCCGATACATACCTGATGTTGAACATAGCAGCTCTACCTCGCCCCCAGCCGCTTCAGCACCGCATTCATGTACCCGTAGCTTGCCGCCGCCACGATGTTGGCGTCTTCCAGAGAAAGCTCGGGGCCGATGATCTCCAGGTTGCACGCGCCGTCATAGCCCGCCTTGACCAGCTCGTCAAAATAGCCGTAGAGATTGATGTCCCCCGCGCCGCAGATCTGCTGCAACGGGCTGCCGGGGCCCTTGCCCAGGCATTCGCTCGCGCAGTCGCGGATATGGACGTGCTTCATGTATTTGATCACGCCGGCGAGGGCCTCCTCAGGGGCCTCCCCGCAGCGGAAGATATGCGAGGGGTCCATGTCGATGCCGAAAAACTTGCTGCCCACATTTTCGATGAGCCGCAGGGTCGTGGGCGTGCTGTAGACGGAGCCGCCCACATGCGCCTTCATGCACAGCGTGACGCCGTAGCTCTCCGCGATAGCCGCCAGCTCATTCATGCGCTGGATGCAGGCGAGCATGTCCTCTTCGACGTCCGCCTTGCCGCCCGGGCCGATGTTGATGACGGGGATACCGATGCCCGCGGCGGCCTCGAAGGCCAGGGTAAGCCGCGCGGGGTCCGTGGAGGCGACCTCGGCCGCGGTGATGGGCAGCCCGAATTCATCGCAAATTTCGAGGATCTCTTGTCTTTGCGCGCGCCAGTTTTTGAGGTCGAGGTGCTCGCACATGCCCTCGATGGCCGAGATCTCGAAGCCGTCGTAGCCGATTTTTTGCAGGTTTTCTACTGCTGTCCGCAGCGGGAACGCCTTGTACAGCACCGTGTTGACGCCTAGGTTGATCATGTGGGTTTCTCCTTGTTATCCGAGTATTTTAAGCGTTTTCAGCGATTTCTTCAACTGTTCTTCCGAGATGCCATTGCGCAGCATCGCGGCCTTGCACTTTTCAAAAATGATTCCGTTGTCCCGCGCGAGCTGTTGTAATTCTTGCTTGCCAAGCCTTTTGAGAGCTTTTTTATCCAGAGCATAGTGGCATGGCACAAAGCCGTTGTAGGCGCAGATTTCTTTGCTGTCGTATCTATGCGCAGCCAAGCCATATTTGTAATCCGTATGCGAATCCAGATCGATGAATTGAAAGCCTGCTTTTTCGTCATAGAAAAAATTGCTTTTCCCGTTGGAATCGATGAGAATATCGTGATCGAGTAGGACGAGGATATCGCTGATGAATTTATCGAAGTGCTCCTGCGGCACCCGGGAGATAAAATGCGTTCTGGAAAGAATGTATGGCTTTGGGTCGATATCGCTGGAAAGGTAGGCGCTTTTCCGGACCTTGTATGCCTGCATCACCGCGTCGTCGTAGAGCTCTTCGCCCTTGGCCCGGGGCTGGAAAATGTAGCCGGTTCCATCCTCGCTGTCCGGGTCATAGCAATAACCCAGGATGGGAACCGCCGCCACGCCCTGTTCCCGCAGGCGCATGAGGGTCTCGATCAGCTCGTCGAAGTAGGCCAAGTCGTCGTCGCGCGTGGCGACATTGCGCAGCTTGATCCTGCTTGTGGTCAGCACCGCGTATTCGCCGATCAGGAATACATGGCTGTCGATGCCGCGCTTAGCGGGCTGCATGCCTTGCGTTTGGCGCAGCAGTTCCCTTGCTTTTTCGGGTTCGATGTAGAAGTATTTTTCTGTCATGCCTGATGCGCAAGCCTCCTCATTCCTCAAAATGTGTCGCGTATTGTTTGGTTGTCGATGAAAATATTGTACCGTTCGGGCTTGAACAGTAAAACGCACAGCCTTTCATCCTCGGGGCCCTTGAAAAAATCACCCAAAGCGTCATACCACATCCGCTTCTTTGTTTCAATATCGGTTACTACGTCAACCTTTCCTGTCAAAGAAATCCCCGAAAAGCTTTCTTTGTCAAACAGGTAAATGCATGTGCGCGGGTCTTTTATTGCGCGATTCGGTTTGTTCCAGCCCAACGCGGTGCAAAAGGCGATCCATTGGAACCCGTCCGCTCTTGCGGCGGTGATCATAGAGGCCGCCGGATAGCCTTCTTCGTCTGTAAGCGCCATTACCCAGTCTGCTCCAAGCCCCGATTCGCCAACTGTGTGCATCGTGCTGCCATTGACGATTGCCTCCGCTTTTTCCAGCAAATCCATGCCCGCTTCTCCCCCCTTATAATTGATACCCCAGCGCCGTCTCATACATCGCCACCACATTCTCCGTGGGCGAGTTGTCCTGTATCATGTGCGCGGGCGAAAACATATACCCGCCGCCGGGGGTATACACATCGAGGGTATGCCGCACGTCCGCGACAGTCTCCTCCACGCTGCCGAAGGCCAGGGGCCCGGCGGTGGATACGCCGCCGTGAAAGGCCATCCGACCCCCGAAATCCCGTTTGATGATCTCGGGCAACATGCCCGCCGCCTCCGGCTGGAGGGTGTCCACCGCATCGATACCCAGCGCGATGAAGTCCTCGAAGGCGAAGGAGGACGCGCCACAGCAGTGCAGCATCACAGGCAAGCCATGGCTCTTGGCCAAATCGATGAAGGGCTTGTGGCGCGGCTTGATCTCCCTGCGGTACAGCTCGAGGGATATCATGGGCCCGCGCTGGGTGCCCAAATCCTCGCCCATCCACAGAAAATCGATGTACCCCTTGCAGCGCTCCAGCAACCGCTCGGTCACCTCCAGCTCGATGGCCAGCCGGCGATCCGTCAGCAGCCGGCCGGCCGGGTCGTCTGTGTAGAGATCGACCAGCGCCTGCTCCATGCCCCGCAGGCGCCCATTGACATTGATGACGTCTGCCAAACCTGCCCCGCCCGCGAAAATGGCCCTGTTCCTGCCCAGGCGCTCCTGCTTGCACCACTCCAGGGCCTTGTCATAGTCGTAATGGTCGGGATCGGGCATGGGATAGGCGGCCACGGCCTCCTCGTCGGCGTCCAGCAGGGGGAATTCCACGTTTTCCTCGTAGCCGCCGGAGCCGTGCTTCACCCAACGCGTGCGCTGCCCCCACAGGGGGTCGGCGTTGACGCCCCTCTCCGGATCGCCGAAATGCAGACGCGGGCCGTTGTAGGGCGCGCCCATGCCGCGGAAATCCACATGCAGGTGGTCCACCAAATCCAGCTTGCCGCCCGGCGTTACGCCGAAATGTTTTTTCAGGCGCTTATCGATGCCGCCGTTGGCCATGTAGTTGATGGGCACGCGGTCGGTCTTTTCGTGGGCGAAGGTGTTTAGTACGCGCTGTCTTGAGGTCATGTTGCAGTCATCCGATCACGTTTAATTTCCATGCCGCAATCCAGAGGAACACCATTGTGATCAATTTGAAGCCCTCCTGGGTCAGCATGGGGCCGAAATGGCGCGGGCGCAGCCCGGTACCCTCCTTCTTGGCGGTTTCGCGCCACGCCTGCATTCTGTGAGGCAGCAGGTCATAGAAGAAGATTTGCACGAGATAGTACACCGCAAGGCAGAGAAAGAGCGGGGTGAACAGCGTGATATTGGTCCACCCAGCATGATAGCAGATCTCAAGGGCGAGATAGAATACGCCGATGAGGGCGATGGGCCAGCGGAATTTCAGGTTGCCCTTGACAGAGGGCAGTTTGTCCCCGTTGAACATCATCTCGATCATCAGCACCCAATAGAGCACCAGGATTGACACCACGCGTGAGAAATCCACAGCGCCCAGCAGCACCAGCGGCAGCGCCAGATACGTATAGAGCACCTGCTCCGCGATGTCGCCCAGGCGTTCGATGTTTTTTGTCCTGTCCTTGAGCTTGATCCCGAAGAGCCAGCCAAGCAGGGGCTCGCCGGCGAACAGAAGCGCTATGACGATCCACGTGAGGATTCTTTCCGCACCTATCTCCAGCAGGGGGCTCCAGAGCTTGCCCGCGGCCTCAATGGCGGTGATGTGCGGCCGCAGCGCGGGGAATCCGAGGACAAAGCCCGCGCCCGCGCCCAGGGCGCCCACGGCCCCCAGGGTGTACTCCATGATCTTCCAGTTGTCTATCATACCCTTGGTCTGCAGCGAGCCGAAGATATATCTGCCGTTCTTCTTTGGATACATGCTGACGCGCATCATGTTGATGGCGAGCACCCAGCCCACGGCTCCGCCCAGCGCGCTGCAGCCGGCAAGAATGAGCGCGAAGCTGTCGCCCTTGACGGCAAGGAATACGGCCAGCTCCAGGAGCATCGCCAGCATGCCGCCCCACTCCTCGAATCGATTGCGCGAGAGATAGACCTTCGGGAATACGCCCTTCTTCGCGTCGAAGGGCAGGTTGAATATGCGGATGCCCAGCGCACGCACAAAGGGCATCGTGGCAAACAGGGCGGCGATCTCCCAGACCCTGTATATGGTGCCTGCCGCGGCGGTGAAGGCCATGCCGAGGACAGCGCCGAAGATGCCGAACCACAGAAATCCCTTGAGGGCAAGACCGAGGTTGCCCTTCCGGGGGCTGCGGTCCTCCTTGTTGCTCAGGACGAAGCCCATCGTCTGGGCGTAGGTCTCGGTGCCGCCCACGGCCATACCCAGCGCCCCGGCTGCGCAGAAAATCCAGAAATTCTCCCGGATCACAGGCGATCCCGTAAACCAGGCGAGGAAGATTCCCAGCAGTGCGCCGGGGAGCAGCGCGCCCTTTTCTTTGCCGATTGTGGTACCGCGCACGGCCCAGCCGTAGGAGCCGGCCACGGCCAGTACGAGCAGAATCACACCGATGTTCGTTGACAGCATAGCCATCTCCTCACCCAATCTAATCAATATCGTGCTGCGTGATGGCCGCCGTGGCCTCCTCCGGCGCGCGGTACGCCTGTTTTATGAGCTCCGATTTCCACGGGATCAGCACATCCACGCCGTTTTGCGTGGCGGGCACGACATAGGGCATATAGAAGACGTGCACGCCGTCCCCGGCCAGGTAGAAGTTGGCGTCCGGGCCGGACTGCGCCTCCACGTCCGTCAGGTCGTCCTCCCCGGCTGCGTCCCGTGAAAAGGCATCCACCAGCGCCGCCGTGATCTGCGCGTCGTCCCCCTCCAGGAAGTCGGCGATTTTCAGCGCGCGTCCCAGGTTAAAATCGAAGGTGTGGCCGGTTATCCAGCTGTTGTGAACCCCGCCCATGAACCAGTCGCCGTCTGTGGTGAAGGAGAGCACCCCGCCCCGGTCGTAAGTACACCCGCTCAGCTCGGTGTAGTTCCAGGGGGCGATTGGGCCGTTTTCATCGCCCGGCTCGTCCTCCATCTTGGTTTTGTACTCGGCCTCCATTTGATTATACACACGGTTGGCCGCCTCCACCAGGGGGGAGGTCCCCGAAAACACAGGCCGGGTGAATTTGAACCCGATGTTGCCCCGCGTCTCCTCCACGGCCGTCTGAATCTCGTAGCCGTAGGCGGCGGCCTGCGTGGGCACATCGGTGGCGGGCACGGTGGGAGCGGGCTCTGTCCTGCCGCAGGCGGCCAGGGCCGTCAGCAGCACGCCAAAGATACAAAAGAGGGCAAAAACGCGTTTCATACGGATTCCTCCTTACTGCTCGCTGTTTTCAAGCACAAAACCCTTGATAAACAAGGGTTTTGATCTGCAAGCCTATAGCCGCTTTTTTTCAGCTGTTCTTTGTGGGAATGATGCCTTCCAGCTTGTCATAGATGCTCCCGGTGCCCTCGGGCGTCTCCGCCAGGGCCAGCACCTCTTCGCGTTTTACGGGGCGTTGCTCTATGAAGGACAGATAGCCCGCCAGCGCGCATTCCACCGCGCTCATGGCGTCCTCCGTGCTGTACCCGAACTCCTTGCCCTCCAGCAGGCACTGCGCAAAGTGGTCGTCCGTGTTGCGGCCCGAGATGAAGTAATACACGGGGAATTCGCCGTGCTCCACCTCCGGCTCGTCCCAGTCGTACTGCATCTCACCGGCCTCCTCGGCCTCCGAGTAGATGCGCAGGGGGGGCTCGCCGCTGTGGTCCTCCAGGATCGTGCCCTTTGATCCGAAGATCTCCATGGTGTTGTTGGCGGAGGACACCTGGGTGGAGCTGACCGTGACCTCGGCCATCGCCCCGCTCTGAAAGGTGGCGATGCTGATGGCGTTGTCGTCGCCCTTCATCGGCAGGGTGGCGATCTGCTTGCCCATGAGCATCATCACCGAATCCACCCGCTCGCCGAGGATGTACTCCAGGGCCCCAAATTTGTGCACCGACATATCCAGCCACGCGCCGCCGCACCGGTGGAGGTCGCCCTTCCATGTGTCCGGGTTTTCGTTGGCCTCGATCTCGTTGCAGCCCTCGTAGGAGCGCACAAGGCAGACATCCCCTATCAGGCCCTTGGCAATGGCGTCGCGCATCGCGTTGTGGACAGGGAGAAAGCGGTGGTTTTCCGCGATCATCAGCCGCACGTTGTTGCGCCGCGCGTCCTCGATCATCTTGCGGCAGCCCTCCACCGTCATGGCCATGGGCTTTTCGCACAGCACGTGCTTGCCCGCGTTACAGCACTTTTCCACGATCTCCTCGTGGATATCGTGCGGCACGGAAACCAGCACCGCGTCGATGTCCGCGGCAAGCAGCTCCTCCAGCGTGCGGCAGGCCTTCATCTCGTTGGCGTCGAACCCCTCCGCCACCTCGCAGGCCAACTCATAATTGATGTCGTGCACCGCGGTGTACTCCACGTAGGGCGAGTTTTCCGCGTTGTCCGTGTGGAAATAAAAAGGGAATCCGCACCCGACGAATCCCATCTTAATGCGTTCCATGCATATTCCTCCTATGAGAATCCAGCTTGATTCTTTTTACAGCGCGGCCCACTCCTCCACAACCTGCGCAAGAATCTCCGGGGTCAGGCCGAACTGCCTGGCCTGGGGAAACTTCGAGATCGTGCGGAAGGTCATCATATAGCCCAGCTTCAGCTGGGGATTCTTCGTGAAATCAGGGAAGTGTTTTTCCAGCACCTCCACCGCCGCGGGGTTCTTCATGATGTCTTTCAGCTTCGTATCCAGGGTGATCGCCATATGCCCGTACCTCCCATTTTGTTTATTTTGTCTATTGTATCACAACCGGGAATGCCGGTCAAGGAAAACCTGTAATTTTTCTTGCTTTTTCTCCCGTATTGCTCTATACTAAAATCAGTTCAATAAGGGAGGAATCAATCTATGGAGCGCAAGCTGTTGACCTACTCCAAAAAAGAAAAATGGGCGTATGTCCTTTCCATCATTGGCCAGAATGTTTTTTACGGCGTTTTCGCGAACACCTTTGCCTATTTCCTGCAGTTCACGCTGCTGATCCCCACCATGTATATCGGCGTATTCATGGGCTTTGCCAGGGTGTTTGACGCCTTCAACGATCCCATCATGGGCTTCGTGGTCGATAGAACCAATTCAAAATGGGGGAAGTGCCGCCCGTACCTCTTCATCACGCCCCTGCTGCTATTGATTGTGACCATCATGAGCTTCATGTCCCCCTTCGGCGTCTATACGCGCTCGGCCGCGCCAGCCCTGGTGATCGCCTGGGGGGTGATGACATACGTGCTGTTCGGCATCGCGTATACCATCGACGACATCCCCCGCTGGGGCCTCCCCTCCCTTTCCACCGAGGACAACGGGGACAGGGACAAGCTCTTTACCAGCGCGCGCGTGGTGGCCGCTGTGGGCATGGGCCTGGGCTATATCGTGCAGCCCGTGGCCCTGGCGCTTTCGGGAAGCCTGAAGGGCGGCGAACAGAGCGGCTTTTTGATCACCGCCGTTATTTTCTCCGTCGTTGGCTTCCTGATGATGCAGCCCGCCCCCTTCGCCATGAAGGAGAGGATCAGCCCGGAAGCCAGGAAAACAGGCCCCCTGCACGCATTCAAGGAGATGTGGAAAAACAAACCCTTCCGGCAGATCATCATCTCCGGCGTGCTGGGCAGCCCGAAGATGCTCATCATGCTCGTGGCGCTGCCCCTGATGACCTATTACTTCGCGGACAAGAGCTTTTGGAAGGTCGCCCTGTTTATGGGATTGGTGGGCGCCCCGCTGTTTGTGGGGCAATATATCGCCATCGGCTTGACGCCCAGGCTGCTGAAACGAATTTCCAAAAAAAAGCTTTACAACTACTCCAACCTGTTTGCGGTGCTGCCCAGCCTGCTGATTTTCATCCTCTATAAGCTTAGCCCGATGGGCATGACCTCCCCCGTCAACCTTGGCCTGCTGGCGGTTTGCTTTGTGTTTGTGGGCGTCGGCATCGGGATTCCCGTTGTGCTGATGTCCATCATGATAGCGGACTGCGTGGATTACCAGGAGTACATGACGGGCGAACGGCCGGACGGCGTGTTCTTCGCCGGCCAGTCCTTTATTGCCAAGCTGCAGTCCGCGGTTGCGACCTTCATCGCGGGCATCGGCTACACGCACGTCGGGTTTTCCGATGTCGCAATCGAGAAGGTGAACGCCTTCATCGCCGCCGGCGGCACCCCGCGCACCGAGCCAGAGTTCCAGCCCTTTATGATGATCATGTTCTTCCTGATCACGATCCCCGCGGCGTTGGGCTACCTGTTGACCGTCATCCCCATGTGGAAATACGCCCTGGATACGGACGAGCACAACAGGATCATCGGGGAGCTCAACCAGAGACGCCACACGGCCCCTATCGTCTCCGAGGAAACTGCCTGATATCCCCCGCCAACCGCGGGCGCGGGCCCCATCTCAAACACAAGCGTATTTTCCGCATTTGCAGTGAGCTCTCCGTGGACAACGGAGGGCTCTGTCAATCGTATGCCGTTGAGCATCATGCCCTGCACATACATATTGCGGGCCGACTGATTTTCCGCAATCACGGTGAGGGTTTTGCCACCTCCCAGCCGAAGGACGCCGAGGCGGTGATTTACACGCGCAGCAACGTCATCATCCGCCTTTGCTCCATCAACAGCTGCTTCAGCCATCCCCAAGAGATTTGCGGCGGCAGCCGGCGGGGCGGCCTGCTGGAGGACAACGTCTTCAACCGCTTTGAGGGCGGCAGCAACTCCAACGGCGAATTCGCGGAGCTACGCGTCTACCTGATGGCCAAGCTGCTTTGGAACCCCAAAGCCAACGCAGAACACATCATCGACGAATTCATAGCCGCCTATTGCGGCAAAGCCGCCCCGATGATCCGGGAATACCTGGACGCCCGCACCAGGAAGGGCATCGATACCATCCATCAGAGCGCCTTCGGCCGCCCCGAGCAGTGGCTCTACCATCGTGGAGCCCTACAGCACCTATGTCTGGCTGCACCGCCCCTTCGATTGGGCCGGCATGGGGGCCTGGATCGACTTCATCGACGATGCGCAAGTGATTCCCCTGGACCTGAACGAGTATAGGGCCCACGATCCCGCCACGTGTGAATTCTGCGCTTAGGGCGTCTCAATGCAAATATTCCGCACATACGCGCTGAACAGCCCGACCTCCCCCGGGTGGTCGTAGGCCACGCGTACCTCCCGTATGACGCGCCCCAGGCATTTTCCCGAAAGGTCGCAGGTCACCGTCACCCATTCCCCGGTGGCCTCGGTTTTGGCGTCGGCCGGGTGGATGCGCACCCCGTTTTGATCCACCGCGCCGCTGTCACGCAGGTTCCCGCCCTCGAATTCCAAATCCACGGCCACATAGCGGCCCAAATTATTCTCCGCATAGTATTCATAGGTCAGCGTGGTGCCCGGCTGAATCTTGATGCGCTCCTCCGCCTCGAAGCCCTGCAGGGATGCGTAGGCGAAGGAGTTCTTTGCCGAGCAGTCCAGCCCCGAGATTTTCACGGCCCGCGCGCCGTCCTTCTCCACGATGCCCGCCTTCGCGCCCAATACAGATTTTTTGTGATCCAGCGCGGGTGGTTGTTCAAAAGCGCAGGAAAACGCGTCCCGATAGATTCTGTCGTCCCGGTACGGCGGGATTTCCCGATCCTCGCCGCGCGCCCGTGTGTCCCGCAGCGGGGAGACGCACCACAGGCCGTCGCCTTCCTCATTCACGGCGGTGGCCGCGAAGATGACGATATCCCTGTCGTCCGGCAGCGTGACGCTGACTGCATTGCTGATGTCGAGGATATACGCAAATATATAAGTGGAGGCCGCTATGTTGTCCTCCCCCGCTGTGTGCCGGTGCGTGGCCTTGAAGGCGGGCGTTTGCTCCTTGATATAACCATTTTGCCCCAAATCATAGAGGTCCCAGGCCGCCACATTTTCCGCGAAGTCCGCCACCTCCAGCGTGACGGCCCTGCCATTGATTGTGAAGTCGGCCTCCTTGTCGCCGCCAACGGACGCCGCCAATAACTTCAGCGTCGTGTATCCCGCCGGCAGGGGGATCGTCTGCCCCGCCGCGCGTATCGCGTTGAGGCTGCCGTCGGCCTTGTCCCCTGTTCGATAGGGCACCCCGGCAAAGAAAATACTGTCCGGCACCAGCTCCGCCGGATAACAGCCGCCGTCAGCGGTCAGTCCGCCGTCGGCTTTATTCGTATTATATGAGTACGCGTCAACGTTGTAATACTCACTCAGATCGATGGCCTGCGTGTCCCTCCCCCGCGCCTCAGCGCTCGGCTTCTTCAGCGTCAGCGCGAAGGATTTCACGCCGTACGCCCCGATGTCGAACACCAGCGCGCCGCCGTCCAGCCGGGCGGGGCCGATCTCCTCCTCCGAGGCATAGACCTCCCGGGCGTATGCGATCCCCTCCCCCAGGGTGAAACGCACGCCGGCCTGGTCCTCGCCCGCGCCCTCATTGAAGCGGACAATCACTTCGTCGCCGCGCTCGGCCTTTTTGACGGCCCGCAGCAAAACCCTGTCATTGCTCAGCGTGCCAAAGCTGTAGTGAGCACCCAGCGGGCCCTCGTGAGGGTTGGCCCGGAAGGCGGCCATCGGCTGATTGAAGGCCTCGGCCTCCTGCTGCACG
>JGI24702J35022_10001935_pt1 | contig 12767 bp, 6 predicted proteins | sample TergutTh196P4_FD_35022 | JGI IMG/M metagenome (IMG submission 35022)
TTTGTGCTTTTGGGCGACCTATGGGACTCGAACCCACGACCCTCAGAACCACAATCTGATGCTCTAACCAGCTGAGCTAAGATCGCCATAAATATTCAGCGGCAAAAATATTTTTTTTTTAATATCCTGATGATAATAAATAATAATTAATTTTGCACTTTAAATTGAATAGTGAATAATGAATTTATTTTGCATATTGTAAATTAGTTAGAGATTATTCTTACTATTAATAAAAATATAAAACAATGAAAAAAACATCATTTATTTTGTTAGCGAGTATTATTTTTTTTTCTGCCATGTGCATAAATGAAGAACAAGCCCTTTTAGTTACTCAAAATTTTTTAAAAGAAAGAAATATTGGAAAAGACAGCCCTCTTTCTAAAATTTCAGTTCAAGAAATTGTAAAAAAAGATGATATTCCTACTTTTTACATTATGAATCTTGGAGATAAAGAAGGATTTGTTATTATTTCTGCTTCTGAATATGTTTCTCCAATCGTTGGATATTCTTTTGATAGTGAATTTGGTTGGCATCCGGCTATTCAATACTATTTAGATTCTTATTCGGATTTTATTTTGTTTGAGCAAACTTCAAAACAAATACCGGATAACCTTGTTACTAAAAAATGGAATCGCTATTTACAAGTACAGTTTGTTCCTCAAGATACCATAGTAAATGAAGTTCTCCCTTTAATTACCTCACATTGGAATCAGAACAAATTTTATAATACGTACTGTCCTTGGGATATTAGAGCTGGTTCAGGATACGATTACAGGGTTCCTAATGGCTGTGTAGCGCTTGCTACCGCTCAATTAATGAATTATTACCGCCACCCTGAAACTGGTAGAATGGGAGTATCTTATAAACCTGACAATTATTCCACACAAACTGTTTTTTTTTCGCAGCATCAGTATCACTGGGATGCTATGACTAATAACGCCACAAATTATACCAATGAAATTGCAAAATTGGCTTATCATGTAGGAGTGGCAGTGCAAATGGGGTATGCTCCGTCCGGTTCAGGAGCATATACAGAAAAAGCAGCAGAAGCACTAAACGAGAACTTTTTCTACACAAAAACTTATTCTTCTTCTGGAAGTGATTATTACGCTTTTAAAAAAGAAATAGATGGTTTAAGGCCAATCCTGATGAGCGGGGACAATGGTAATTCAGGACATGCGTTTTTGGTGGATGGATATATTGAAACTGTTGCTGATGACTGTTATGAGATTATTTTTCACTTTAATTGGGGATGGGGAGGCGCAGCAGATGCTTACTATACATTGGAAAATCAACCATTTTTTTATAATGCTACCGCATTTCTTAACATTCAACCTCAAAATAATTATCCCGTTCAATGTCAACAGTATAAAAGACAAACAGCATATCAAGGGTATGTAACAAACGGCTCAACCAATAAACCCTACGAGAGTAATCCCGATTGTTCATGGATCATTGCAGCGCCTCTCGCAACTAAATACAATTTTTCATTCTCACGATTAGATACCCAAGAAGATGTAGATAAGGTTACTATCTATAACGGATCTGCAAAATCTGCCGGAATTGCTGCCACTTTTTCAGGAACTGCAACTCCAACACAAACTACAACTGTTATTGCTGATAGCGTTCTCATTACATTTACATCTAATGACCCAACATTTGAAAATGAATCTCACTTAGGATTTTTAATGAACTATACTACCGATAAACCTCAACAAAAATGTGATAATCAAACTTATTTAACAAACTCTTCCGGATATATTACCGATGGAACTGAAATTGATGAAAATTACACGCCCTGGAGTTCATGTACCTGGAATATATCTCCCATAAATAATACAGGATTCTATGGACTATTTTATGAATTTGACCTTAAATTAGGAGATTTTGTGGATGTTTATGATGCCACAAAATCTCCCCCTTATTTTTGGAGACGTTTTGACAGATATACGCCACCCAACATTGGCGAAATTTTTAATATCCCTTTTTCAAAAATTCAAATTCAATTTATTTCTGATAATTTTGAAGAAGGAAATGGTTTTAAGTTTCAGTATTTTTCTTTACTTGGCATTGATGACAAATCTTTATTAGATAATTTTACAGTTTTTCCAAACCCCGCTTACGATTTTATAAATATCTCTTTTTCTTCTGAATTGGAAAACCAAAATATTAAATGTTCGCTTGTTGATGTTACCGGTAAAGAAGTTTATTTTTCGAATATTGAGTATAAGGGAGATGTTTTTACAACTCAAATTCCCGTAGCGCATCTTGCCAAAGGTCTCTATTTTTTACAACTTATTACCAAAAACGGAAAAACAACATCAAAAATCATAGTTGATTAATATCATGATAAAAACCCGGTTATCTCTCCAACACGCGCAATCATTTCTACCCGATAAAGCGGTAGAAAATGAACGGTCAAATATTGAAAACGCCTATCAGAAACTCATTTCCAAAACAGGAAAAGGCAACGATTTTTTGGGTTGGCTCAATCTGCCTGAAGAAGTTATTACCGAATTATTTACAGAACTAAACCGTTGTGCAACGCATCTTGCTTCGATTGCAGAAGTAATTGTAGTAGTAGGTATTGGCGGTTCATACCTGGGCGCCCGCGCCGTAATAGAAGCGCTGCAACACCCTTTCAAAAATTTACTCCCGAATGAAAAAACTCCAATAATACTTTTTGCAGGAAACAATATGGGGGAAGATTATCATAAAAAATTGATGGATATTCTTGATATCAAAGATTATTCGATAATCGTAATCTCAAAATCGGGAACTACTACCGAACCCGCCATCGCATTCCGTATTCTTAAAGAACATTGCGAAAAAAAATATGGAAAAATGGGTGCGCAAAAACGTATCGTTGCCATTACCGATGAAAAAAAAGGAGCGCTAAGAAAACTTGCCACCGAAGAAGCTTATCAAACATTCGTAATCCCCGATGATGTGGGCGGAAGATACTCTGTATTGACTCCGGTTGGATTGTTACCCATTGCCTGTGCAGGATTAAATATAAAAAAATTATTAACAGGAGCCCAAAATATGAGGAATAATCTATTGAACAATAGTTCTTTAGGAAACAATATAACCATGCAATATGCACTCTGCAGATATTTGTTGTATAAAGAGCGTAAAAAGTTAGAATTGGTAGTGGCATACGAACCGCAACTTTTTTTCTTTATAGAGTGGTTTAAACAACTTTTTGGCGAAAGTGACGGCAAAGAAGGTAAAGGAATTTTTCCCGCCGGAGCCATATTCTCTACCGATTTACACTCGTTAGGACAGTATATTCAAGACGGAGAACGACATCTGTTTGAAACCGTTTTATCGGTTGAAAAAGTTCATTCTCACTTACCCATTCCATTCGATAATAATGATTTGGATGGCTTGAATTATATACAACAAAAATCTATTCATGAAATAAATCTTACTGCTGAGGAAGGTACGCGTTTGGCGCATATTTCAGGAAATGTTCCCAATATGAGAATTATTATTCCCGAAATAACAGAAGAAACCTTAGGCGAATTGATCTACTTTTTTGAATTTAGTTGCGCGCTGAGCGGATATTTGTTGGATATTAATCCTTTCGACCAGCCTGGTGTAGAAGCTTATAAAATGAATATGTTCAAATTGTTAGGAAAAAAATGAGATGAAAAAAATTGCCATCGTTAACGGAATTAATTTGGGAGAATTAGGTACTCGCGAAGTAAATGTGTATGGACATTTAGACTTTTACAGTTATTTGAATTTGTTAAAACAGCGTTTCCCTGAAGTAGAGTTGTTATATTTTCAATCAAATAAAGTAGATGATCTTTCAGACTTTATGTTGCAACACAAAGAGTGCGATGGAATTATTTTAAATCCGGGAGCGTTTACCCATACTTCCATTGTGTTGGCAGATACTGTTGCCGCAATTCCTGCAAAGGTAATTGAGGTACATATTTCCAATATATTTGGTCGGGAAAATTTTAGAAAAAACTCGTTTATTGCTTCCAAATGTTGCGGTTCTATTTGCGGATTTGGACTTTCAGGATATGAATTGGCAATTTTTTATTTAACCCATTAAACTTAGTTAATTTTTATTTGTCTTTTAACATCAAAAAAATATCATTTATGAAAAAAGTATTTATTCTATCGCTTTTAGCCGTTTTATCTCTCGCCATTTTTGCGCAAGTGGATGAAAAACCCGAAAAAAAATCAAAGGGAAAGAAAAAAGAGATTATTGTGGAAGACACACTTCCCAAAGTTCCGGAAATCAAATTCTCTTATTTGGTTTATGATTATGGTACCATTTATAAGAATGGTAATGGAACTTGTAATTTTGAGTTTTCAAATTCAGGAAGAGCCGATCTGCAACTCACTAATGTTTCCTCTTCTTGTGGTTGCACGGTTCCATCATGGCCCAAAGAACCGATAGCACCGGGGCAAACTTCTTCTATCAAAGTCTCTTACAATACGGGTAGAGTGGGGCCGATAAATAAGAACATTTACGTTGAGTCGAATGTGGGTGAAAAGATTACGCTAACTATAAAAGGTAATGTAGCGGAACCTCCAAGTGAGATTATCCCCGAAAATAAGAAATCTTCTTTGTTGAATAATGAATAATGGTTATTCAATAAATTTATAGAAAAGATTTTCTATAATATCAATTTTCTTTAAAAAAACGTCTCTTTCCTACTGCGTTAGCATTAATCTTACGCTGATACCCGCTTCCACGTTTGAATTTTGATATTGCGTAGAAATATAGGGTTTATTAATCAAGTGGTTGTAATAAAGTGAAAGTCCAATCATTGCGCTAATCTGGTACTCAGCAGAAGCATTGATGGAAAAATTGAGCATCCCCGCTGATATTTGGTTTACATTCTCCGCTATCTTTCTTAATGTAGTGGTGTTGTCGCGCAAAGAAAAACCTACCGTAATATTTAAGTCGCTCACAATTTGACGTTTTGCTCCAGCAAACGAAATCCCTATTTTTAAATCTTTAAAACGATACCCCGCATTAACGGAAAACTCGTTGGAAAACATTTCCGTAATTTGGTTATTGGCAAAACTTAACGCAATATTTCTGCCTCTTTTGTAATCCACCTTAATCATAAAACTGTTCGTCAAAGTCATGTCAAATCCAATAAGAGGACTAAAATTTTCCACCATAGATATTTGCGTTATCTCATATTCAGGAATAAAATTATCTAATGCGTCAAGCGTGGAAGGATGTCCGTTTTTATCCGGATTATAGAATAAATTTGTTTTATAATTACCGATAGAGTAAGTACACGTATAGTTATGATTGATAGAGAAGTTTTGGAATACCTTTGCTACCGCTTTAATTTTCGTTAACCCATTATAGCGCAACTGCCAATTAGGAAGCGGAACTTTAATAAATGGAGTGCTAACTTTCATCTTGTCAGGATTTTTTCCCATATAGGTAGCCATAAAAGAGTACATTAATACTTCCTGCGAAAGTGTGTTGTATCCGGAAGGATAACCTAAGGAATCTAATCCAACAGAGTTGGGATTATCAGCCGCAACTTTTTGCGCAATTTGAAAGCGAAGATCTCGAAATTCGTTAAAAACATCATCATTCTTTTTGAAAAATGTTTTTAATCCGATATAAGTAACATTGAAATTACCGGTAGTCATGGGTGAAAAATGTCGCAATGTTCCTTCGCGATCTGTTTTAAAATATTCTGATTCGTTTCTGGTATAAACCCGATTGGCAACTACATCAATACGAAACTCTTTAAATGGTTCAAGTTGCGCTCGGAAATTGATGGTTTGATTAGATTTTCGTTGAAAAGCAGTGTTTAACAATGTATCATTTGTAATCCAGTTTCCTCTTATAGCCATGTCTTGAATATCCGGTTGCCCGCCAAAAACATACAAGAACCCGGGTGATTTGGTTTTAAAGTTAATACCAAAGAGATTAGGGGAAAGCATGTAGCCGGGCAACACCGTTCCTTTTCCTTCCGTCCAACTTAAGTTTACATTACGCACCATCATTACGAAGCGCAACACCCCATCTCCAATAATTTTACCATAGTTTGGACCTTTATCCAAACTGTCTTTTTCCGATTTATTCTTTTTATTTTTAGGATCATTGGTTGATGCAGGTTTTTTGGTTGGCTGAGGCGTAGTCGAGTTTACCTTTTTTAAATAAGGAATATTGTTATACAAAGTTACCATATTTACTTGTCCTGAAAGTTGAATTTGATTGGAGTTCTCGATAGTATTACCCAAAAATGCTAAAGAAACCGGCGCACCATAGAATCTAAAATTACCTGAATATCTCACATTTCCCGTAATCCAATTAAAAACAGGTATTTTATTAATAGGAATTTGATAAGTAATGTCAATTCGTTGGTCAAAATCATTCATTCTACCTCCTCTACCAAAAGAGTCCCACACTTCTGCTTTTTTCTCTTTTGTATCAATTAAACCTTGCGGTTCTTCCAATCGGGCGGTTGCATTCGCATTGTACATAAATTTCAAAGAAGTAGTAATATCCCATTGCAACGAATAATTTCGCATCCAATCAAAAGTTTTCACGTAACTGGTATCCATAATGATATGTCCCTGACTTTTCGGGCGGTACTTAAATTCATTAAAGTCTCTAATTACAGAAGTTCTTAGGGTGAAACTTCTGGGCAACGGGGTAATATTGAGATCTCGAATTAATTGCAGCCACGGCGATTTTAACCCTTTTTTCTGCCCTACTTTATAATTTTGAGGATTATGGCTAAAATTGTAACCAATCTCTCCTTCGTGTCGTTTTTGATTATCAAACTCTAAATCTGCATCATATTTTATTACTTCGGAGTAAGCGTAGGTAAAGTCTAAATTTTCAACATCCCAGGGGCGCATTTTGAGCGGTTTATCCATATTACGCTCTTTGCGCACATTGGTAAGATTAATGTTATTGCGTTTTACTATGGTGTTGGTAATCTTTCTAACAGAATCTCTTTCTTCTTTTGTATCGTAAGTTCTTAAATCATTTTTCAGTTTTACGTCAGGGTTCAGCGGATTATATTCCGGAGTTTCTCCTTGCAGCGAGAAGTCGTAATGGACAGGTATTTTAATATTCCAGTTTTGCGGGAAGAGTACTTTTCCTCCGTCAATATTGGTTGCAAAGTCCACAGAATACGTGGTGGCTAATTGTCGTTGGGTTACCGACTGGTCTAAACCGCCATAGCCGGGAGTAGTAATAGTACCTGACAGGGCAATATCGCCGAGGTCGGCTAAATTAAGTCTAATTCTTCCCAGCGCGGCAGCGCCTGAGCGGTCGTCAAAGCCGGTTAATCTCAATTCATCAATCCATACTTCAACCGATTTTGGCTGCATATCATCGCCATCGTTGGTGGATCTTTTTTTAGGATTTCTAACCCCAACCATAATCGTATTCACACTTCCCAAATTGGGCATCCCTACAATGGTAATTCTGTTTCCATTTAAAGTTTCGGAGTAAGGCATCATATTATTGAGGTGGTCTCCATGACGAACCGCAATATTTCTTCGTTGCTTCATATTTACGAGCGAATCTAAAATAATGGAAATTCTGTTTTCTAAGGGCCAAATATAAGCGGTATCGTTGTTATACCATGGGGATAATTTTGCGGGGATTTCATATTCGTAATAGTTCTGCGTAAAGTCGGAACCTAATCTAATAAACACAGTTATATCACCATCTCTCACCTCTTCATCTGCGAACATTTTTTCAGCATGAACAAACATTTCCATTTTTTTGAACTGGCGCATGTCAAAGTTTGTGCTTTTATAGACAGCCCGTGCGTCTCCATCTTGCAAGTTATTAACTTTCATACTAATAGATTGTTCGTTTTGTTGATAACTTTGCTGTCCGCCATACATCACTTCCCGTTCAATTCCGGGGGGGATTTTATAGTTAATAGGAGTACGTGTTCCATTTTCTTCCAAACTTACGGTACCTACTAAAAATTCGGTATTATTTCCATCTTGCCCCGGTAGATAATCGCCGGGTTCTAAGAGGTCTTGTGTATAAGCCCGCCAGGTATTTCTCACCAAATCGAAAGTAGCAAAACGCAAGATGATAGGTTCTTCAAATCCTTGCATATACACCCGCATAAATCGAATAGAGTTTAATCCGTTGATAGCGCCAATTGCTTCTTCAGGATTTTTTACAGGGATGCGGAATTGATACCAGCGCGTTTCAGGATAGGTTCCGTTGGGTAATCTTTGAGGAACGGCATATAATATATCATTAATATAGTTCTGCCCTACTTCCATCTTATTGGGGTTAATGTCCACGCTCCATTGATAATACTTTTCATCGTCGCTCATGGTATTATCATTGTTAATATCTTCGCTGTTAGGGATGCTTGTAGCGATGGATAAAACGTTTGCGGGTAGATCGTTGTTAAAATTATCAGTAGAGTTTCCTTCGGAGTTGTTAAAATACTTGTACCGTTCTGAAATTCCTGCTCCGAGATTATCCCAGTACTCTCCTCTACAATATCTGTAATCGTCTCCTGAGGGGTCTCTCCATGCGTTTTGATACGCGGTAGATCCGGTTGTAAAAGTTTCTCTGATCAACCTTAAATAAGTGCTGTCAAAAAAAGTTCGTTCATTTACTGTGGATAATCCATCAAAACCCACGTCCTGGTTTCTGCGATTGGCGTTGTTTTCAAATGCGTTAATAATTTGCTGCGTTTTAGGCACTCTTCCCCAAACGGTAGTATCACAATTTTCACCTGAGCCATCTGCGGGTAGTCCATCTTCAAAAAACTTTTTTCCATCTTTTAAAATATCCTCTGAAATATCACCCAAATTGATATAGAGTTTTCCGCCTTTGTGATTCAGGTTTTCTGTGTAGTCGTCGTTATAGAACGGGTCCATCATCCAAAATTCGATATATTCAAAATTATTGGCTTCAAAATCGGTATTGTCGAATTTACGCATCATACCACCCCATCGGGAAGCAGGGTTTTTGAGATACCCACTATCTGTTATACCGCTTGAGAATCCTTCTCTACCATCTACATCATAGTTAAATGGTCCTTTTTCTCTCGGATAAAACGCCATATTTAACACGGGCATATAAGTAGAAACAGATGTGGTTCCATATTCTTTTTTTGGGAAAAGTTCCGGTTCATAAACGGCGCGGGTATAAGGTTTTGATTGTTCATCTTTGGTAAGATTGGAAGGGGTGGCAGTAGTGTTATTATACATGAGTGCATCAATAACATACCACGACAGGCGGGCGCGGTTGTAGCCATAAGCCAACTGGTATCTGGGAAGCGAGGTTGAATCGGCTAATGTTTCCGGAAATTTGTCAAGTTGCATTTGCGGGGTAGAAGCTAAATTCCAATAATTAAACTGACGTAAGTCCACAGTAGAGCGGGCGCCTTCAAAATCATCAATATAGGTAGTTCCTTGTTTTCCAATGGCTCGGCTATGTCCGGGGATAAAATGCGCAAACTCGCCTTCTACCTGTAAAGTAGATTCGGTAGTTGTGCTGTGAAATGGAAGAAGGTCAACCAATTTAGTTACCCACGGCACTTTGGTTTTATAGGCAAAATTCATTCCCCAAATCATGTTGTTAATCGGTTCATTTCCATAATTCACTTTGGGGGTAATGGGACGTTCGCTCATGTTTAACAGGGTGGCGCCTATCACAAAGTTTTCATTAAAATTATATTCTACGTTGGCGCCAAAAAATCTTTTTTTATTAAATCCAAACTGAGAATTGTTTTCAAGAGAGATGGAGATAGGCGTTCCCGATTTTAAGATTCCTTCGTTTGTAATCGTAACCGTACCCATACTGTAGTTTACCGTATAGTCAATATTTTCAGTCAATGTCATTCCGCCGGCGGTAACTACTACCGAACCTTGCGGAATATTCCATGCATTGAGGTTAAACTCTGAGCCATACGCCGAGCGGTATTCTCCTTCTAAATAGAACTTATTTTTATTGGTATATTGTTGCGCCATTGTCTTTGTCATCGTGTAAAGCGAGTCGAAAGCATATTTATTTGCCCAGGTTTCGTCATCGGTTAGATCCGTAGATTCCAACAATATGGCTTTTCTTAAATCTTTACCAAAGGGCTCAATAGTGGGGAAGAATATTTTACCCGTTCGAGATACTACCGTACCGCCATTCATATCGGCGCCGTCAATAAAGTCGAAAACGCCATCGGGGTAGGGGTCTAATTGCAAATTCAATTTGTCTAAACCCATCAAACGAATTAACGGAATTCCCTGTTTGGAACTATTGGTAAAAAAGCCGTTTGGAACACCTTCTTCATCACCGGAAAAAAGAATGTTTAATCTGAATTTTTCGGATGAAATTTGGTATCCGCCAATGCTGTACACATTTTTCATCATCAAATTCCACAACGGACCTCCTGGTTCGTTGGTACTTTTCAACAACTTTACAGGGATACAGTCGGGGGCATATACTTCATTCGAAAACCTTCCCACTTGATACACCTTTTCATCTTCATCACCAATTACTTGATATTGAAAAGCAACCGCTAAAATTTGATCGGCGTAAAGAGGAGTATTTAATGAAATAAATCCTAATTTAGAGTTGTAGGTATATTCGTTGGCAGAGAGCAAACGGGCGCTTTCCACTTTTTCGTAATCCTTATTTTTTGCATTTAATCCCAAACTTTTTAAATATTGATTACCCTCGTTAATATCTTTAATTTTTGAACTGTCAACTACTCTAAACAGTTCATTACTTCCGTTATCAGGGTATCTGCCATGTCCGGGTTGAAACATACTATTGGAGGGATTACTTTCGCCCAAATCGGTAAACGCAATAATATTACGGTTTTCTGTAACAGCCGCACCGATGTTGGTACGCCAAACTTCAATTTTAGTAATCACAATATTGGAACTTATGAGCGGCAATCTCGACATGGCGTCATTATAATTGTCTCTAAAATATTGTGCAATAAAAAAGTGTCGGTTATCTTCATACTCGTCTGCGCGGAAATAAAATTCCTGGGTTTGCGCGCCGCCGGTAACGTTAATCGTTTGTTTTTGAGAATTGGTTTCCGACATTACAGCCGTAATATTGAGTTTTCCGAACCGCAGTCCTGTTTTGAGTCCGAACAACGTTTGGCTTCCGGTAATGAGCGTACTGTTGAGAGGCATAGTAACATCGCCAAATTCAAGTAGTTGAAGGATGTCATCTTCTTTTCCTTCATATTTGAGTTTCATTTTATTGTCAAAATCGAAATTGGATTCGGTATTATAATTTAAGTTGAAACTTATTTTGTCGCCAATTTTAGCCATCAAACTCAATTGAATTTTAGCGTCGAATTTAAAATTGGTATTTTTTCGCATTTTTTCTGTCATGTTTGGATTTCGGTTGTTGTTATGCACAATACCAAACATAAGTTCTATATTTCCTGCGGGTCTAATGTCAATAATATTACTTCCGAATATGGTTTCAAACACATCTCCGCCTACGCGAAGTTGAGGAATGATTCCGCCTCCTCCTCTTCTATTGGGACCGGACACATAACTTGCTCCTTTTTCGCGCCAGTAGTTTTTTATTTCTTGCTGTAAATCGTAACTAATATACTCATTTACATTCATTGAAGCGGAGGGACCGTAGGGGGTATCTCCGATTTTATTTTTAAAATTATAGGAATGCGTTTGCGGGTCATACTCAATTTCGCGGGTAAGCGAGGGGGGCGTATTTAAGTGAAACGGCGAATAAAACTCATCTTCTAACGGGTTATTGTCCGGATTAGGCACGGGGGTGCGCAAGCCTGTGTCGGGGGGAAAAATCGGCATTTCAACAAAATCGGTAGTTTCATCAAAGCTATCAGAATTATCAGAATAAAATGATGAGGGTTGAAATGGATCGTTTCGATATCCTGAGGATTGTGGCGCTGGTATTGCCCAAATTGCCGAGTATAAGGCAAATACAATTAGAGCAGGAATGAGATAAAATTTTGCTTGCTTCCCAAAAATCACGGTAGTGTAAGTTAGTGTAATTTTCTTTTTATAATACTTTTAATGCCCTTTTAATCAATTCTTCAATAGATAATTGCGTTCCTTCAACACGAATAATTTTTTCCAACGCAGTGTCTGCCGAATTTTTCGCAAAACCTAACGACATTAAAGCAGATAACGCTTCCGCTCTGTTATTATTATAAGAAATTGTGATTTTTTCAAAATTTTGAGAAGAACTTTTTCCTATTTTATCTTTTAAATCTATGATAATTCTTTGCGCGGTTTTCAGTCCAATTCCTTTTACGCTCTGAATTACGCGCACATTTTCTGTCGCGATGGCATTAACCAATTCATCGGTACTTAATGAAGATAAGACCAAACGCGCCGTATTTACTCCAATTCCGTTCACCGAGATTAACAGGCGGAACAAACTCCTTTCTTCTTCCGTAAAGAATCCAAACAATTGGTGTGCATCCTCTTTGATGACATAGTGGGTTAATAATTTCACATTTTCAATCTCTTTCAGTTGCGAGAAAGTGGCTAATGAGATGTGGATGCCGTAGGCCACGCCGCCCGCTGTTTCAATCACAACGTAAGCGGGATTTTTTTCGGTTATAGTTCCTTTAATATAAGTTATCATAATGATATAATTAATTTAAAATAATTTATTACTGATTTTTTCCACTTTCTCCGGAATTTTCACCCGATTTTGCTTGCTGCGCCAACTCCATTTTTCCAAAACGAAAAGTAATGCCCGCGCCGATATAACGACTGCTGTATTTTGTGGAAGAATACGCATTGTAGTAAGGGTTGGTGGTGTT
>JGI24702J35022_10001936_pt1 | contig 12766 bp, 8 predicted proteins | sample TergutTh196P4_FD_35022 | JGI IMG/M metagenome (IMG submission 35022)
GAAACGGACGGACGTCCCTGGTTACATTCTACCTTAAACTCACGACGCAACCGGTCGATGATGATTTCTAAGTGTAGCTCGCCCATTCCGCGGATGACCGTCTGACCTGTTTCACTGTTCGATTCAACCTGAAACGTCGGGTCTTCTTCGGCCAACTTGGCTAAACCGGTACCCAAACGGTCCATATCGTTCTGCGTTTTCGGCTCTACGGCAATACCAATCACCGGGTCGGGAAATTCCATAGATTCCAGAATGATAGGATATTTCTCATCACACAAGGTGTCGCCGGTACGGATATCTTTAAATCCTACACACGAACCGATATCGCCGCATCCGATTTTTTCCATTGGATTCTGCTTGTTTGAGTGCATCTGAAACAAACGGGATATCCGTTCTTTTTTCCCTGAACGCACGTTTAACACATACGAACCGGCGCTTATTTCGCCCGAATAAACCCTGAAAAAGCACAAACGGCCTACGTAGGGGTCGGTCGCAATTTTAAATGCCAACGCGGTAAGCGGCTCTTCGGGCAGCGGTTTTCGCGTGAGAATGATATCGGGATTTTTAACGTCGTGTCCTTCTATTTCTTTTGTATCTTCCGGACTGGGCAGATACAAACAAACGGCGTCGAGCAAAGTCTGTACGCCTTTATTCTTGAATGAAGAACCGCAAATAACCGGTATGAGCTTCATAGAGAGGGTACCTTTACGTATCGCCGTTTGTATTTCTTGGTCAGTGATGCTTGCGGGGTCGTTAAAAAACTTTTCCATAACGACGTCATCAAACTCTGCCACTGTCTCAAGCATCTTGTCGCGCCATTCCTGCGCTTCATCCATACATTCCGGGGGTATGTCGCCTGTTTCATATTCGGCGCCCATCGTTTCATCGTGCCAGAAAATAGCTTTCATCCGGACGAGGTCGACCACGCCTTTAAAATGTTCTTCTGATCCGATAGGTAGTTGTATCGGGCAGGGTGTGGCGCCTAATACGTCGTGAATCTGACGTACCACTTCTAAAAAGTTAGCGCCCGAGCGGTCCATTTTGTTCACATAGCCGATACGCGGCACATCGTATTTATCGGCCTGCCGCCATACTGCTTCAGATTGCGGCTCTACGCCTCCTACGGCGCAAAAAGCCACAACAGCCCCGTCGAGGACACGCAATGAACGCTCCACTTCGACCGTAAAGTCGACGTGTCCCGGGGTATCTATTAAATTTATTTTGTATTTTTTGTCGCCGTAATGCCATATCGTAGTCGTCGCAGCAGAAGTGATCGTAATACCTCGCTCCTGTTCCTGCTCCATCCAATCCATAGTAGCGGCGCCGTCATGAACCTCTCCCATTTTATGGGTCAGACCCGTATAAAACAGAATACGTTCGGATGTCGTAGTTTTTCCGGCATCAATGTGAGCCATGATGCCAATGTTTCGTGTATAACTTAATAAGTCGTCTTCTTTGCTCATTTTTTTACCTGTAAGTATTAAAATCGAAAATAAGCAAAAGCGCGGTTAGCCTCAGCCATTCGATGCATATCTTCCTTGCGTTTGAAAGCGCCTCCCTGATTGTTGAACGCATCAAGAATTTCAGCTCCCAACTTATCCGACATCGATTTGCCTCCTCTTTTGCGGGCGTATGCAATTAAATTCTTCATTGAAATAGATTCCTTACGGTCGGGACGTATCTCGGTAGGAACCTGAAAGGTNGCCCCGCCTACCCGACGGGATTTGACCTCTATTTGTGGCGTNATATTTTCTAACGCCGATTTCCATATCTCCAGCGCCGACTTTTCTTCGTTCGGCAATTTAGTTTTTACAGTATCCAAAGCGGAATAAAAAATCTCGAAAGCGATGCTTTTCTTCCCATCGTACATCAAGTGATTCACGAATCGTGTCACTCTTATATCTCCGTACACCGGATCCGGCAGGATCTGACGTTTCTTTGGCTTTATCTTTCTCATCTTGTTTTAAAAAAATTACGTTCTTGTTTTTTGGTTGTTGATTTTCTTTTTTTNAAGCTTCAACAGCTACGCCAAGCCATTTACTCAACCCTCATCATCGCCCCATCAAATTTCCAAATAAACTAAAACAGATTTATAAATTCTTACTAATTAAACGTTTATGCACTCTTATTTCTTTCCGCCCGGTTTAGCGCCCGGTTTAGCNACNGGTTTAGCGCCCGGTTTGGGACGTTTCGCTCCGTATTTCGAACGGCGTTGCGTGCGGTTGGCTACGCCGGCCGTATCCAACGTTCCGCGTACAACATGGTAACGTACGCCGGGTAAGTCTTTTACACGACCGCCGCGCACCATTACGATTGAGTGTTCCTGAAGGTTATGGCCCTCTCCGGGGATGTACGAGTTGACCTCTTTATGGTTCGTCAAACGCACACGGGCCACTTTACGCATGGCAGAGTTCGGTTTCTTAGGGGTTGTCGTGTAGACACGAACGCAAACGCCCCGTTTTTGAGGGCAGGCATCCAAAGCCGGCGACTTCCCTTTGACCACGAGCCTCTGTCTTCCTTTTCTTACTAATTGCTGAATTGTAGGCATATTTCTACTATTTTATACTCTTTCTCGTTATAAATTTTACATTTTTCCCTCTTTACGGGGGTGCAAAGATACATACTTTTTTGATACAAACAATATTTTTCTCTTTTTTTTTACAAAAAACTTTTTTAAGTCAATCTTTTGATTAATTCTTCATCGCTAAAAAGGGTCAAAACGGGTAGCCCGTCGGGCGTTATTCCATTGGCTGGAATGGCAAACAGAGAGGCTACTAACGTATCCATCTCTTCTAACGTCAGTATTTTCCCTGCGGAGATAGCCGTTGCTTTAGCCAGCGATAAAGCCATTTTTTCATTTTTCCGCTCTTTTTCAAGCGCTCCATCTTCCATGACGGCTATGACTAAATTTTTTATCAGCGCCGTCGCATTTTTTCCGGCAGCATCCGCCGGAACTGCATAAATGGCATAACTGTCTCCTTCCTGAGGCGAAAAATCAAATCCAAAGGCTTTGATCTCGGTTGTCAATGAAGGTAATACCGATGCCTCCTCAGCCGTAAAATCTACTGTTTCAGGGAACAGCAATTTCTGTGAAGCGGAATGTCCGCTTTGCATACAACCCAAATAACGTTCATATAATATACGTACGTGCGCGCGATGTTGTTCGATAATCACAAGACCGGACTTTAACGGCGTAATGACATAGCGGTTTTTATACTGAAAACAAGGGCTTGAAATTTTATCAAACAGCTCATTATCAGACGATACATCAACCTTTTCGGCCGACTTAAACCTTCCCGTTTCAAAATCTTCATACAATGCTTCCCAGCTTTGCGCCGGTTGCAGATGGCCTGTTTCGCGAAACGGATTATAATTTTGATCGACTGTAATAGCCGGTTTTTTTAATCCGGAGATATGCTCCTCCGTCTGATTACAAACGGGTATTTCAATTTTTCCGGCTGTATCAAAATCGATGGAAGGCACGGAATTAGCTTTAGCGAGCGTTTCCTTTACGGCTGAAAAAATAATTTGCCGGATGGGATATTCGTTTTCAAATTTTATTTCCGTTTTAGTGGGATGAATATTGACGTCGATAGCTGACGGGTCTACGTCGAAATAGATGAAATAATCGGGTTGCTCGCCGGGTTGAATCATTTGTTCGTAGGCCTGCATCACCGCTTTATGAAAATAGGGATGGCGCATGAAGCGTCCGTTCACAAAAAAATACTGCATCCCGCGTTTTTTGGTACTGTCAATGCGTCCGATAAACCCCCGTATCGCGACTATGGATGTTTTTATCTCTAATGACAAGAGTATCCGGTTGAGATTTTTTCCTAACAAGTCTAAGATGCGTTGCCGCAGTCCGCTGACAGGTAAATCATATATGGCCGTATCCTGGTGACGCATGACGAATGATAAATCGGGATGCACCAATGCGACCCGTTCAAATTCGGTCACGATATGACGCCACTCTACTTCGTTTGTTTTGAGGAATTTTCGGCGTGCCGGCACATTGTAAAAAAGATTTTTTACGGAGAAGATACTGCCTACGCAGCACGGATCAGGTGACACGGCGTTGACGACCGAGCCTGATATGGAGAGGCATGTCCCGACGTCGCTGTCTTTCGTGCGTGTGCGTACTTCGACCTGTGCTACGGCAGCGATTGAGGCCAGCGCTTCCCCCCGGAATCCCATCGTGTGAAGCGCAAACAAATCCTCTACCGTCGCTATCTTGGATGTGGCGTGCCGCTCGAAAGCCATGCGCGCATCCATCTCGGTCATGCCCTTCCCGTCGTCAACGACCTGAATCAGCGTGCGACCGGCATCTTTGATATTCACAGTGATATGTCGCGCGCCCGCGTCGATGGCATTTTCCATCAATTCTTTCACGACGGATGCAGGACGCTGTATGACTTCACCGGCAGCAATCTGATTAGCGATATGGTCTGGTAGCAGATGTATTATATCGCTCATAAGCTATTTTTTTAAATAGAGATACCAGAATACGACGGCTAAGAGTACTAAAATCAGTATCAAGCGCATGTTTTTTGTTATGCGCGTCTGTAAATCATCACCTTTCTCCTTACTCCGCCTCAGATGTTTCGTCCCTTCTACAAAAGAACCTCGAATAGATTCCTTGCTCTCTTCTAAATCTCTTTCTTCAACCCCCAACTCTACTTTCGCCTTATGGATGCGTTTTTCCAACGCTTCCTTGCGTGGATCAAAATAAATCGGTCGGTGCTGAAACTGACGCGGTTTGCGTACATTGTAAAAACTGAAAAATCCCATATCATTATCGTTATTGCGGGTTCAAATGTTCTTCATTTAATGGTTCGAGGGTCGTCTCGGGCATCTCAAGTGTCTCGGGCATCACGAGTCTCTCGTGCGTCACGGGCGTCTCTTTTTTTGTATAAAAACGGAAAATGTCATATTTGTCGACAGGACGTATTTCGCTATGCCAGACAAACTTTTTCAGCTTTTTTTTCTCGGTAGTGACGTCAAAAATCGGATACGTTTCTCCGGAAAACTTACCTAACCATTTCATCGTTTCCCTGTTTCCTTCATCATCGAAGAGTATCGCAAAGTAAGGACTTAACGTAAAATTAACTATTTCAATCGTACTATCCTGTGAATAAGGGAAATAAATGGTCTCCGCGCTTCCGTCAATTTCTAAGAGTTTCAGGTGTTTGCCTGAGAAAAAAGCCTTCAACTCATCGCCTCCGATCTGATTGTAGCAGCAGGTATCGATATCCTGAACGACAAAAGCGGATGTTGGGACATGCACATAATCTATGTCGTTGTCTTTCATGTAAATAATAATCGAATCGCCGGTCAATTGCTGGTTTTCGCTCCACAAGACCGGACTACCATACATATATAATACAGAATCGGACGTATTAAAAATCATCGAATCGCATACGCCCTGCATATCTGAACGGTAGAACCGCACGTTATACGTAGCGTTCAGGATACGCGAGGTCGAATCGATGGTAATCAATTCCAACGTTTCGCCATACAGAAACAAGGAATCGCCCTGTGAATATTCGATGGCGCAAGCGCTGTCGGTCGCAAAGGCATACTCTGTAAATTCTTCATAATAACCGTAATGCCCTGTCAAAATCATGCTTTGTACCGTATCGCGAAGGCTCATGTTACCATAAGCCCTGCCTATACCGGCGTTCTTATCGTAAACCAGCGAATCCCCGACCAACGACTTGTTGTTGGAGAAAACAACCGAACGGTCTAACAATTCCGACGTATTATCCTGTGTGTTGTACCAGCCTCTGGAAGAATGGATAATACCGCTGTCCGATTCAATAACGGATGGACCAAGGATGGTCGCAATCTTTGTTTCAGTACTGTATTCTAATGTATCGGAATAAAGGACGAATTGAGGATTGGTCAATTGAACGCTGTCTTTAAAAAAGGCTTTTTTAGTATCGGTAGAGTATTGGCCGTAAATCGAAACAAGCTCATTTTCCTGGTCTATGATGCGTCCGTGCTCGAAATAATAACCGATATTAGTCACGCGGTCATAATCCAAGCTGTCGGTATATAAAATCACTTCCGAGCTATCCTGTTGGATATTAACCATCTGCACGTTATGACGCAGTTTCGCCAATTCCCTGTTGCCGTCATAAAAAAGATAATCGCCGTAGACAAACACGGTATCGCCCTGCTCCATGCGTACATTTCCGAATGCTTCCAGATTAAGGTCGGTTTGAAAGAAATAGGCGCTATCGCAATACAAATAGGAACTGTCGAGGCGGTAAATCACATTGCCATTTAAAACCTCCAGCTTTTGATCATTATAAATCACACTTCTGTCAGCATTCATCAAAAATATCTTCGTTTTCTGAACCGTATCCACAGGATGCTCATCCTCCGCCCCCTGAGTAAATGAAACATCATCCCCCGCAGAAGCAAACACCCCTCCCCCCACCAACAAAAGCATCATTAAAAAGCATCGCACCCCAGTCATAATTGAAAATTGAAAATTGAAAATTGAAAATTGAAAATTGAAAATTGACAATTGATAATTGATAATTTATTCATCGTTCATTGTTCATTGTTCATTGTTCATTGTTCATTGTTCATTAATCCTTAATCCATCCGGGATACTTAAAATCACAATTCCTCCACCCTTCCGCAATGCGTATATACGTTGTCTTCTGTTTGCTTTCAATCCACTCAGAGAGGATTTCTTCCCTTTTTTGATATTCAACCAACCGTTTCAAAATCTGATAATCATCCGATACATTCGCCCGATGTGCATTAACACGCGACTTCAACCGGGCAATAGCCACCACATCCTTCGATGTCGCGTTTTTCATAATAAACGGCTGCGACATTTCGCCTACCGCCAATTTGTCGACGACGACGCCCATTCCTAATGGCAGTTCTTCCATTTCAAATTTTGAAGTCCCATAATTATTGCTTTCCATGTCCTTATTCACCATCAACCCTTTGTTGTTGCGCGTATCCTTGTCCGACGAGATACGAAAAGCGGCGTTCTCGAACGTCATTGTAACGCCTAAGATTTCCTTTTCTTCCATTATCGTCTGATAAAGCGTATCCATCATATTGATGGTTTTTTCCAATTCCTGGTCAGAGACTTTGGGGCGCAACAAGATATGGCGGCAATTGATGCGGTCGCCTCGTTTTTCAATCAATTGAATAATATGAAAGCCAAATTCCGATTCTACGATACTCGATACCCTGTTCGGATCATTCAGGCTAAAAGCCGCATTAGCAAATGCCGGGTCTAAGGACGTTTTTGATAAAAACCCCGTCTCGCCTCCTTTCATCGCTGTCCCCTGGTCTTCTGAATACATAGAAGCGAGCGTCCGCATCGATTGGGCGCCGCTATTGATTTGTTCGGTAAACTCTCTCAAACGCGCTTTGATGGCGTCGATGTCCGTTATGGGAATATAAGGCTCCATGGTGATGACTTCTACCTCTACTAAAGTCGGAATCATAGGCAAACTGTCTTTCGACAACTGATTGAAATACTTCTGCACAGCCGAGGGCGTCAGCCGGATATTTCCCACAATATTATCCTGCATTTCTTTTTCGATATACTGTTCGCGAACAAACTGCTTTTGTTCTTCTTTTATCTGGGCTAATTTTTTCCCCCGATAGTGTTCTTCCAATTTCTCTTGCGAACCGTGATAGTTGATCATCTGATTAGCCCAATTGTCGATGTACCGTATCACGGCGCTTTCATCGGCGTATACGCTGTCAATCTTAGCCTGATTAAGAAATAGCTTCCGCACGGCTATTAGCTCAGGAAAATAGCAATAAGGGTCGCCTTCATAACGCATCTCATCACTTTGCATCGAAAAAAGACGCAAATTTTCAACATCCGAGCGCAATATAGCCTCATCGCCCACTACCCATATAACTTCGTCAATCACATTTTTTTGTGCCATGACCGGCAGGGTCATGCAAACAGCTATTATGCCGAATAATAATTTTTTCTTTAACCTCATCTTGATTTATTTTTATTCTTTCATATACTTTACCGTTCCTTTCTTTACCGCGTCGCGGTATAATCCTTCTCCAAAATTACGCAAGTAATTGATTTTGCGGGTATTAGCCATCATGCTTTGAATCTGAACGACTACATAGTCAAACGGCGCATAGTTCCCCACAAGCAGTTTATCCGATATATTCAGAAAATAGACATGCGTGCTGTCGGACGTTTCCAAAAAGTTGTTTACCCTTAGAAAATAGGTCGGATTCGACAGTTGTTGTGGTATTTTTGCCATCACCTCGTCGAAATTGACCCATTTATCGTAAAAATAATCATATATAATCGCGTTCTGAATACTGAACTTTTCAATTTTCTCCAACGCCTCGACCGTCTCCGACCGGTACCATTGTCTGACGTTATCTAATCCCGGCGCGTCGGCAGGTACTTTAATGAATAATCCTTTGATCAGATTCTCGTTCAAAACAAACTGCGTCTTATTAGCTTCGTAATAAGCCATTTGTTCTTCTTCGCTGATATCCGCCGATACCTTGTCTTTCACTAACTGCTCCTGAAAACGATGACGCACCAACGTCCGCCTGTATTCATTTACCCGCTCTTCAATTTCATGTTTGTCATTTCCGATATTCTTGTCAGCCGCATCATCCATCAACACATCAATCGCCCATTTCTTCATAAAACTCTCGGCACGAATCAGACTGTCGGACGATGAGATATTTTTTGGAATCTGCCTTTCTATTTCCTCCCGCGTCAAAACTCTGTCTTTAACTTTTACCAAGACTTCGTCGGATAAGCGTTCATTGTTTTGTCGCTCGCAAGCCAAAAGCAAAGGTACGCATAATATCCAAACATAATACGGCTTCATCCTCTTCTTATATTAATTAATGTATTTCCGGATATTTTTCAATAATTTCCGGTTGATAGTCACCGGATATTTTTTATTGATCTCCGTGACCCATTCCGCCTCCAACTCTTCCTGTTTCTCTTCAGGATAGCTCCATATCCGTTTATTGCTTATCTCAAACAACAGAGAACCGTCATAATACTCATTGAGCTGCAGATTATAGTCGGCATAATCCCTTTCAAGCACATCCATTTCCATTTCCCTCAGTATGCTGCGCACAAACTGGTCGTATACTTCCTGCATCAAATCGAGGGAAAACGTTTTATTCGATAGCGGCGTATACAGGTACCGTACAAATAAGTTCTGGGGGAAATCAAACGTATCTAATCGCATCAGCGTTTTGTCAAGACCCAATCCTTGAAAATAAAAATTAGAATCCAAAGGGAAAGCTGTTTCTGCCAATTGCTCCAATTCGGCGTATGCCTCGGGATAAAAAACGTAATNATGACGCTNTTTCATCTTTTCATCAAACGAGCGGTAAAAATCGGCGTGTCGATCCATGTCATTGGCGAGGCTCTGATATATCTGGGGTTCCACTTCTTCATAAGGAGCCAATGGTTTACGGTCTTTGAGCTGGAGGATATGAAAGCCGAAGCGCGTTTGTAGCGGCTGACTGATGTCGCCGGTATCCTTTAGCGCAAAAGCGGACTCTTCGATCGGTTCCAGCATTTGGCCTAATCTGAAATAAGGTAGCAACCCGCCGCCTGGCCCGTAGGTCGAATCTGCCGAATATTTGATAGCCAGCTCTGCAAAATCAGCGCCGGCCAAAGCAAGCCGGTAGATCGAATCGGCAGTCATCCGCGTTTGTTCGATTTCTTCAGGCGTAGGATCGTCAGAAGGAAACGACGTGAGAATCTGAGCTACCCTAACAGTGCCCGGATTAGGTATTTTCCGGTCTAACTTGAACAGATGGAAGACATTACCCGCGCGTACGGGACCTGCAATATCACCCGGCTCCATTGCATAGATAACCTTCTCTAAGACGTTCATTACTTGCAGGGGGAACAGATGGCTGATGGTCTCATATTTCACTTCCATATCCTTCATATTTTTGGCTAAGTCTTCCCCTACCGCCTCAAACGATTCCCCATCTTTGATGCGCTGTAACGCCGCAACAGCCTGTCTATAAGGTGCTACCGTATCTTTGGCTAACGACTGCTTCATCGGTATCGAAAACATGATAAACTTGAAGCCGGGCACATATTTCAGACGCTCGTAGATAGTGCGTATCTCGGCTTCTTCCCCAGCCTTTTCAGATAGAAAATTCTGTCCTAATTGACGCTTGTAATTCTCTAAATCCTTCTCAAAATCAGGCGTCTTATGAAGTCCGAGAGATTCGGCATCTTCTACCTTCAATTTTAAGTTTTTAAATAGTTCTACAAAATTGTCGACTGACTTTTTGTCATTCAAATCTACGCCACTATTGTCTCGCATTGCCATAAAGATAAATTCTGAGAGTGGAATCTTCTTGTCGGAGACTGTCATAATGACCGGTTCTTCTTTCTTTTTCGCTTCCACAGTAGATACCATCACTACTGAGACTAATAACCATACTATTTTCTTCATAAAATACAAAATTTGATTTATAATTGCCACGAATTACACTAATTAACACAAATAATAAAACTGAAAACTGAAACCTGAAAACTAATTCCCCAACTCCGATAAAAATTTAATCCGTATCAACCGTATTTCTTCTTCCGTATAATCGCTACCTAATTTGGTAATCGCTTCTTCTAACAAATCGGTTTCGGACTCTTTGAAATATTGGTAAATTTCTTCAATATGGTCTTCATCCATCAAATCGTTGATGAAATAATCAATATTAATGCGCGTACCGGAGTAAACGATGGTTTCGATTTCATCAAGCAACTCGTCAAAATCCAATCCTTTGCTGATAGCTATATCTATTAATGCCACTTTCCGGTCGATGCTCTGCACAATCCATACCTTTAACTTCGACTTATTGGCAATGGTGCGCACCCGCAAATCTTCCGGACGCAGAATTTCGTTCTCTTCCACATATTTCTTGATCAACTTCACAAACTCTTCGCCATAACGTTTGGCCTTGCCGGCTCCCACGCCGGGTATATTCTGCAATTCTTCGACCGTTATAGGATAAGTCGTTGCCATCGCTTCCAATGACGGGTCCTGGAAAATGACATACGGCGGCAGTTCCAATTTTTTCGACACTTTTTTCCGTAAATCCTTCATGATAGAAAACAATTCCGGATCGACGGCACACGAACCGCCACCCTGTGACGGCGTATCTACATCATCATCATCATCATCAAATTCATTGTCCTTCACCACCATAAACGATTGGGGCCTCTTCATAAACGCATGGCCTAATGGGGTAATCTTCAGCAAGCCGTAATTCTCGATGTCTTTTTCGATGTAACCCGCAATCAACGACTGGCGAATAATTGACAGCCATAACCTTTCGCCTTCCTCTTCGCCGCTTCCGAAGGATTCTAATTCATCGTGCTTATATGATAAGATATCAGCCGTCTCGCATCCTAACAGGACATTCACGACATAATCGGCTCTGCATTGTTCTTTCAGCGCNGCAATGGCTTCNAAGAGGATNACTAACGATTCTTTTGCCTCTATCAATGTTTTTGGATTCAGGCAACAATCACAATTGCTGCAATTATCCTCATCGTATTTTTCGCCGAAATAATGTAACAGCACCTTGCGCCTGCAAAGCGCTGTTTCGGCATAAGCAGCCGTTTCGAGCAACAATTGCTTACCTATTTCCTGCTCAACGATAGGTTTGCCCTGCAGGAACTTTTCTAATTTCTGCAAATCTTTGTTGGAATAAAAAGCCAGACATATACCTTCGCCGCCGTCACGACCCGCGCGTCCGGTTTCCTGATAATAACCCTCTAAACTTTTGGGAATATCATAATGGATGACATAGCGCACGTCAGGCTTGTCGATGCCCATGCCAAAAGCAATGGTCGCCACGATGACTTGCACTTCCTCCATCAAAAACGCATCCTGATTGGCCGACCGCACAGCCGATTCCATACCGGCATGGTAAGGCAGGGCTTTGATGCCGTTGGCTTGCAATATTTCCGCAAATTTCTCTACTTCCCGCCTGCTCAAACAATAAATGATACCGGATTTCCCTTCATTATTTTTTATGAACTTGATGATATCACGGTCTATTTTTGACGTCTTAGGCCTGACCTCATAATATAAATTGGGACGATTGAATGAGGATGAAAAAACGGTGGCTTCCATCATCCCCAGATTTTTCTGAATATCGTGTTGTACCTTAGGCGTCGCCGTCGCCGTCAAAGCAATCATCGGGCGCAGCCCTATCTCATTGATGATCGGTCGAATACGACGATATTCGGGACGGAAATCATGTCCCCATTCCGAAATACAGTGCGCCTCGTCGATCGCATAAAAAGAAATATTGATCTGTTGCAGAAATTCGATATTTTCTTCTTTGGTGAGCGATTCGGGGGCTACATACAACAGTTTCGTTTTACCTGATAAAATATCGGTTTTGACCTCGTCAATCGCTGATCGATGCAGAGATGAATTGAGAAAATGAGCCACGCCATCCTCTTCGCTGAAGTTACGCATCGAATCCACCTGATTTTTCATCAACGCTATCAACGGAGATATGACTAACGCCGTGCCTGTCATCAACAAGGCCGGAAGTTGATAACACAATGATTTACCGCCGCCGGTAGGTAATAACACAAACGAATCCCTTTTCATCAACACGTTTTCGATGATTTCTAACTGATTCCCTTTGAACTTGTCGAATCCAAAATGCAGTTTCAAGGCCGCCGTTATGGCTTTCCTGCTTAATATCTTACGCGGGGGGGGGGACGCTTTCGCCTTTTTTG
>JGI24702J35022_10001937_pt1 | contig 12764 bp, 10 predicted proteins | sample TergutTh196P4_FD_35022 | JGI IMG/M metagenome (IMG submission 35022)
TCGATGAACTGGAACCATGGCGTATTCATGGGCTCCATCGGAGGCTCGGAGGTGACGGCTGCCGCTATCGGCTTGAAAGCCGGTGTGCGTCGCGACCCGTTTGCTATGCTCCCGTTCTGCGGATACAACATGGGCGACTATTTCGGACATTGGATTACAACCGGTCAACGCGAAGGCGCTCAACTGCCGAAGATATTCTACGTCAACTGGTTCCGCAAAGACGAAAACGGTAAATTCCTGTGGCCGGGCTATGGCGAAAACAGCCGCGTATTGGCCTATATCTTCGACCGTTGCAACGGTCAGGGTGAAACGGTCGATACCGCTATCGGCAAAGTACCCGCCCCCAATGCAATTTCCATTGAAGGTCTATCCGGCATGGACGAAGCCAAGATGGCCAAAGTTCTCGAAGTGAACGACGACGACTGGAAAGCGGAAGTAGCGCTGATAGAAGAACACTTTGCCCGTTTCGGCGCTCACTTGCCCGAAGAGTTGACAACCGAACTCAACGGCCTCAAGCAACGCCTGGGAAAGACGTAACATGTTACGTCTCTACGAGGTGTGGCATCCCAAATTAAAAAGCCACAGGATGCTGTGGCTTTTTAATTTGATTTCAGTACAACATTCCGAACATCCGTATTATCTAATGCCATGCAGGCGTAAATGACGAAATATTGGCAGGCGCGAAGCAACCAAAATTCAATTATTTTTTTGAATAATAGTTTTTTACGAAGGTGACGGTTTGGGTGAGGATGGGTTTTGTAAACTCAATAAAGAGGTCTTGTTGCGGCGGGGGCATAATAGGTTCGGTTTTTGTTTTCTTCTTTTGTTGTTCTGTCAGGGCACGCTCATCTCCGTTGAACGAAGCCCACTCGTTGTACCATACAAATTTACCCGGAAAATTACGCTGCTCTTCGACACGGTTGTTGGCAGCGTTGATAATACGGGCAGTAAGTGTTCCTTGTGAAATCACTTCACGGCGATAATTCGTAAGCGTGGCCTTTACTTTTGTATATACATTTTGTTTGACGCCATTAATAGTCGCTTCTATTAAAACACTGTCGCGGGTTACTTCCGACGAATTTTTCGTTTCGCGCATGGCGCCTACTGTGAAATCCGCAAAATCGAGCGCCATATATTGGTCAGGGCCAGTAAGTCCCTCGTTCCGGGCTTCTTCTTCGGTATAAAAGCGAATAAACCCGTTCTTCGTCGCTTGCGTCATCTGAGACATTAGGTTGGTATAGAAATAGTCGGCTGTAAGCTGGTAATTTTGCGGTGTGACAGGCTTTTGTACTACGACCTTGAATATCGCCAAAAAAAGCGCTTCTTCAATTTTATCTTTCACATCACGATAGCCTTCCACATACAGATCGGCCTTTGTAAAATGGTTGTAGGCCTGTCGTGCACCCTGAATGGTATTCAGTCCCAACTGCTTCACGCCAAGATCGTAGGCTTCTTTGGCTGCAAACGGCATTATTTCGCCCATTTCGCTACTGAATTGCTCCGGATACGGGATAAGTTGCAACGCTTTGGGACACGTATAGATAGCGTCTGCTATTTCGTTCAAGGCTAAATATTCGTCTGCCGAAACAGAATATTTGTTCGGAAGATTGGCCGCCATTGCATTTTTTATGGTCCTTAAACCGTTCTCTTTGGCCAAGGGATAGGCCTGTACAAGTACATCCTGCGATTTCTTGTTGTTCGGACTTGAGCGCAGTTGATTGACAGCTTCTAAGACCGCCCGATAATAGTCGCCGTGCTGCAATGCTTTCTTACTTGAAGAACAGCCTGAAAATAAAACTATTGTGGATAGAATCCAGATGTAGTAATTTGTTTTTTTCATATCACGATATTTTAATTTTTAATAATCTATATAATCTTTTCGGCTGCAAAATTACAGCATTTTGCTTTAATACAATACCCCCAAATGAGGGTTTTTTACGGAGGACGTGAAATTTTTATGCTGAATTGCACCCACTACGGCTTCTTATTTTGCATTTTAATAAATTCTCTATACTTTTGTGGCATCGAAATCGCCATTTCAAGCGCGTTGTCGTTATTGAAATGGCGTTTCGAAAACCGTATCAAATATATAACAACCATGGACAGAAAAGAAAACTTTCAACCCGATTATACAAACATCTTGAAAGTGTTGTATAATCAACGACCTGATTATTTGCCGTTGTACGAACATCATATCGATACGCCGTTCATAACAAAATGTACGGGGGAGACATTGGAAATCGTCTCGAACAAACCGGCTGAATTGGAGGATTATTACAGAAAAATCATTCGTTTTTGGACAAATAACGGTTATGATGCTTTCGATTATGAAGCGGCTATATGTGACATCATTCCCGGACATGGCGCTATCATGGGCGGGATGTCAGGGCCGATTCAAACACGCGACGATTTCCGGAAATATCCTTTCGACGACATTCCGAAGATTTTCTGGGAAACATATACGCCTCGTTTAGAGGCTATCCGTAGAGTGATGCCTCCGGGTATGAAAGCCTATGGCGGTTGCGGATATGGGATTTTCGAATCGGCGCAAGATTTAGTCGGATACGAAAGTCTTTGCTTGATGCAATACCTTGATCCCGAATTATTTGCTGATTTATTCACCCGGATTGGTGATTTGTTTGTGGAACTGTGGTCGAAGATGGTGCGCTACTATGCTGACATCTTTGTCTTTCACCGGATGGGCGACGATTTAGGGCACAAAACAGCCACTATGCTCGAACCCGATACGATTCGTAAGTTCGTTCTTCCGCAACACAAACGGGTGATTGACATCGTTCATGCAGCAGGTAAGAAGTTTCTGTTACATTGTTGCGGCAATATCTTCGACGTCATGCCCGATATTTTAGCCTGTGGCATTGACGCCAAACATTCAAATGAAGACCAGATAAGTCCGTTTGACGTCTGGATAGAAAAGTACGGCGACCAAATCGGCCTGTTCGGCGGCTTCGACATGAATTTTCTTATTTTAAACCCTTACGAAGTAGTTTTTGAAAAAGTAACAGAAGAGGGCGCCCGGTTCCGCGCCGCAGCTAACGGATATGGTTTAGGTTCGGGTAACTCCATTCCCGATTACATGAGTATCGATGGCTTCAATGCCATGGTCGACGCCGTTTTCGAAATTAGAAGAAGTTAGTTTTCAGTTTTCAGTTTTCAGTTTTCAGATATTAGTTTTCAGTTTTCAGTTTTTAGTTTTCAGTTTTCAGTTTTCAGTTTTCAGATATTCAATGAAAAAAGTAATACAAACAAATCAGGCGCCTGCGGCTATCGGGCCTTACAGTCAGGCAATCCAAAAGGGGGATATGTTATTCGTTTCAGGTCAGTTAGGCATTGACCCGTCTACCGGCGAATTTGTAAATGGGGAAATAGTTAACCAAACGTTACAGGTCTTTAAAAACATCAAAGCGATTCTCACTGAGGCGGGATTTACGATGGATGACATTGTAAAAACGACGGTTTTCCTTGCCGATATGGGCGATTTTGCTGCTTTTAATGAAGTATATAAAGCTCAGTTTGAGGGAAGTTTCCCTGCACGTTCCGCTTTCGCTGTCAAAACGTTACCAAGAAACGGCTTGGTCGAGATGGAAGTGATCGCGGTTCGTTAGCATTCGATTATTTGAATTTCATTTTCATCTGCTTATCAGCACGTTGGAAGCTTTATTTCTTTCAGCCTGTTTTGATGATTTGTAATTGGTCGTTATGGGCGTCTTTGAGGAATGATTCTATATGGCGTTTTTTCTTTTCTTCCAATATCTCGTTGAGCGCTATCAGGATACCGGTTTCTTCTACATTGCCGAACTCGCGGTTAAGGGCAGTGCCGAAGGTGCGCATTTTGGGAGACAGGCTCATATAGGCATGAATTAACGGGGGGACATTGATTCCCAGCTTTCGTACTTCCTGATTCAAGATTTTGTAATCTTCCTTGAAATCGTTGCTGTTAAAGAGGTTTTTGAGCGATTCCTTGTCGGTGTTAGTCTGTAAGGGATGAATAGGAATAACAAGTCCTTCCTTATCAGGGAAATGGAGTTGCAGGAAAAACAAGATCATATCACGTGCTTTGGGGTCGTAGTCGTTATACATGGTTACTTTCCCGTAAAAATATTTCAGCGTAGGGTCGATGACGGGCAGCGCCCCTAACCCGTCCCACAGATTATCGAGGATAAATATCCCTTTACCGAGCGTGGCCTGATAATCGAGCGAAACAAATGAACGACCTAATTCTACCGTGTAGGGCAGGTAATTGGTCAGGAAATTCTCGGAGAAATTGAACAGGTGTGAGGTGGCGAGCAGCGGTTTTCCCTGTTTGTCGAATTGCACGTCCGACCCGCATAAGAAACGGTATCCCCCAAGGATTTCTTTCTCTTTCGGGCTCCAGACGATTAGTTGCCGGTAGGCTCCTTCCATGGTATCGAACTCGTCGATATCGCATGGCAGCCCGGTACCTCCCCCGTAATGCCGGAAGGCTATTTCGCGTAAACGGCCGATCTCCAGCAGCGTGTGTGGCGAATCGTGGGCGGAAACGATATAAATTTCATTGCCAGACTTGTTTGTACTTCTCAATCGTTTGTCGGGCGTAAGCTCCGACAGGAGAAGTTCTTTGTCGACAGGCGCTATTATTTGTTGCATAATATTGCTAATTATTAACTGTTTTGTATACTTCTTCCTTGACCCATTCAGCCCATTCAAGCGGTTTTTTGCTTGAATCAAAAGTCTGCCATGCGATGGGTTTTCCGATAAAAACTCGGAATGATTTATTCTTTTGTTTGAACATTTCATCCGGCAAATATAGCATTTCTATATTCATTTTTATGTTAATCAGCTTGCGAAAATTTGCTAACCGGTAAAAAAAGTTTGAATTACGTCCTTCAAAATAGATAGGAACGACGTCTCTTTTGTGCTCTATTGCCTTTTGAATAAACGATTTCTTCCATTCGAGGTCGCGAATGACGCCTTTTCGTTTACGTGAGCACAATCCGGCCGGAAATGTGATAATCTGATTGTCCGACTGGAAGGTTTCATCCATTTGAACGGCTGCGTTCTTGCTTTGTGCGCCGTGTTTGTTGACGGGCGTGAAGATAGAACGCAGATTGGGAATGGCAAGGAGCAGGTCGTTGACCAAACACTTAATCTTCCCTTCGTAATGTTTGCCTAACAGGTAAGAAAGGCAGATACCGTCGAAGCCTCCAAGCGGATGATTTGAAACAAAAATGTAATTTTTATTGCCCGCTGGGAGGTTTTCTTCCTTTATGATCGTTAGCGAGACATTGAAATAGCCTACCAGGGCCTCCATGAACGTAAAGCCATGTAAGTCCTTATAAATCTCAAGAATATGGTTTATCTCATCCTGATGGATGATACGAATCAGGTAGTTGATGATGAAATTCGGAATTTTATCCGTTTTATCTTTCAACTTTGAACGTAAAACCTGTTTTACATCTATGCGTAGTTCCATAAAAATAGGCGTTATCAACTGCAAATATAGCCCTATTCAAGCAAAACGCCAAATAAAAATTTTTTTTTCGTGCAATTTCGTTTGTAGAGACAATCAAAAATGGGGTGTTGAAAACTTTTTTTTGTGTTTTCACAGCAAAAGATGTGGGAAATATGTAATTTTACGGGTTCAAATAAATCGTTGGTACGATTTATTTTGATTAAATGGCTTATAATGAATCATAAAGAACAAATATATCACGTTCCTGCGCTGATAAAGGAGAGTATTGAAGGTTTGGATATTCGTCTTTCAGGGGTATATGTAGATGCTACTTTCGGAGGAGGGGGGCATTCAAGAGGGATTTTAGCCAAGTTAGGAAACGATGGTCGTTTGTATGGATTCGACCAAGATGCGGATGCTGAAAACAATCGGATTGATGACAGGCGATTTACGTTTGTCAGGGGTAATTTCCGTTATCTGTCGAACTTTTTGCGTTATCACGGTGAGAGCGAGATAAATGGGATATTAGCAGATTTAGGCGTTTCGTCACATCATTTTGATGTGGCATCACGCGGTTTCTCATTTCGTTTTGACGGTGTATTGGATATGAGGATGAACAACCGTGCAGGGAAAACGGCTGCAGATGTGCTGAATACCTATCCGGAGGAGCAATTGGCAACGCTGTTTTATGACTACGGTGAATTGAAGTCCTCTCGGAGGATAGCTTCGGCTGTTGTCAGGCAAAGAGAGGTAAAACAGGTTACAACTGTTTCTGATTTGAAGGAAATAATAAGTCCGTATTTAGACCGGAAAGATGTCAAGAAGTCTATGGCGCAGGCGTTTCAGGCATTGCGAATAGAGGTCAATCAGGAAATGCAGGCGTTACGTGAACTATTGATGCAAGCGCTATCCTTGCTTTCGGCAGGAGGGCGATTAGTCGTAATCACCTATCATTCATTAGAAGACCGGTTAGTTAAAAACTTTATGAAAACAGGGAACTTTGAAGGTCGCATCATGCAAGACATCTATGGAAATATCTCTGCACCTTTTTATCAGGTCGGTAAAGTCGTTGTTCCTTCAGCCCAAGAGATTGATAGCAACCCCCGCGCCCGAAGCGCTAAACTGAGAATAGGGGAAAAGTTGGCTGTTGTCAATTGTCAGTAGAGACGCGGTGCGCCATGTCTTATCGTTCAGTGATTGGAGTTAAAAAAAATATATTATGGAAGAAAAAGAGAAGAAGAAAAAGAAAAAGAAAAGAAAACGAAACACATGGATGTATATTCTGGGAGGAGGTATACTGAAAGAGAGTTTTGTTGTAAAGCACACAAAAATGATTGTGTTAATTGTGATTTTGCTTTTTTTTTACATCAGTAACCGTTATTCCTGTATCATCAAGATTCGGGAAATTGATCGCTTACAGATGCAGTTGAAAGAAGTTCAGTCTGAGAACTTGTCCATATTGGTGCAATTAACGGGAAATACGCAACCTTCGCAAATAGAAGAATCGGTTAAACGATTAGGTTTAGATATTGAAAAAGCGAAGACACCCCCCTATAAACTTGGTAGATAGTTTTCAGTTTTCAGTTTTCAGTTTTCAGTTTTTAGTTTTCAGTTTTCAGTTTTCAGTTTTCAGTTTTCAGTTTTCAGTTTTCAGTTATTTAGTTATTCAATGAAAAAAATGCCATCACAAAAGATACCTTCGAAACAAAAGAAGAAAATCGGAAATGAAAAAGATACGGATATCTTTTTCCGTTACTCTGTTATCACAATTCTCTTAGGGGTTGTGGCGGTTGCGATTCTGGGTTCTGCTTTTCAGATTGGTATTTATGAAAAAAAAGAATGGACAAAATTGTCAGACGGGCTGAAACGGCCCAACCGTTTAGTTATGCCTGTACGCGGAGCGATTTATTCTGCTGACGACCGTATTATGGCAGCCAATCATCCGCAATATTACCTGTATATGGATTTCAAGTCGAACGCCATTCAGTTGGACTCGCTCCTTAAATCCAAAAATAATAATATTGACTCGCTTTCCTATTACCTGTCGAGAAAACTTAGAAACCGTTCACAGGCAGAATACAAAGCGCATATTCAGAAGGGTATCAGTTCAAAAAAAACCGATTACCCTTTATATACGGATATAGGGGTAAAATTGGAAGATTTGAAGGAGATCAGGAAGTTTCCTTTTTTTCGTCTGGGCGTCTATAAAAGCGGTCTTTACGAAAGGGAAAGGATGTATCGTCAGAAACCCTTCGGTAAACTTGCTTCTCGTACTATCGGGGATATCTATAATGAGATTGATGAAAAAACCGGTTTGACTAAAGGACGAAACGGCTTGGAACTGCAATATGATTCGTTACTTCGCGGTGTAGCCGGACTGAGTTCAGAACAGCGTGTGGGCGGACGATGGACGTCGGTCATTGAAATAGAGCCTGTCAACGGGATGGATATTCGTTCTACAATTGATATTCAGATTCAGGATTTGGTTGAAAAATCCCTGACTGACAAATTGAAAGAGTTAGATGCCGCCTCCGGTATTGCGGTAGTTATGGAGGTGAAAACAGGTGAGATAAAGGCTATCACAAATTTATCAAGATCATCCTATGGTCGATACGACGAAGACCTGAATCATGCGGTAGCCGACGTGATAGAACCCGGCTCAACGTTTAAAGTAGCTTCCATGATGGTGGCAATCGAAGATGGTGTGGTAGACCCCAAAACCGCCGTGGATGTAGGAAAAGGCACCTATTCATATGCCAATCGTAACATTATCGACCACAATGCCAACCGGGGTGGTTACGGGGTGATCAATGCGGAAAAAGCAATCTGGTACTCATCAAATATTGGCATGGCAAAGCTCATCCTGAAAGGATATGAGAATAATCCGAAGAAATTTGTTGAGGGACTGCGCCGCATCGGTATGGATGCCGACCTGTCGATTGAAATTCCCGGAGCGGGTAAACCCAAACTACGCTGGCCGGGCGACAGTTATTGGTCGCGTACTTCGCTTCCGTGGATGTCATTCGGCTATGAAGTACAAATCCCGCCGATTCAGATGCTCACTTTCTATAATGCAATAGCCAATAACGGAAAAATGGTACGTCCGATGTTTGTAAAAGATATCCTGAAGAACGGAAAATCGGTTAAACATTTCGATACGGAAGTTGTTATTCCCGAAATATGCTCCCAGCGCACCTTGAAAATCATACAGAATATGTTATATAATGTAGTAAACTATACCGATCCTTCGCCTGCCAAGCGTGATGGTACCGGCAAACCGGCTCGGTCGGATGTGATTACTATCGCCGGTAAAACGGGTACTGCACAGATAGCAAGTGGAGGGGCATACCGGACAGCCGGTCATAATGTCTCATTCTGCGGTTATTTTCCATACGAAGACCCCCAGTACACTTGTATTGTCGTCATTACACGTCCCAGGGTTGGAACGGTATCGGGTGGCGCTATGTGTGGCGCTGTCCTGAAGGATATAGCCGAGAAAATTTATTCTAATTGTACGACTTTCGACATTAAAAAAATCCCGGCTGATTCACTGAAATCACCTTTTCCGTATGTAGTGCTAAACGGCGATTATGCAGCGCTGAAAAATGTAGCTAAAAACCTCAATATCAATACGAATGAAAATAATATCAAATCGACCTACGTGGCCTCGAGCAGCAATAACCGGGGCGTTACGCTCAGAGACCTGCCGATGGTTGAAAACTTAGTCCCGAATGTAGTCGGTATGGGAGCGAAAGATGCCGTTTTTGCCCTCGAAAACTGCGGCCTGCGCGTGTCGGTTTCAGGCTATGGCAGCGTAGTCTCGCAATCAATATCAAACGGCAGCAAGGTCGTCCCCGGTCAAACAGTAGCGCTTACGCTAAGGTAACTCCGGCATCCTGCCGGAGACGCGCTACCAATCCGTGCGAACAAAGGAAGAAAAATACGAATATAAAAATCAAAAGACAGATCAAATATGAACAAATCAAAGATAATTTTTTTATTTATTTTTATTGTTGTACTTTTTTTTGACGTTTTATCTCAAAACATCAATACTACGTCAAATCAAAGTCCGAAAATTAAAGTTATTTCTACTCCTATGGGAGTCGAGTCTTCGAGGCCAAGACCTTCTGATAGTAGTGAAAGGATTAAATATGAAATAGAAATAATAAAGGATTCTGCTTATTATTCATTAAAAGCGGATAAAATGGAAAAGGGTGTTTATATTCCTTTCTTTTCCGATGAATTAGCAAAAGGAAAAGTTTACAAAGGTCAAGAGATTTACTTTGAAATGGTTCCTGATATTACTAATCCGTCTAACATGATTTTGTTTACATACTTGCTTCATATGACTCGCGCAACTTATTTGCAGACAGATGCTAACAAACACATTAAATACAATAAATTCGAATCTGTTGATCAACAAAAATATGGCCTGACGCCATTATTATTATGTTATGTGGATGATGAAAATAATCAAACCGAAAACTTATTAAAAAAATTTTTGAAGTCTGATCTTATTACCGTAACTTCTATTGAAGAAATACAAGAGAAAATTCTAAAACATATCGAAAAATGCCTTTTTGTTTATTATAAACTTATTGACGAATAAATATGAGAACAAAACTGATAATCGTTTTATGCCTAATAGCCGTTCTGATTGCATCATGTAAGTCGGATAAATATGAAAACGCATCCTTATTTTCCCTAAAGGATTTTAAAACAGTAATGAAATTAAATGCTGTAACTGTTGAATTTGATGAATCGATATGGATGCCTCATTTATTTGTTAAATCAGATTCTCTTTTTATCATACAAAATATTTTCACAAAAAATATGCTGTATGTCTATAACATCAATTCGAGGAAGAAGGTTGGTGAATTTATTTCACATGGTAGCGGCCCGAATGATTTGCTGGGGATTAAAAATATGCAATTAGTTGGCTCGGAATTAAATATTTCTGACCCTCAAAAGAGGACGGTTAATAAATACGATGTTAATGATTTTCATAAATTAACTAAAAATATTACTCCAATTAAAATAATACCAATTGAAGATTATTGTATTCAATTAGCGCCAACCGAGAATGGTTATGTTGCTATAGCGATGAACTCGGATAACAAAAGAATTATTTTTTACAACTCAGAGGGAGAAAGAGAAATTGTGACCGGAGAATATCCTTATTACGGAAAAGAGTTAACTGTTCTTGAAAAAATTGAAGGTTTTAATTCTCAAATTGTTGTTAGTCACAAATATAAAAGAATTTATCTATTCGGAATGGTTACCGATTTAATTGAAATGTACGATTTTCAAGGAATATTAATTAAACGGTTACATGGTCCCGAACGTTTTTTCCCTCAAGTAAAAGAAAACCGCACAACAGATGGATATGCGGGAATATCCGCAAATAATTCAAAATTTGCTTATTTTCACCCTATAATTGTAGATGATGAAATATATGTTTCTTATTCGGGGAATCATCCGGTAATTAACGAAGAAGTCCCCCGTATCAATCAAATTTTCGTTTTTGATTTGGAATGTAATCCGGTACGTCGATATGAATTGTCTAAATCAATTGCATCTTTTACAGTAGACCTGGATACAAAACATATATATGCAACAAGTAATATTCCTGATTATCATATGGTTGTTTTTGAATAGTGATTTAGTGTAAGGAATTATCCGGTTTCACTCTGTTTTGTTTATAAAAGTGGGGTGTTGAAAACTTTTTTATGCGTTTTTGATTCGATAAATCACGAAAGTATGTATTTTTACGCCCTTTAATCTTTATTTAAAAGGATGAGATTATCGAAATTAGTTAAAATAGCAGGGATAGAGGGGATGCCGACCGGTTTCGATCCTGAAATCACAGGGGTACATTCCGATTCGCGGCAGGTCAGGGAAGGTTCGCTCTTTGTTGCTGTAAAAGGCATAACGGTCGATGGGCATAACTATATCGGAAAAGCAATCGAGCAGGGAGCTGTGGCGGTAATATTAGACAATTACGAATTAGGAATTACGAACCAAAGGTCGCTTTCTTCAGGAAGCAATTACGAATTACGACCTTCCACGACTTCTCAATTCTCAATTATTACAGTTCCCGATTCGGCGGAGGCGTTGGGACGATTGGCTTCGGCATGGTATGACGAGCCGTCGCGGCAGATGATGGTAGTTGGCGTGACAGGTACGAATGGAAAAACGACTGTCGCTACTCTTTTGTATAAGCTTTTTCGGAGGTTAGGTTACAAAGCCGGCTTGTTATCGACTGTATGCAACTATATCAATGATGAAGCGATAGCGACCGACCATACAACGCCCGACCAGCTTACTATCAACCGGTTGATGGCTATGATGGTAGATGCCGGGTGTGAATATGCGTTTATGGAAGTTAGTTCACATGCGGTAGACCAGAAACGTATCAGCGGCATTCATTTTATCGGCGGCATCTTCACGAACCTCACACGCGATCATCTTGATTATCATCTTACGACGGAAAACTATCTGAAAGCAAAGAAGACATTTTTTGATAATCTGCCTGCTAAGGCGTTTGCTTTAACTAATGTAGATGATAAAAACGGAATGGTCATGCTACAAAATACATCTGCACAACGATGTACCTATTCGCTGCAAACTACGGCTGATTTTAAAGGCAAAATAATCGAGTCGCATTTTGAAGGTACCGAAATGGAAATAAACAGGCAACAGGTATTTACGCATTTTGTTGGCCGGTTCAATGCGTATAACCTGCTTGCCGTATATGGCGCTGCGACGCTGCTCGGTGAAGATAAGGATGATGTAATCATTGCATTAAGCGCGCTTCTTCCCGTATCGGGAAGGTTTGAAACGATACGCGCCCCGCAAGGCTTCACTGCAATTGTCGACTATGCACATACGCCCGATGCGCTTGAAAATGTGCTCAATAGCATTCATGAGGTGTTAGACGGAAACGGTCGCGTCATAACTGTAGTCGGGGCCGGTGGAAATCGCGACAAGGGGAAACGTCCCCTTATGGCTAAAGTTGCCGCCCGTTTGAGCGACCAACTGATTCTTACCTCCGATAATCCGCGTTATGAAAATCCTGATGACATCATCCGCGACATGTATGCGGGGGTGAGCCTCCCCGCTGCCTCCCTTAGAGGGGGGGAAGGAGAGACATCTATACTTTGTATCTCTGACCGACGACAGGCTATCAGGACGGCTGTTGCGCTTGCGAAGAAAGGCGATATAATACTTATTGCCGGTAAGGGACATGAGAATTATCAGGAAATCAACGGGGTGAAATATCCGTTTGACGATAAAGAAATTATTTGTGAAATTT
>JGI24702J35022_10001938_pt1 | contig 12761 bp, 9 predicted proteins | sample TergutTh196P4_FD_35022 | JGI IMG/M metagenome (IMG submission 35022)
AGTAAGAATGGAGAGTACAAAACAGGAAAGCGGCTTCTCGACCTTTGATTCCGGCGTTAGACTTCTCGACAGGGGGCCTTCCATCAGAACCGACAGCAAAATTGAGGCCGCGCCGTCCCTGACCCCTCCCCTCGAAGGGATCCGCGTTCTGCTCGTCGAGGATATGGTTGTCAACCAGTTGGTCGTTTCGACGCAGTTAAAGGATGCCGGCGCAAAAGTCGAAGTCGCCGGAAACGGAGAAATCGGACTCAAAAAAATCAATTCCGACGCCGACAACGGGTTGCTCTTCGACATCGTTCTTATGGACATGCAGATGCCTGTCATGGACGGTTATGAAGCAACCCGTGCCTTGCGAGAACAGGGGTACAAGCGCCCGATCATTGCGATCACCGCCCATGCCCTCAGCGGCGACCGCGAAAAAACCATCGAAGCCGGTTGCGATGACTATATTACCAAACCCGTCGATCGAAAAGTGCTTATTCAAACCGTTAAGAAACACCTAAAGTAGGGGGGAGAGAGCAGGGAACAGGAGTGTTTCTGTTCCCTGTTCTCTGTTCCCTCACCCCTTCCATGTTTTCCGGAATCATAGAATCTCTTGGTACTGTCTCGGCGATGTTTTCGGAGCCGCCGGGATGTCGGATTGTCGTCGACGAGCCGAAAATCGCGATGGCGACGAACGTTGCGGACAGTATTTCGGTCAACGGCTGCTGTTTGACGGTCGTTGAAAAAACAGCGACGACGTTTACGTTCCAAGCCGGTCCGGAGACGTTGGCTCGGACCAATCTCGGTCGCCTCGCAGTGGGCAGTCCGGTTAATTTGGAGCGGGCCCTGGCACTCGGCGACCGGCTCGGCGGTCATTTCGTCAGCGGTCACATCGACGGCTTGGCAACCCTCCGCCGGATCGACGATCATGGCGACTGGCAGGATCATTATTACAGTGTTTCGAAGGAACTCGCGGGGCACATGGCGTCGAAAGGCTCCGTTGCCGTCGACGGCGTGAGTCTGACGCTTGTTCAATGCGATAAGGACTTGTTCAGTGTTGCGTTGATTCCGTACACGTTGAAGGTAACGACGCTCGGCTGTCGCCAAGTCGGCGATCAGGTCAATATCGAAACGGATATTCTGGCAAAGTACGTGGCGAGACTGCTCGACGCCAAAGAATGGTAAAACCAACAGAGCCGCAATCGTAAGATTGCGCCTAAAAACCGGGAAAGGCACAATTTATGGAAACCAACCGTCTTAACATGTTCGGGATCGGTGCTGCGGTGATTTGCGTTGTCGCCGTTGCCGTCATTTTTTACACGAATCCGGAGCTTATTACGAGCTGGTTCACCGGAGAATCGCTCAAGGGGCGGATCGAATGGACGAGCGATGGAACCGTGTATGTCTATAACGATTCCGACGTCGATTGGAAGGACATCCGTATCACCATGAACAAGGAAATCGTCTCGCAACGTTACGAGGCCGCGATTCCGTCCGAGTACGAGATTAAAGCCGGCGGTTCCTTTCATGCCGGATTCGGATATTTCAAAAAGTCCAACGGCGAAGTCTACAAACTCGAAAACGGCACACCGCACACAATCACCGCTGAAATCGCTCAACCGAAAGGAAAACTCGAAATCAACCTTGGAGGAAAAAAATTGTAGGCGGTCGATGCCTGACCGGCGATTTCTCTCTGAAATCTCTTCGGTTTCGGAGAACACGACCTGCGATTCCGGTTCCCGTCCTTGCGGGAAACGATGTATCTTATTTCCACGGCTTTGTACCCTTCCAAACGCCGATGAACCATTTTCTGTTCAGCGATGTTCCTTTCCGTTCGTAACCTGACGCTTCGACAAAACGGTCGTCCGATTCTGGACGACGTGTCGCTGGAGGTTGCGAAGGGAGAATATCTTGCAATCATCGGTCCGAACGGAGCGGGAAAGACAACGCTCCTGAAGTGTATTGATTTGCTTTTGAATTCGTGGAGCGGCGAAATTCTCTTCGAAGGAATGTCCGTGCGAAAGATTCCGCGAAAAATTCTTTCCCGCCGGATTGCTTACGTCCGGCAGTCGGTGCAACCTGTATTCGCTTTCACGGTACGCCAAATCGTCGAAATGGGGCGGTATCCTCATTTGAAGCCGTTTTCGCCGATCTCGGAGAACGACCAGCACATTGTTGCCGAGGCCATGGAAACGATGGACGTCACGCCATTGGCCGACCGGTTTATCGACACTCTCAGCGGCGGCGAGCGGCAGAAAGTCCAACTCGCAGCAGCACTGGCACAAGAAGCCGATGTCCTGTTTCTCGACGAACCGACGACTTACCTCGATTACAAGCACCAGAGCGAAATCGGTCGGCTTTTGCGGACATTCAATCAACAGCAACGGAAAACGATTGTCGAAGTCACACACGACGTCAACCGTGCGGTACTCGACGCCACGCACGTCATCGCCCTTTCCGGAGGAAAAATCGAATATGACGGCTGTCCGCAATATTTGATGGAGCCGGAACACCTTCGGAACATCTACCAGATTGATTTCCAGCTTGTCGACCATCCGACGTTGCCGCTGAAGGTCGTTGTTCCCGGTGTGTAGAAGAAACGCCAATGCCCGAACGACAAGTCGTTCGGGCATTGGCATCAGGTATTTTTCGAGCGTTCCGTTAGTAGACGAACACAAATCCGACCACTCCGCGATGTTCCGCCCAGCGGTTGGCAACGGAGGCGTCGTAGTCGGCGACCAGGGACAACGTTTTCGACGGGTTCAGGAAGTATCGGCAACCGACACCGGCGTCGAAGTATGACTTTCCGACGGCGACACTTCGGATCGTCTGAGGCGCGGCATAGGCATTGACGAATTGAGCCGTCGTTTGGGCGTAATCCTGACCGCCGAGCAGGGCGCTATATCCGAGTCGTCCGCTGAAGATGGCTCGTTCCAGCGTGCAGGTTTCGAGGGACAGACCGAATCGGGCGCGGGTTCGACTGATCGACGACCGCTCATATCGCAAGGCAACACTGTCGCCGCTTTCCTGGAATCCGTACCGGAAAGCGTGTTCCGAATCAAGCCCGATGGTCGGACGCAAAACGGCGAATCCAAGGAACAGCGGTCGGGCGACTTCGAGACTGAAGTTGAATGTATCGCCGTCGAAGGTCGCGTGACCGGTCTGCGTCGACAACCCGATAGACCGCAGATCAATCGTTCGACTTGACTTGAAGTTCTGGTGCCCAAACCCGATATACCCTTTCACCTCGACGTAGTAACCAACCATGGCCCCGCCGTAGAGACCGACTTGGAAGTCGGAGCAGTTGACGATGTCCTGGTTCTGGTGGAGCGTCGGCGATGAGTATCCGAGCATCAGACCGAGGGAAGCGTTTTGAGCGACCCGTTTGTCCCAGCCGAGTTGGTAGCCGGGCCGTTCGATTTTGAATCCTCGGGCATTCCCATCGGATCGGGCAACGACGCCTTGGTAGGTCGGCGTGAACCAGAGGTTTCGCATGTTGGCAATCATTTGGCCGCGTTGGACTTGCCGTTGCGGGTGGACGTAAACCATCTGGCTGTCGAGGTTCAACCGGTCGAACGGCCTCTTCCACGGACTGTCAAGCCCCATAAAGGTTGCATTGGCAATGACGTCACCGGAAAGCTGCTCATAGACACCGCGAATCTTCGCAATGGCGGCGTTACGCTCCTCTTCGGACTGTAGGTTGCTACCGGTTTCCCAAAGCTGCTTGATAACTTCGGCCATCTGCGGGTTGCCGCTGAGGTCCGTTACCCGGATGCCGTCGAGATTGTGTCCCACGGCTCGTTGGTTAAACGAGCCGCCGACGCCATCGAAACCGGTTACGTTCATCAGGATATTGAGGTGTCGTTGCCCGACGCCCGTGATTTCTTCCGTTCCGATTCCATAGAACAGCGAGTTGAAATCCGCCGGTGTCAGACCGGAATAATTGGACCGGTCATTTCCGCGAATTTGTCCGACGACCAAGCGTCCGGTGGGAACATCCCACCCGGTGCTGATGTCTCCAAGGTAGACGTTTAAGTTCGTCGGCGCACTGAAGTTTGCCGTATGGTGGAGTCCGTCCGCCGCTTTTCCGTCACCGTAGATGTCAAAAACCAACGGCACTACGGAACCATCGGGCTTGGTATTGACGTAGAACGTCATATCACAGTCTTTGGCCATCGTGAAGTCCGAGTCCGAAATGATATTGCCGTTCATCAGCACCACGCTGCCATTGAAGGCGAAGCCTTGCGTCGTGACGGCATTACCGTTGTTGACGACTTGGAAACTCGTCCTCAAGTCACCGCCGCCGTCTTTGATGAGCGTCCCGTAGTCCGCAGCGGATTTCGAATTCGTCAATACCGGCCAAGTGCTGATGATCGCACCATCGTACTGCTGATATTTGTTGATGTCGACGGTCAGTGTTTTACCATAAACATCGAGCGTGGTTCCCCTCTTGCCTTCAAGCCCGGTGAGGGTCGTGTCGGTCAGAGTTTGGATTCTTCCGGAGTCGATTTGGAAATTGCCATTGAATCCGATGAATCCGGCGGCCAGGATGCCGTTGGTGATCTTGGCGTCCATGATCAAGGTTCCGCCGTCGCTGATAATATTGCCGTGCAACAGGTTGCCCGCAATGGTGTTTCCAAAAGCGTCTTGAGTGTTCGCCAGCGTCGTATTGACGGTCAATTTCTGACTGCCGATGTCGACGGTCCGCGTCCAGAGTTTGGGATTCCAGTCACTCGGTGCGAGTGCGGCCTGTTGCGGATCAACGCCGCGCAGGTTTTGGATCGTCTGGTCGGCTCCGTCGAGTTTGAACATCGTGCCGTTACCGATCAGGTCGACACCGAGGCTGTTCCGTAGGTTGTGGTCCGACGAGGTTGTCAACGTTCCGCTAAACACTTTTGTCCAACCGGTGAAGTTGTTACTTGTGCCACTGAGAACGAGTTCTCCGGCCCCCTTTTTGTTCAGGTCGGAACCGTTGGCGGTGGCGAGTTCCTGAATCGGCGCGGTCAACGTCAATTTTGAGCCGGTTCCGACGTCGATGTAGGCCCCGAATTCCGGATTGGCGGGATCGCGCGGTGCCGCCAGATAAATCTGATTGCCGATCGCCACGTCGCCGCAGTTGTCCTCAAGCCGGAATACCGCCTGATAGGGAACTACGACACCCTTCGTTGCATCGTTGTTATCGAAGATTTCGATGTCCTTATACGTGTTCCAATCGGTACCGATGGTGATGTAACCCTTGGAGAGGTTTTTCGCCGCTGTAAATTGAACGACACCTTGGTTAATCACCAGTTCGCCCGCTCCCTGCGCGCCCCAACTGTTCGTTCCGTGGAGGGTCAACGTTCCGGCTCCATCCTTGTTCAGGATGGCATCATACTGAGCGTACGCGCCGCTGTAACCACTGATATACTCGGTACCGATCTTTCCGTTAACAAGCGTTTCGTTGCCGAGTCCCGTCGTCCGGATGATGCTGTTGGTTTGATTGATCAACACGGATGCATTGATAACAACCGTATTCGTGTCCCAGCTGCCGAGCGTCGTTTCAAAAACAGGTCGGAAATTGGTTGTCTCGTATCCGGTAATACCGCCGATGTAAATCTTGGCGTTCGCGTTGTTGTTAATGCTCTCGGCACTGGCAATTCGCAGAACACCGTGCCAGATGACCGTGTCCCCGGTGTAATTATTGGCACAGTCCAATGAAAGGACGCCGTCGCCTGCTTTGTTCAGATCGTTGGCTCCCGACACCAGACCGGCTTGGTGAACTGTAAACCGGTCAAAGTCGCGCAACGTGGTGATCTGCGGATCGACATTCCTTGTTACGCTTCCGCTGTCATCGTCCACGGACTCCACAGTAGTGAACACCTCGTATGTTGCATCGGTGGTATTCAGCCCGATCGCGTGGAGAATCTTCTGATCGGTCTGTTGGGCGCCGACGACGCGGAATGTCGGGCGGGCGGACAAGTCACCTCCACCCGTACCGCCGAGGTTGACGCTATAATGGTTGACGTCACTCGCCTTCCCACCGAGATTCGTCTGACCGAGGCAGGATTCGTCGGTAATTTCCAACACGCCGTCGTATACGTTGAAACTGCCGGTATAGGTGTTGCCATTCGTCAGCACGACCGTTCCGTAGGGAGAGCCGCCACCAAGATAGTTGGGTGCGTTAATGGAGATCGCGGAGTTCAAGTACGTTGAACTGATGGTGCCCGCAACGGTGAAACGCCGTCCGGCATCGTGCATACTGTCGGCGTTTTCGTTCCACGGAGGTATACTTGTCGCATAAGAACTAAAGCCGCCGCCTTCATAGAACAAGTCCGAATCATCAGAGGTTTCCCCCGCAACGACGGCACCAACGTTAATCGCATTGTTGATCGTGACATCGCCGGCGGTCTGATGCTTCGCCAGGGTGCCACCACCACCGAGGCTGACCCTCACGTTGCCGATATTTTCCTGGGATGTGATTCTTGCCACGGTATCACTGAGTACCGTCAAACCGCTGAGAGCACCGTTCGGACCGTTACCGGTATTGTCTGCCGCAATGCGAGCGGAACCACCGCCGGTCAGAGTAATATTTCCGCTCAAGTAACCATTCAGTGTCGTGGCACCGGCAACGCTAATCCGACCGCCATCGATGTGTTGGCTGACGTTGTTCGTACTGACGGTGATTCGCCCTCCCTGAATCGTTCCGCCCCCGCCCAAGCTACCGGTAAGCTCGAGTACGGTTCGGGCGCCCACGGTAATCAAACCGCTGTTGCTGGCATTGTTGCCTCCGACGCTCAGTGTACCGCCGGTTGTCCCGCCCACCAGGTTAATCACGCCCGCGTTGTTCAGCTGACCGCCAAGACTCAACGTGCTATTGTTTCGCGCGTTAACCGTCGCCGTTGCACCTCCTGCCACGGAAAAACCGGTATTGTACCAAGTCAAATTATTGTAGAAAGTAACCTGCCCGCCGTCATTAATGAAAGAGAGCGAGTCGAACGAGTTGAGTTGCCAACCATCCCCGGAAACCGCCTCATGGAGAACCCCGTCGGCATCCGTGTAATTGACGTACATTCCACCGGCCAGATAATTAAGGCTATTGTAGGTGCCGTCTCCGTTGACTCCGGTCCATGTATACTGGGTCTGGCTACCGGGGACCGTAGCGTTTCCGGCGTTTTGACCGGGATTCGCGGGTGGTGTCGGCGTGATGGCAAACGCCCAGTTTTGGGGCAATCCACGTCCCGGCCCCGTCGTGATGACGACTTCCCCGAAAACGTGACCGCAACAGAGCGTGGCGAGCGCTCCAAGCAGGAATGCACTACAACGGGTTCTCCAATTTTTCCCGGACTTCCTGCCCCCAAGTTCGTTCGTGATTCCGTTCATTGTTTTCATAAGAGTAAACAATCCTTTCTTTCAGACATCGTTCGCCTCGTCCCGTCGGCGTGAAAAGCGGATTGCTCCGTTGATCAACCACGCCTTCCTCGAAAACAGACCCCCAGGCGATTCGAACGAACTCTCCGTAATTCGCATTCGTGTCGGGGAAAACTCCCCTTTCCCGACGACACGATCACCGTTTTTCCCCGACGCAATACCCCCGAATAAGCCCTTCGAAGCCTACTGCGTTTTTGATTTATCGGAGTCCCGATGATGAGTCTTCACTAATAATCCCGCCTTCCGGAAAAATATAGGGAAGGGGGAAGGGAACAGGAAGCAGGGAACAGAGGTGGGAGTAAGAACGAAAGAAACCTGCTCACTGTTCCCTGCTCTCTCCTCCCTTTCCGGGTTTGTGGAAAATTCTTTGGAATCGGGTCGCCTTATCGGCGTCGTCCTTGCTGAGGAGGGCAATGCGGACCGCTTCGTCGGCGATGACGGTCAAGTGTTTCAAATCGTGTTGGGCGGCGGCAAGTTGCGAGTCAATGGCGGCCAGTGATTCCTGATCGCCCTTTGCGGCGACACGTCCCCGTAGTGCCGTAAGGTCTTCAATGGCGTCCTCGCAGGCTTCCAATGTGGCCACGGCGTTTCGAGCGGTAACCTGCTCCGCAATGGCGTGGTTGAGGTAACGCTGGTATTCCCACGACATCGTGGCAACGGGTTGCCCCCGGTGACTGTACCAAGACGAGTGTTCGTCGTAACCACACCCGGCGGTTGCGGCGGCAATACCCGTTTGCGTTCCCCGATAGAACGGCTGAGCCTGACTCGGACCGCCGATCAACTGGTACTCGTGTCCGTAGTCCGCAAGGTGCTTCGAACACCGGGCACAGTAGGGATTCGGGCAACTTCGGCGCGGGTCTTTGCTCTCACGGTTGAGTTGTTGTTCACGTTTGACCGTATAGGAGCCGGAATGAATTCCGGCATGAAAATCGGACTGTGCCGAAAGTTCGTTAAATCCGGCAAAGCCGAAAAAAAGGACGACAACAATAAATTTTTTCATGGTTTCCTCACTGAGTGGCGAATCTATTTAGCCGGTACTCCGGCTGTCTTCTCCGACGCGGTATTCTAGGTCATAATTAGGAAAAAGCAAAAAAAATGGAAAATTTGTTACGTCGAAATCGGCGTCGAAAGGCCGGCAAGAAGCTCTTCAACATCTTTGAGGTCGCTGTCGTCGTCGTCCTCGGCGGCGGAAACATCGGGAAGCGGTGGTAATTCGACCGGCGGCGGCATGTCGTCGGTTTCGAGCGGTGCCGACCAATCGGAAAGTTTTATCGCATCAGGTAAAGAACGGGCAATCGGTTCCATGGCAACAACGGGTTCCTCCGTTATAACAGGCGCTTCCTCAACGACGGGCGCTTCGTCGACGGTAACGGGTTCTTGTAGGGAGGCAACCGTTGACACAGCGGTGGAAATGGAGGGAATAGAGCGCGTTCCCACAACATCCTTTCCGACGAGTCCGAGCCGCTGGGCGGTGTCGAAGAATCGGGAAACAACCTGAAACGCTTCGCCGAACATGGAGGAAAGCGTTTGGTGGGCCGCCTCGAGAGCGGCGGCGTTGGCGATTTCCGTCCGTATGCCATCCAGACCGCCAACCACGGAATCGATGATCTTGTCGGTGTCGAGAATTTCCCGTTGAACGGCGACAACTTCTGCTCCAAACGCCGTCAGACGTTCCGCCATCTCGCCGAGTTGTTTCCGGACTTCCACAGCTTGGCGGTTCAGGGACTCGGTCCGTTCTTGAAGGGGGGTAAGTTTCGCCCGGACAGCGGCGATTTGATGGTCCAATTCATCGACGCGTTGCGACGATCGGGCGGCGGAAGATGTTCTTTCGGCAAATTCGGACATCGGAAACTCCAGACAACAGGATTTGAAGGAAAACAGCCGGAAGAATACTACCTCACGATCCGGTTTGCCTTCAGGAATATTCTCGATTCCGATTCGTTTTTCGGAAAATTTTGCTGCGGGAATGCGGAATGGAGCGATTGTAGGGGCTGGAGTGCAAAGTGTGGTGTGTGGGGTGGAAAGAAAAAATAAGAACAACGGAACTCATTTTTTGTTGACAAACCCTTCCCGCTTTACTAAAATAAATTTGTTGCGGTCGTTTGAAACTTTACGGACACACCGGGCCCATGAATCCGTATTCCGACAACCAGAGCGGGGAAAACGTTGCCGTTCCTTCCGGCGAAGCGGAATTTTCCGGTGAGGATGTATCTTTCTTTGACCGGGAACGCTGGCACGATGTCGAAACCAGGGATGAAGACGATTCGCCTGAAGTTTCCTTACCGAACGCAACCCTTTCTTCGATTTCGGTGGCGATTCTTCTGCTCGTTTCCGTGGTTGCGGCGGGCAGTGGGCTCGGTTTTGTCTATTACATCCACCAAGCGACCCGGTGGGCTGCGCTACCGAATCCTGACGTTTCGAACGATTATCGCGATATCCCACAAGCATGGATCGGTTATACCACTGATATGGCCGTTCGATTCCGTGAAGTGGAAATACCCGGCTGTTTCGCCGCTTCCTCCCAAGGCGACGTTTTCGTCGGCGAAAAAGACAAGCCGACACTGTACTGCTATTCCCTCCAAGGTATACTCCTGGCGACTTTGACGCTTGACGACATTCCGACAGCAGTTGTTTTCGGCGAAGTCGATACTCTGTTTCCCGGTCAATTGGTCGTCGCCTTTCGCAATCGGTTGGCCGTCTATTCCACAGACGGCAAACAACAGACCGACTGGCCGCCGTTTCGGGAAAACGGACAAGTTTATTCGCTCGCCCTGAGTACAAACGCAATTTTCGCCGCCGACTCCGCCGGACTTGTCGTCCTGCGTTTTGATGAGTCGGGGAAACTGGTTCGGGAAATCGGTCGCAAACCGAAAGAGACGCCCAAGGACGATGATGAAAACGTGTTTCCCGGTTTCGTTGTCTTTCGTTCGACGATTTCACTGACGGTGTCCAAGGCCACAGGGATGCTCTTCGTCGCCAATCCCGGCAGGCATCGTGTCGAGGTGTTCGATCCGGACGGGCACTGGGAACCGTCGCAAAGTTGGGGCGAGGCGTCTGCCGAGTTGTTCGGTTTTTCGGGCTGTTGCAATCCGACTTGGATCGATTCTCTTGCCGATGGCCGAATCGTGACGGCGGAAGAGTCGTCCAATCTCCGGGTGAAAACTTTTTTTGCAAACGGCAAACCCGATTGGGTCGTCGCCGGACCTGATACCTTGACTTATCCGCCGTCCAATATTCCGTCGCCGGAGAACGTTCGAACGGTCTTGGCAAGTAGCGAACGTCCCATTCGGGTTGCAGCCATTTCAGGGGACCGAATCATCGTCTACGATCCGGTGTTGAGGATTTTTCGACTGTTTTTACCCACTTACAAAAATTAGGAGCCGGAGTGCCGGCTGAACTCCAGTCCCCTCTTCCACAGGAGAATGGATGAATAGGTGCCGGAGTACCGGCAAAAAATTGTCTATGTCGCGTGTTCCTCCTCCCGTTCCGATACCGCCGCCCCCTCCATCGCCGAGAGTGTCGTTGAATCGCGCACAAGGCGATATTTCCGAGGCCGAATTGGCCGCACTGCTTCCGCCCGAATCGGATGGCGACGAAGCGCAACCGAAACCACCACCCCCTCCAGGAAAAACATCTGCTTTGAAGGCATCGGCGATTCCGCCGCCTTTACCCACAGGAACGGCAAAAGGGGCGACGACCGTTGTTCCGCCGCCCTTGCCGGGAAGTGCCGGAACCGTTTCCGTTGTCCCCCCGCCCGTTTGGGGAACCGAGGCGCTTGATCCCGATGACAACATTTCAAAACCAAAACAACCACAGAAACTGACAGCGCAACAAAAAACGCTCCTGTATCTCTTGAGTGGTTCCTTTCTTGGTGCTATTGTACTCATCACTCTGTTGATTTTCGTTTCCCGACCCACAAGAGTTCCCGAACCGGTCGAATCCACGGCACAAATCGAGACATCTGACACCGTTTTACCCACAGGCCAAACGCGGCCCAACACGTTTGATTTGGAGACCGAACCGGACCCCGAATTCATCGACCCGTACCAGTAGCAGGCCGCGATGACGTGTCAGGATTCGCAAAGCACGCCGGACAACCGACGAGGTGATCGTTGACCAGCCCCGTTGCCTGGAGATGCGAGTAACAAATAATCGATCCGAAAAATTTGAAGCCGCGACGCTTCATCTCCTTGCTGATCGTGTCGGAAAGTTCCGTGCGCGGCGGAACTTCGCCTTGCGTCTTCCAACGGTTGACAATCGGCTTGCCCTCCGGTAGGAACCCGCGAAGGAACGCGCAGAAACTGCCGAACTCTTTTTGAACGGCAAGAAAACACCGGGCGTTGGAAATCGCGGCGTTGATTTTCAGGCGGTTACGAATGATTCCCGGATCGTTCATCAGGCGTTCGACATCGGCGGCGTCGAACCTGGCGACTTTTTTCGCATCAAACTTCGCAAAGGCTTTGCGGTAGTTTTCCCGTTTGCGGAGAATCGTGATCCAACTCAGCCCCGCTTGGGCGCTTTCGAGGACGAGGAACTCGAACATTTTGCGGTCATCGTCAACGAGTCGTCCCCACTCTTCGTCGTGATATTTGACGTAAAGCGGATCGTCGCCGCACCATTCGCATCGCTTGGGCATTTTTTAGTCTTGAAATAAATCTAAACGAATGTAAACTTAGCGTTTTCCTTTTCCTTTGCCAATAACCCCAGTAGAACTGCAAAGTTTAATTTGGGCAAGATAGAGAAACGTCATTTCGACCCTCTCAGTACTTCGAGGCAGACTCCGGGAGAAATCTCCCAAAACCGGAGGAGTTGGAATTTTTGGCCTTTTCGGCGAGGGTAAGCAATTTCTCCCTTCGCTACGGTCGAAATGACGCCTTATTTTGAACTTTGCAGTTCTACTGCCAATAACCCCTCCTTTGGAGTTTTCATGAAATACTTGATTACCGGCGGTGCAGGCTTTATCGGATCGAACCTCGCCCGATGCATCCTTGACAAAGGCCACGAAGTCGTCGTGCTTGACAACTTTGCGACGGGCAAACGGGAAAATTTGACCGAGATTCTCGACAACATTACGCTCATTGAGGGCGACATTCGGGATCGCCCCACGGTCGACCAAGCCCTGAGTGGTTGCACTGCGATTTTTCACCAAGGCGCCCTTGGTTCGGTGCCTCGTAGCGTTGACAATCCGACTCTTTCACACGACGTGAATGTCAACGGCACGCTGACGGTCCTCGAATCGGCACGTGCCGCCGGAGTCAATCGGATCATTTTTGCGGCATCGAGTTCGGCTTACGGCGAACAGCCGGTATCGCCGAAGATCGAAACGATGCCGGTGTTGCCGATCAGTCCCTACGCGGCCTCCAAAGCGGCTT
>JGI24702J35022_10001939_pt1 | contig 12753 bp, 7 predicted proteins | sample TergutTh196P4_FD_35022 | JGI IMG/M metagenome (IMG submission 35022)
CATCACCCGCGACGTGAGCGGCGAAGGGGTACAGCAAGGACTTTTGAAACTGCTTGAAGGTTCGGTCGTTAACGTTCCGCCCCAAGGCGGACGGAAACATCCCGAACAAAAATTGATTCCGGTAGATACCAAAAACATCCTGTTTATTTGTGGTGGCGCTTTTGACGGTATCGAGAAGAAAATCGCGCAACGCTTGAATACACAAGTCGTTGGATATACCGCCATCCAAAAGACGGCGCATATCGACCGAAACAATATGCTGCAATATATTGCTCCGCAAGACCTGAAATCTTTCGGATTAATTCCGGAAATTATCGGTCGCCTGCCGATTTTGACCTATTTGAATCCTTTGGACAGGGCAACGCTCCGCAATATTCTTACCGAACCGAAAAACTCTATTATCAAACAATACCAGAAATTGTTCGAATTGGACAATGTCAAACTGACTTTCGATGAGGAGGCGCTGGATTATATCGTTGATAAAGCCATTGAATTTAAGCTGGGCGCGCGCGGATTGCGTTCGATTACCGAAGACATCATGATTGACGCCATGTTTGAATTACCTTCTTCCAACGAAAAAGAACTCTGTGTCACATTGGATTACGCCCAATCAAAAGTAGAAAAATCAAGAACAAAACAATTAGCCGACAGCCGACAAAGTGCCTAATCAAAAAAAATTCAAAAAAAAGTCTCAAAATATTTGTTTTATTTCGGGACAATCATATATCTTTGTTATAATGAAGATAGGAAAATTTTCAATATGAAGAAGAAAGATTTTTTAACAGAACAGCTTAAAAAACATTTCGGATTTGACACTTTTAAGGGAAATCAGGAAGCGGTGATTCGCAATGTCATGAGTGGAAACGACACTTTTGTCTTGATGCCCACCGGCGGAGGAAAATCCCTGTGTTATCAATTACCGTCCCTTTTAATGGAGGGCACGGCGCTTATTATTTCTCCGCTCATCGCTTTGATGAAAAATCAAGTAGATGCCATGCGTAACTTCAGCGAAGAAAACGGAGTCGCTCATTTCATTAATTCCTCTTTGAATAAGAGTGCGATTGATAAAGTAAAGGAAGATATTCGGTCGGGCATTACCAAATTGCTGTATGTAGCGCCCGAATCCTTGACGAAAGAAGAAAACATCGAATTTCTCAGGCAAGTATCGGTTTCGTTTTATGCAGTGGATGAAGCGCATTGTATCTCGGAATGGGGACACGATTTCAGACCGGAATATCGTCGAATCAGNCCAATAATCAATGAAATATCTCGCCGGCCGGTNATTGCATTGACGGCTACGGCAACACCTAAAGTCCAACATGATATTCAGAAAAACCTGGGAATGATGGACGCCATTGTGTTCAAATCTTCATTCAACAGGCCAAATCTTTATTATGAGGTACGTCCTAAAACCAAGGACATTGACAAGGAAATTGTTAAATTTATAAAAGCAAATCCCGACAAATCCGGAATCGTTTATTGCCTCTCCCGTAAAAAAGTGGAAGATTTTTCGGAAATACTCAAGGCAAACGGAATCAATGCTTTAGCCTATCATGCAGGAATGGATTCGCAAACCCGGTCGGAAAATCAGGATGCTTTTTTAATGGAAGAAGCCGAAGTAATTGTTGCGACAATCGCTTTCGGTATGGGAATTGATAAACCTGATGTGCGTTACGTGATTCATTATGATATTCCCAAGAGTCTGGAAGGATATTATCAGGAAACGGGACGCGCAGGACGGGACGAGGGCGAAGGAAAATGTATCGTGTTTTACGCAAACAAGGATTTACAAAAACTGGAAAAATTTATGCAGGGAAAACCCGTTTCCGAACAGGAAATCGGCAAACAACTGCTCGAAGAAACCAAAGCGTATGCCGAATCCTCCCTTTGCCGGCGAAAAGTATTGTTACATTATTTTGGAGAAGATTGTACGGAAGATAATTGCGGATGTTGTGATAATTGTTTAAACCCTAAAAAACAAGTGGAAGCGAAAGAACTATTGATTTCAATCTTAGAAACGGTTGATTTATTGAATAATAAATTCAAAGCCGATCATATTATTAATATCCTCCAGGGAAGGGAAACTTCGGAGGTTCTTAACTACGAACACCAAGATCTGGAAATTTTCAGCACGGGGAAAGACGAAGATGAAAAGACATGGAATTCGGTAATTCGTCAAGCCATGATTGCCGGTTATCTGGATAAAGATATTGAAAATTACGGGCTATTGAAGATAACATCTGCCGGAAAAAAATACTTAGATAATCCGACTTCCTTCAAAATCACGAAAGACAACGATTTTGAAGAAGAAGAAAATGTAGAAGAAACACCGGTGCGCGGAGGCGCTGCCTGTGCGGTCGATCCCGTTTTGTATTCAATGATGAAGGATTTGCGGAAAAAACTTTCCAAAAAATTAGACGTTCCACCTTATGTNATTTTTCAGGATCCGTCTTTGGAAGCNATGGCGACCACTTATCCGATTACTATNGAAGAATTGCAGAACATTCCCGGAGTAGGCGCAGGGAAAGCCAAACGTTACGGACAAGANTTTATCGAACTCATNAAAAGGCATGTCATCGAAAACGAAATCGAACGTCCCGAAGATTTGCGAATCCGTACCGTGGCCAACAAATCCAAACTGAAAATCGACATCGTTCAGAGCATTGACCGGAAAGTAGCTTTGGACGACATCGCCGTAGCCAAAGGTCTGGAATTTAACGATTTACTGGATGAAATAGAAGCCATTGTTTATTCGGGAACAAAAATCAACATTGATTATTTCCTCAACGAAATCATGGACGAAGATCATATCGAAGGTATTTACCTCTATTTCAAGGAATCAGAAACGGACGGACTGGAAGAAGCTATCGAAGAAATCGGGAATGAATTTACTGAGGAAGAAATACGGTTAGTCCGCATTAAGTTTCTCTCTGAAATGGCGAATTGAATAATTGTTCGGGTGTAAGACCCTGTCATGGCGTCCTGAACTTGATTCAGGATCTCCCGCCATCCCCTNAAAAACCGAATGTTGATTATCAGGAGATTGCNGNTCTTCGCTACGCTACGCCCGCAATGACGGTGTAAAGAGCCTGCGTCGAGCAAGAATGGTGGAAAAGGACGCGTAGCGTAGTCATGTTCGGAAGATTACAAATATCCGGAAAAACATGGATCACCTGCAAAAGTTGTGGGGTTAATTGAACCTTATTTTCACCTTATTTCCTAAACAAAACAACCTCAGTAGCAGTAGATTAGCACATCCTATCCTCACAACCTCATTACATTATTGAACATTTTTTAAACGAATCAAAAATAATGTAATAAGGTTGGAGGTGTATATCTGTAACTTGCTGCTACTGAGGTTGTTTTGTTGTTTGAATAAAGTGAAAATGAGGTTGTTACACTCAATTACATTCCTTAACCTGACGGCTATGGCGGAACGCTACGCGAGCGGGGAACTAATGGTGGAAAAGGACGCGTAGCGTTTACGTGTTTATAGCCGTATGCAATAGCGTACGGGTTTTTTAAAATAAGTTTGGAATCTAAAAAAAATGTTATACCTTTGCACCGAATTTTAAAAATTCACTATTCTAAAAAAAATCATTTATGGACGACGTACCGAGTTATAGACATAGAGAATCAGAAGTAAAAAACTGTCTGTAACGGAGTTCGTTTGCCCTCCTTGCAGATACTAAATTTGAAAGGAGGACTAATAATGAACAACATCCCTGTTGATTTTCACGAACTGATTGANCAAAAAGCGTGGAAAGTTCTGAAGCAAGAACTCGAAGCCCTTGAACCGTTTTTTATCGCNGAAATTATCGAAAAGCTGGATAAAACGGATTTTATTGTTTTGTTTCGCCTCTTATCCAGACGGATAGCCAAAGAAACGTTCCAGTATCTTTCGCACGAGCAGCAAGAAGATATTATTGAGGGACTGGCGACTAACCGCGCTCAAATAGCAAGTTTGCTGAACGACCTTGACCCTGACGACCGTACCGCTTTTTTTGAAGAACTGCCGGGAAAAGTAAGCCAACGATTGGTGCAAATCTTATCAAAGGAAGAGCGGGAAATAGCGACACGCCTGCTGGGTTATCCCGAAGAAAGTATCGGTCGTTTGATGACGCCCGAATATGTCGCAATTAAACCTTACTATACCGTTGAACAGGCTTTGCAACATATCCGCAAATTCGGCAGGGATTCCGAAACATTGAATGTTGTCTATATTGTTGATGATCAATGGAAACTTATCGACGATGTCCGTATCAAGGAATTGATTTTGGCTTCTCCCGAACAGATTATATCGGATATGACCGACAATCGTTTTGTATCGTTGAATGCTTATGATGACCAGGAAGTTGCCGTCAAAGAATTTCGAGATCATGACCGGGTCGCTTTGCCAGTTGTTGATACGGACGGAACACTGCTTGGAATCGTAACGTTCGATGACGTGATGGACGTAGCCGAAGAAGAAAGTACGGAAGACTTCCAGAAATTCGGGGGTACTTCGGAACTGGATTTGTCGTACACCAAAACTTCTTTGTTGGATTTGGTAAGGAAACGGGCTGGCTGGCTGGTTGTTCTCTTTTTTGGTGAAATGCTGACAGCTTCTGCGATGGGATATTTCGAGGAAGAAATAGCCCAAGTCATTACTTTAGCCTTGTTTGTTCCCCTGATTATTTCGAGCGGAGGAAATTCCGGTTCACAGGCGGCAAGTCTCATTATCCGGTCGTTGGCGCTTGAGGAACTGAAAGTGAAAAATTGGTGGTATGTGATGAAAAAGGAAATTTTTTCCGGCTTGTTACTCGGTTCGATACTTGGCGCTATTGGCTTTCTACGCATATCGGTATGGCAAGGAACCGGATTGTACGACTATGGTGATTATTGGATATGGATAGGGCTTAGTGTTTCTGTTTCACTGATTTTTGTTGTCTTGTGGGGAACATTGTCCGGTTCGATGATTCCAATAATACTGAAACGGCTTGGTTTTGACCCGGCAACAGCTTCTGCTCCTTTTGTCGCGACACTTGTGGACGTTACCGGACTGGTTATTTATTTCTCAGTCGCAGCGATAATGTTGAGTGGCAGATTGTTGTAAAAGTGTAATCTTAAAAAAGAAGTATTTCAATGAACATTGCCGCGTTGGTTTCGGGAGGAGTAGATAGTTCGGTTGTCGTGCACCAACTGAAAGAAGCCGGTTATGAACCTGTTATCTTTTACATCAAAATCGGGATGGAAGATAAGGACGGTTATATTGATTGCCCGTCCGAAGAAGATATTGAAATTACCACTTTCATTGCCAAAAAATACGGCTGCCGGATGGAAGTCGTTTCTCTGCACGAAGAATATTGGGAAAAAGTTGTCAGTTACACGATTGATGCGGTACGTCGCGGCTTAACGCCCAATCCGGATATGATGTGCAACAAACTCATTAAATTCGGTGTTTTTGAAGAAAAATGGGGACATAATTTTGACAAGATTGCTACCGGGCATTATGCAAATACTACTGAGGTTAATGGGAAAATATTTCTTTCTACCGCTGCCGACAAGGTGAAAGACCAGACTTATTTCCTTGGACAGGTTGATTATTTGCAGATTTCCAGACTGATGTTTCCCATCGGGCATTTGCAGAAAGCAGAAGTTCGCGCCATCGCTGTCCGGGAAGGACTTCCGAGCGCCACCCGCAAAGACAGTCAGGGGATTTGTTTCCTCGGGAGAATCAATTACAACGATTTTATCCGGCGCTACTTGGGCGAACGTCCCGGAAAAATTATCGAACTGGAAACCGGTAAAGTGCTCGGAAAGCACAAAGGCTTTTGGTTTCACACCATCGGCCAGCGGAAAGGCTTGTATTTGAGCGGCGGACCTTGGTTCGTCATCCGGAAGGATATTGAGCAAAATATTGTCTATGTTTCCAACGGTTATGATCCGGAAACGCAGTACGGCAAAACCGTTAATCTGCAAGGTTTTCATTTTATTACTGAAGATCCTTGGGGCGATTTCACGGGAGAAAAAGAGGTTGCTTTCAAAATTCGGCATACGCCTGAATTTACTTTTGGTACCGTCCGGCGCATCGGCGATATTTACCGCATTGAGTCGGAAGATAAAATTCAGGGGATAGCTGCCGGCCAGTTTGGTGTGATTTATGACAAGGATTGCAGCATTTGTATGGGTAGTGGAATGATTGTCTGAAAAATTGAAAATTAAGAATTGAAAATTAAAAACGAAAGATTAGTTTATGATGCAATTTATAGAAACTTATCATTTAACGGGAGTTCTGTTGGGATTCATCACTTTCTTGATTATCGGATTGTTTCATCCTTTGGTCATCAAAGGAGAGTACTATTTTGGCGTTAAGTGTTGGTGGGTGTTTGCTTTCATGGGAATAGCAGGTATTGCCGCAGCTGTTTATTTCCACGACAATACCTTTGTATCGGTTACTTCCGGCGTTTTTGCCTTTTCTTCTCTCTGGAGTATCGGAGAACTTTTCGCACAGAGGAAAAGAGTTGAAAAAGGCTGGTTTCCCAAACGAGAAAAAAACCTTTAATTACTTTGAATAATCATCCTTCACAAACAAAGCGTTATTCAAAAAATCCAAACTGACTTTTATTGAAGGGAAAAAATTGTAACGTTCAACTTCTACGATCAGGTATTTCGTAGATGAATCCAAATTGTTGAAAATATCTTCAAAATTCATATATCCGCTGACGCCCAATTCTTTTTCATCCTTAATGTGAAGTACATCAAAGCGACCGGGGTATTGTTTGAATAACTCGACAGCCGGACGTCCGCCTCTTTGACACCAGAAAACATCTAACTGAAAGAATACTTTGGCAGGATCGGTATTTTGCACCATATAATCATACCAGGATATGCTGTCGGTTTCTCCGACGGGAAACATGAGTTTAAATTCGCCGTCATGATTGTGATACCCGAATTTCAAACCGGCTGCATTGCATTTTTCGCCGATTTGATTGAAGTAATCGCAAAAGGCTTGCAGTTGTTCAATGCTTTTCGGTGTAGGCATAGAAGGCATTACAATAAATTGCATACCCGTTGCTTTGTGAACGTCGATGCACTGNTCCCACCAAGCCCATACCGCATCCATATCCGGTTCCATATCCTTGCGGACGTGACAGGAAAGGGCNGACATTCCGGCNTCTTCTANTTTCGCTTTAAATGCTTCGGGGGACATATNATAGATTTTTCCCTCCGAATAATTGGCCGTTTCAACATATTTGTAACCCATTTGACCGACTGCCTTGATAACCGAATCAATGCCGATTGTCGAATCATTGATGGCATCGCGCAAAGAATAAAGTTGAAGACCGATGTTTTTCCCCGGTGTTTCAACTACCAATTGGCTTTCTTTTGCCTGTACGACAAAAATTAAAGAAGCCACGCACAATAACAGGATAGAATGAATTGTTCTCATATTTATTTTGTAATTAAATGATTATTTGTCGCTGAATAATTTAGAACTTGACAATTTAGTTACTTTACCATATTTTGCCAATGCTTTTTCGTCGATCATTTTCGGATTACCGATTACAGCAATACCAATGGGCTTCCCTTTGATATGTTCATCGTAAAATTTCACAATATCGTCGAAAGTAAGCTGTTCAACGGTATCTTGATGAGTTTCCGCCGGCGATTGGGTATAACCTTTTCGTTTCCAATCCTGATAAATCCGGCTGGCAGAACGAAATTGCGGTCTTTCTACACTTGCCGTTTTTTTCAGATATTCTTTAATGCTCTGCATACGATTGGGGTATTGAGGTAAATTAGTCAATAAATCGTAAAAGACTTCGATAGCTTCTACCGTCTTATCAGCTTGCGTACCGATTATACCGATCAAAAATGCTTTTTTGTTTTCGAGTGGAGGAGAGAGATAACCGGCGTCGGCTGCGTATGCCATGGAACGATATTCGCGGATTTCCTGAGATGTCAAACCACTGAAACCACTGCCGAAGTATTGATTAAAAGCGTTTATATATGGCGCTTGTTCTTTGGTGTAATCGCTTCCCTGAACAAAAAAGTAAATGGAACTTTGTTTGGCATCGCTATTAGGTACTAATAAAACTGTATTTTCCGCGTAACTTGCATTTTCCCTTATTTCAGGAGACGTAGAAACTTTTTCTCCCTGTTTTAGAGGCAAATTTTTGCTAAGAATATCATATACTTCATCTACCGGACGAGAACCTATATAATGAATTTCCGCTTCGTAATCGGTAGCCCGTTGAAATTCGCCGGTAAGATCACTAACAGACAACGCAGTAATATCTTCTAAAGGTAACCGGTCGATATAAGGCGATTGTTTTCCGTATAACAAATAAGCCTGTAAAGCCTCTCCTTGCGTTTCATTATCGGTCTTTTCAATTTTCCGGCTTTGGAATTGACCACCCAGCAAACTGTTCATTTGTTTTTCGTCCAATTGCGGCAATAAAATTTGCCGCGTCGTCAGCAGGCAAACTTCTTCCATATTGGCTTCAAAACCTTCTATCGTGACAGTCAGATAATTGTCATCTACCCTGTACCGGCAAGTGGCGCCCAGATTACTGAATGCTTGTTTGACTTCCTGTGCATCCATACTCCCCATGATACCGGCATTATTGAGCAAAGGAGCGGCAAATTCCAATTTGGGCATCTTCTTGGTTCCAACACCATATTTTAGAGTAAGTGTAAAAATATCGTTTTCTGGATTTTGAGTATAGAATAATTTTGACCTGTCATTAACCGGACGAACCGTTACACTGTTCATATCGGCAAAAACATTTTTTTGTCTGGCAGGCAGTAGATGAAATTCTTTGCTATAATCTGTTTCCATATTGCGAGGCGGAATAATAGGATCTAATTTAGGCTTTTCCAATTCCGTTCCTTTTCCCGGTTTTCCTTCATTCAGCATGAGTGCATAATAATCCGAACCGAAATATTTTTTGGCAATGGCTTTGATTTGTTCGATTGTAATAGACTCTACCAACTCTTTATAATTCAGCAAGTCGCCCATATCTTTTCCTGAAATGAAGATATTCGCTATTTGAAATGCTTTTGATGTGGAAGATTCCATATCCAAATCATATACGCGAATCATTCTGGCTTTAATAGATTCTACCAGCCAGTCTTCAAATTTTCCTTCCTGCAACTTTTTAATTTCTTTGAGGATTGTTCTTTCGGTTGATTTCAACGATTCAAATCGACGTTGGTTAACGTCATAGTAAGGGATAGCCCATACTGTGATGNTGCCTCTTTCTTTGAGAGTTAATGCGTTGGCTCCACATTGCAACAAATCGCCATCCANAAGTAATTTGTCTAATAAACCTGTCCTGCTGGAATTAGANAGAATAGAGGTGCAGATGTTTAATGCAATATCATCCTCACTGGCTGAAGTGATACCCGGAAAAGCCAATATCACCTGCGGATAGTTAGCTAATTTTGTACTGACTTCTTTTCGTCCTTTCACCGGAGTTTCAGGATAGATTTTCCGTTCCGGGGTAGGACGGTTTTCCAATCGTCCGAATTTTTCCCTGATGATGGATAAAATTTCATTGGTTTTGATATTGCCTACCAGAATCAAAGCCATATTTTCGGGAACATACCAATTTTGGTAAAATTCGATTAATTTGCTTAATTGCGGATTTTTCAAATGCTCGGGTAACCCGCCGATGGAACGGGCGTATGGGTGTCCGGGGAAAAGATTACTATAAACAAAATCCCGTTCTTTTTCGCTTTGTTGATCAGTACTCCAATTATATTCTTCATATACGGTTTCCAATTCCGGCTGGAAATTCCGGAAAACCGGATTAATCAAGCGTTCGGAATACAATTCGAGCCATTTATAGATTTCACCCGGCGGGAATGAATTATAATAAACCGTGTAATCGTAGCTTGTTCCGGCATTCCAATTTTCGCCGCCAATGCTTTGCAACAAACTGGAAAAGTCTTTGGACAGATAGTATTGGGCAGATTCTTGTGTCAACCGGTTGATTTCTTTTTGGATCGCTTTCCGTTGTTCGGGATCTGTTATTTGGGCATGCTCATCATATTTGGCGATAATTTGCTCATAAAGGGGCTTTTCTTTTTCCCAATCCAAAGCACCGATTTTTTCCGTTCCGTTAAACATCAAATGTTCCAAGTAATGCGCTAATCCGGTATATTGTTCCGGATCTTCTTTGGCTCCGACATTGACGGCGACCATTCCAAAAACATCGGCTACAGTTTCGTCTTCCCACACAAAAACGCTTAGCCCGTTGGGAAGTTTGAAGGCTTTTAAGCCTTGTGCGTTTGTATTTATGCTGATAATGGAGCATAAGAATACAAAAAGTAGGAATTTAATTGATTTCATTTTATTTGGAGTAAATATTGTAATTTTTCGTTTCATACGAATGAAGTTTCTTGCAAAAATACTAAAAAGTACGGAAAAGTCAAAATATTTTGACTTTTCCGTACTTTTTGAAAATGTTAATCAAAAAAAGAGGAATAGGATTTGCTCCCATTCCTCTTCTTTATAATTAATTATAAATAAAATTTAACGAACTAATGAATGAACAACCATATTGTTTCTAATAACGGCTGCAGGCACATCTTTCCCTTTTACTCTTACCGGTTGGATTGAGTTCTTTTCCAAGCTCTCCAGGGAGACTTTTTTCGAATGGGAAGAACGCGACCACTTACTTCTCAAAGGAGCACTCTTAGAGGCTGAAGAGCGGAGAGAAGTCATATCTATTTTTGTCATCCCGTTAGGATTAGCTTCCCATAAGCCATCATCATCCGCGATGAACAATCCTTTTACTGGGAAAGTAATGATATTATCCTTGTAAGTACCGCAGTGACCGGCTGCTTTAACAGCAGCAAAGGAATTTCCACGATCCATCAAATAGGAAGCATAAGAATAAATATAATTTGTTCCATAGCCCCAGTCTACGCCCATTGATTGAAGATCGATATAAACTCCGTCGGGATCTGTGGCATTGATTTCAATATATACATCCCTTTCCTCATAATCGCCCGGATCATTATAAGGATAATCTGCTCCATACGCATTTTTCAAACGGAATAATCCCGGTGTATCTTGGTGTTCCAATATTTCCACATCATAAGTAGGAATCAAGGAAGGATCTTCAGAAAACAACGAAATAAATACATCGTCCGTATATTTACAGAATCCTAAGGAAACCCATGGATTGTCCATACCGGCAGGAATAAATTCAAAGGAGACATAACCGAATTCCTTTGCTTCTCCGTTTGCATCAAAAGTAACAGCTACTACGGAATACTTTCCGGCATTTTCGAGCGGGAATAATTTGTAACCGCCTTCGGTATCTTCTTCCGCTGCGATAGTTCCGTCGATGATTTTGTTAGCAACATCCGCAGCGCCGGTAGCATTCAAAGCCTCATTTACAACCGCATATTGATAGCTTGCCGCATCAGCGCCTTTTGTAACTCGAACAATGGCATTATCAACATCATCCATGTCAATATAATGTCCTAAATAGTTCAATGATATGGTATAATCAGTACTCATCGCCCCCGGATATCCTACTACCCATATAAATGATGCTCCCCCAATATACAAATTTGACCTGTTGGGAGTTAGAATATATCCAAGCGTATAATTATTACCGTTGTTTTTAAAATAACAGTATGCTGCATAATTGACTGTATTCCAATATATTTCGTAACCTGTGCCCAAATCGGTAAATCCGTTTGGCAAAGCAACCCCATTATATTCATCGTCCAAAGTGAATGGAAGATGCAACCCTGGGGGAATTGGTTCCGGGTCCTCATTCTCTATAGTGATGTGATAATATAAATCAGTTAAACGGTAATTATTTGTGCCTTCAGCTCTTTGAATAGGGACAAGCGTTGGTTTCGTAAGGCCGAAATCGTCTTCATGATATTCGACCATACCCATATCAAGCCACACATAGTCGCGTAGAACACTGATCGTACACGTGTTTTTACCGTAATCATAAGCATCGGCATCGTCAAACCCAACGGTAAGAGAAGAGCTTTGTCCGAGTTGAAAATCAAAAGTTACGGGGATTTCCGCTTCTATTGCTCCTGCGGCAAATGATATGGCAGAAGGTACGGTAAAAACCCCATCCGGGTCGTCCACCACTAAGTTAACCGTTGCGGCAGATCCCGCAGCTGCTTGGCTACGTCCTACTTTGATAACAAACTTTTGTTCGTCGGAAGGCACGAATGTCAAGCTACTGGGAGTATTCTCAGATATAAAAACGCTCCCTAAAGATGCAGGGGATGGCTTGCGGTCATCCATAACTTCATCCACAGCGCAAGATGCAAAAAATACACTGCTAATTGTAAAGGCTATTGCCAGAAATTTATATATTGTATTCATATTAATTCTGTTTTTAAATAAAAGATTAAACATTTAGTTAGCCCACCGGCCTTGGTGTAGGAGCAACTTCATTATTATCCTGAGGATGTGATATGGCATCATTCGTTTCTATTTCCGTGCGCGGAATCATGAATAGTAAAATAGGAGCATCTGCCGGAATATCAAATGTAAATAGCGGATCGAAAGAGGATCCTACCCTGATAACAGGCTTGTGCAAGCGCATGATGTCGAAAAAAGCAAATCCTTCACCCCAAAGTTCGATACGGCGTTGCACCCACACAGCTTCTTGAACGCCTTGCGGATCGCTTGCCGGACAAGTATAAGAGGCATTGCGGTAGTCTCTTACGAAATTTTCCAAGATTTGTCTGCCGCTTCCAGCATTACCGCCCATAGCAGTA
>JGI24702J35022_10001940_pt1 | contig 12751 bp, 7 predicted proteins | sample TergutTh196P4_FD_35022 | JGI IMG/M metagenome (IMG submission 35022)
GGGGGGGGGGGGGGCGCAGGGCGCCAGCGCCCTGCGGGGATGTGTGAAGGGGTTTCCGGAAAGCGCTCAGCGCCTCGCTTTGGGCTTGCCGTAGTTCTTGACCGGCTTCCTATAGACGTACACCAGCGCGACCGCCAGCACGATCAGGAAGATGGCCATCAGTATGTTGACCAGGCCGTAGTCCGAATGGCCGACGAAGAACTCGCCGCCCCCTCCGGATATGACGTCCTTGTAGTCCCCTATGTTCTCCTCCCCTGCCACCACCTGGAACGTGTGCCTGCCGTTGGAGAGGGACTCGGTCACCCAGTCGTACGTGACCGTCGTCTTCCCCCCGGAAACCGCCGACGCGAGGGTCTTGCTCCCTTCCACGAGCTTCCCGTCGACGTGGAAGTAGACGGCGAAGTCTGTGAAGTCCACGTCGCTGTTGTTCGCCAGGACTGCGGTCAGGACCACTGGCTCCACGACCGTGACGGCCTGGGTCCTCTCCGTCGTCGTGGCCGCGCCGCCGTCTATCTTCTCTGAGAACGTCACCGTCAGCGTGTACTTCCCGGCGATGGCCGGCACGGTCACCGTCAACGACGCCTCCACGCCGTTGGACAGCGTGCCCGACGACGGGTAGACCGTCCCGGACTGTATGCCAGCGCTGTTCCTCAGCACGGCGCTGAACGTGACGTCCAGCGTGTCGAACTCCTCCGACTCGAAGAACATTATCTGGTACTCCAACGAGCCGCTCGTCTTCACGAGGCTCGTGTCCCCTGTTATGACGGCGCTCGCGCCGTCGGCGCCGGGGGACCCCCCAGCGAGGGCGGCGCCTGCCGCGAGGACCATTGCGAATACCGCTATCGCGGCGATCATCTTTTTCGTACGAACACCCCCTTTTTGATTCCCACCCATGCAAACGCGATGAGCACCAGCATGAACGCCGCCAGCAACACGACGGTCGTCAGCGGCACCGGGCTCGGCTCGCCGTATATGTTCTCGCCGACAGCGTACATGTCCTCGGACTCCATGCTGGCGCCCTTTGCGCTCATGCCGCTTATCGTCGCGACGGTGGAGGAGATGTCGAACGTCACCCCGCCGCTGGCGTCGAGGATCAGGCTCTTCCCCGAGGGGTCCTTCACCGTCACGGTCACATCGATCACCGGGACGCTCGTCTCGGTCCCGTCCCTGCACATCAGCTTGACGTATATGACCGTCGAGCCGAACGCGCCCACGCTGAACGAGTTCGCCCCTGTCTGCGGGTATATCATCCCTCCGTCCTTGTCGGAGTATGTGACGTACCAGTTGGAGCTGGAGCCCCTCACGGTCGCGGAGATGGACGCGGTCTTGAGGTAGCTGTCGTTGTTGGTGACCGTCACGGCGTACATGTACTCGTAGCCGTTCACGGCATCGGCGAAAGCGTCCTTCGTCGGGGGCACGTCGATGTAGGTCTTAGTGGTCTCCACCCCTGGCCCCGTGTAGGGGAACGCCTTCTCGTCGATCACGTAGGTGCCGACCGAGGCGTTGTTTATGGACCACGCCGTCACCGACAGCCCGGGGTCGCCGGCGCCGACCAGCGCCGGGTCGTACCTGCCAGATATGTCGACCGTGCCCTGGCCTTTCCCGGGGACGGTGACGGCGTAGCTCTTGTCAAGGGTCCATGAGGGCCCCGCTGCGATGGTGTATGTGGCCTCGAAGTCGCCCGTGTTCCTCACGGTCAGCGTGAACTTCCCGACCCCGTCTACGAAGCTGAAGCTGCTCCCCGACAGCTCCGGCAGAGCGGGAGATGAGGAGGACGTCGTCACAGGGAAGTGTATCGACGCGCCGTCGAACACCTCGCTGGCCGTCATGGTCGTCGTCCCCGAGTAGCCGTACTCCGTGCCGGACACCGTCTGGGACAGCTTCGCGGACAGCGTCAGCGGGGTCCCCGCCGGCACGGTCATCTCGAACGCCCCGTCCTTTATCGGGAAGGGCACCGACACGCCGCCGTATGTCACGGTGAGCTCGCCGTCCGCCGTCGCCCCGACGTATCCCTTTATGGTCGCCTTGTCCGCCTTGTTGAGGAGGCTCAGCGTGGCTGGGCCGGACACGCTCGCGATGGACGCGTACGCTATCTGCTCGGTCCCGCCGGCGGCGTTCGACGTCGCAATGAAGTAGAAGCCCTTCCCCCTCTCCAGGTAATAGGCCCTGGAGTCGTCGGTGTCCACGTAGTACTTCCCGCCGTCGGTGGGCACCACCGATATGCTGTCCGTAGGCGACGCGCTTAGGGCGACCCTCGCCACGTTGGTGTAGTCGATCTTCAGCGCCCCGCTCTGACCAGGGTAGACGTACACCGTCCCGCTGTAGTAGGAGCCGGTGCTGCCGCTCATGACGGCGGTGTACTGCCCCGGGATGACTGTCGCCGAGCCGGATATGTTGTACTCCGTCGTGGAGCTGTTGTACAGCGTCATCTTCACCGTCACGCTGCTCGACACGGTGGTCGTCTTCACGTATTTCGCCGCATCGGCGGCCTGGCTCGCCGCAAGGGTCCAGGTGTTGGTGGAGCTGCTGGTGCCAGACGACACGTTGGTCGACTGTGCCTCCATGTAGAACATGGGGGTGTTGAAGCCTGGCGACGTCAGCACCGCCGCGTATCCCTGGGGGACGGTGAACACCGCGTTGCCGCTGGCGTTGGTCTTCACCTTGATGTCGTATTCCACGCCGTCGATGGTTATGGCCATGTTGACGTCTATGAACGCGATCCCCCTCGTTGTGGGCGACGACATGTTCGTCCTGTAGTTGACCGTCATGGTCACATCGCGGGACCTCGTCGTGGATATGTCCCCGAGATCCGTGTCCCCTGCGACGTCCACGGTGGTTATCGATGCGCTCGACGACCCATATATGTACATGGTGTATGTTCCTGCGGGCAGCCTGACGTCGAACGTGCCGTCCTTGTCCGACGCGAACACGAACGTCGCCCCTGCCGCCGCCCCGCTCGTCTTTATGAACGAGACCGTGCCGGCGAACGGCGAGCCGCCGCTGTCCTTCACGGTCCCTTTCACGCTGTAGCCGGCCGAGCTGGTCATGCTTATGCTGTTGCCCGCCGTCACCCCGTAGTACACGCTGCCGCCGCTCACCGCATAGGCGGTGTACGCCTCATTGGTGCCCCCGCCGCTGGACGGCACGGCGAACGTGGCCGATGTCGAGGACGATGACATGAAGCCGAACGACATCAGGGCCACGAGGCTCCCCGCAGGGGCCCCTGAGACCGAGATGTTCCTTTTGTCGTAGACCGTCAGCGAGGCGGACGAGCTCCCGCCGTTCGACACCGTCGACGACGGGTTCGTGGCGGACACCTTGGACCCGGCCGCGAACACCGTGTACGTGGACGGCACGACCTGGATCTTGGCCTGGCCGTCCACTATGTCCCCGTAGTACAGGGCGCCTGTGACGGTGTCCCGCGCCGCGACCCCGTTCTTCTCGTCCGGCGCCCTTGCGCCGACGTCGGTCGTGACGGTCACCGTTATCGTGCCGGTGGTGGCGGATATGCGGTAGCCGGTGTTGACGCCGGCGCCGACCGCCACGGTCCCCGTGTTGATCGTCACGCCGGACGGCGAGTACAGCGTGAGCTTGTATATGTCGGGGATTATGTTGCCCGACGTCGAGTTGTCGAACCTGAACGTCCCGTTGACGACGTCCGTCTGGTAAGTCTTCCCGGACGCCGCCCCCTCGATGACCACGTAGGACGCCCCCATGTACAGGCCGTCGCCCACGGTGACGCTCCCGGAGAGGCTCGTCGCCGGTATGCTCAGCGGCGGATCCGTGGACGCCACGTTCCTGCGCGTGTCGATTATCGACCCGGTGGCTATGGTCGTCGACCCGGAGGAGAACACCACGTAGTAGTCCGTGCCGTCGCTGGGAACCAATATGGTGTACCTCCCCTGGTCGTCGGTGAACGCCGTCGACCTCTTCACGTACCCGGTCGCGCCCGAGGAGTCGTACCCCGTCTCCACGAACACGGAGGCCTGTATGCCCTTCGCGCCCTTCTCTGGGTCGGACGTGACGTAGTTGACGGTCCCGGAGACGGCCGTCGTCATGGACGGGTCGTACTCCAGCATGACGACCCCGCTGACGTAGTTGATCACCCCGCCCTCCTTGTTCTGGAGGGCTATCGCCTCGAAGGCGTCCATCTCCTCCCACCCGCTGGAGGAGGTGGTGGCGTCATCGTCCGGGTTGTAGTACACGTGCCAGTACGAGACCTTGTAATTGGCCAGGCCGTACCCGGGGTTGGCCTTCACCGGCCCCTTGCTCAGGGCGAGGGCGTTGAGGTAGTCGGTCGAGGAGTAGAACCCCGCCTCCGCAGGGGACATCCCGACCAGCGCCCTCCAGAAGAACGTGTCGTAGAACGCGTTGGTGTACCCGGCGTAGCCGTAGTAGGTGTCATATGAGAAGAACTTGGTCGGCGCGCCGTACATGTCGGTGTAGTAGCTACCGAGGTAGGCGACGCTGCTGAAGTACGACCCGTCGTTGAAGTACAGCGGCATCATGCTCCTGTCCACGGCGACGTACCTTATCGATTCGCCGCTCGTCAGGCACATCCGGTCATAGAGCCCGTTGACCCCGGACTCGGGTATCGTGCTTGTGATGTACTTGCTCAGCACAAGGTACAGCGCGTTCTCCTCCGTGATGTTGTTGCTCGTCCCAGGATAGTCCCCTATGTTGTCCTTGACCTCCTTGACGGCCCTGGAGGGGTCGTCGACGTACCCCCTTATCTTGTTATAGTCCAGGCCTGCGGCGGTTATGTCCGACGAGAACGCCGACAGCTCGTTGGCGAGCATCAGCCGTATGGCCATAGCCGCCGTCGCCGCCGCGCCGCTGTCCGCCAGCAGCACCGCGGACATGGCGGACGTCCCGCCGCCGTACCCGTCCGTCACAGAGTCGAACCCGCCTTTGGACACTGCGCTCGCAGAGTAGCCGAGCCACACGACCAGAGCGCCGTCCTTGTAGGCGTCGCTGTAGTCGTCCCACATCTTGTTCACCGAGTTCAGGTCGTCGGTCATGACCGTGTACCCCATGCCCCCGAAGTACCCTCCGCTGTTGGAGTTGGATGGCATGCTCGCGTCGGCCGCGCCAACCAGGTTCGGCGCGACTATCAGCACGGCGAGGGCCAGGGTCGTGGCGAGGGGTATCGGCTTCAGCGCTTTCTTCAAAGCATGCCTCACCCCGTTGCCCCGCATGTCGGCGAAGTAGTCCTTCAGGCCCGCCGCCCTTATCACCATAAGGATCCCTGCGGCGGATGCGACCGCGAAGCCCGCGCCGGCGACCGCGGCGTACGACGTGGAGTACCACCCGATGCAGAACATGACGAGGAACCACCACATCGTGAACGCGTACTTCCTCGACTCCACGTTCTTGCGGTACCTGTACGCCATGAATAGGAACATTATGAACGGCATCCACACCGTCACCCACCCGAAGAACGCCGCCATGGTCGATATGGACGTCCGGGTCAGGCCGGACACGAGGTCCTGCATCAGCCCGCTCTCGTACATCGAGTTGCCGCTGACGACCGCCGAGAACAGGCCGCCGTCGAGGAAGAAGAGCGCGGCCAGGGCGGCGGCCGCGATCAGCAGGGTGACTGGTATCATCAGCACCCACGTCGTCCTAGTGGTCTTGCTGAAGAAGGCCGCGAGGGCGACCGACATGACCGCGACCACGAGCGGCCCGGAGAACACGGCGTCCCAAAGGCCCGCCGCTAGGTAAAGGGGCGCGGATATCAGCACCCCCAGCAATATGACGGCCGAGTATATGCCGACCGTCGGGGAGACCTCCTTCGACCTGAGGCGGTCGGCCACCGCCTGGGCGACCATGAACACCACGAGCATCAGCAGGATCACGCGGAACTCGTTCCACGACATCGCTATCATCGCGAACAGCACGCCCGCGACGAGGATGTCCCTGGGCACGGCCTTCTCCTTGAGGAGCGCCCTGAACCCGCTCGGCTGTGCCTTGTCGCAGCCGTCCAGCGCCTTGAGCAGGAAGTACACCATGAATGCGAACAGGAACCCTACGAACGCGTACTCGGTTCCGTTGGAGAAGACGGTCGTCGTGATCATCAGCGCAAAGAATGCGTACAAGAGCGCCGCCAGGAGACCTACCTTCTCGTCGTCGAACATCTTCCTCCCTATCAGGTACACGGGCCAGCACGTGAGTGCCGCGAACACCGGCGCGGAGAACGCCAGCGTCCCGGCCGCCGCCGTGCTGGCCGAGGCCCCGAGCGCGGTCGCCAGCCCCGCGAACCCTGCCAGGATGAAGTCCATCAGCGGGGGGTATATGTTGACGGACCCGACCGGGTAGTTGAGCGCCGTGTCCGTGAACGCGAACGAGCCGTTGATGATGCTCTCGATCGTGTGGACGTGGCTGTACGCCCCGGTGCCGCCGGAAAGGGCGAAGTCGCTGCCGGCGGACACGCCGTATGCGAACACGAACCTGATCACGAATGCCGCGACCATTATCGCCAGCAGCGTTATCAGACGCCATTCTCTTTTATGCCATGCTCCCTCGCCGGGGTCCGACGCCGGGAGGAGCCCCCCGCCCGCGGTGGGCTTGGCTGACCTGTTTCCATTTTTGCGCATTCTTATATCTCCATTTAAGAGTGAAGTGTTGGCTCATGCCTGAATGCCTATTTATAAGTTTATAGGCGGGCGCGGGCGTTCCATATAGCAGGGCTTTCAGATGAACGGCCGCAACTCGTCCGCGAATGCGGACGCGGCGGACGCGGGGTCCCCCGCGCCGTAGATCGCCCTGCCGACGATGACGTAGTCCGCGCCCGCGGACATCGCCGATGCGGCGCCCCCGCCCTGGGCGCCCACCCCCGGCGAGAGTATCTTCAAGCGGCCGGCGATGGACCTCACCGCCCTGAGCCTGTCGGGCCTGGTCGCAGGGGCGATGAAGCCCGCCACCCCGCACCTCACGCCCATCTCCGCCATCTCCTCCGCGTGAGGGGCGGTGAACGTCCTGCCGCCGGGGTGGCTCATCTCGGTCACCGCGAACACCTCCGCGCCCCCTGCGGCGGAGACGGCCTCCCTCATGGAGTCCTCCCCCGTGAAGGCATGCACGATGACGGCGGAGGCCCCCCTCGACACCGCCCCTTCGACTATCAGGCGCGCCGTGTTCGGGATGTCGGCGACCTTGAGGTCGCATATCACGTCGGACACCGCGGAGAGCCGGGTTATGACCTCCGGCCCAGCGGAGAGTATCAGCGGCCAGTTTACCTTCACGGCGTCCACTTTGTCGGCGACCGCCTCCGCGACCATCATCGCCTTGGCGGCGTCCGTCTCGTCAAGCGCGAGTATCAGCCCGGTGTCCCTCCTCATGCCCCTTGCTAGCCGTCCAACGTTTATTAAGACATCGCACCTATCACCACCGATAACATTGAAGATGCACGAATGCGGCTCAGCCTCCAACTGCCCCCTGCCGAAGGGGTGCGAGCATTGCGTCAACGGGTCGAAGATGGTGCTGCTAATAACCGGCAGGTGCCGCACCGGCTGCTTCTACTGCCCGATATCGCCCGAGAAGATGGGGAGGGACGTGATGTTCGCCAACGAGAGGAGGATCTCGAACCTGGGCGAGATGATAGAGGAGGCCGAGTCCATGGACGCCACGGGCACGGGGATAACCGGGGGGGACCCCCTGCTGGAGGTGGAGCGCACCGTGTCCGCGATAAGGCTGCTGAGGGAGCGTTTCGGGCAGGGGCACCACATACACCTCTACACATCGGTCATCGACGCCGGCGCGGCCGGGGCGCTCTGGGGGGCGGGCCTCGACGAGATAAGGTTCCACCCCCCGATGTCCCAGTGGGGGGAGATGGGCTTCGGCGAGGTCGAGAGGATAATGTCTGGAACCTCGTTGGACGTGGGCATCGAGGTGCCGGCGGTGCCTGGCCAGGGGGAGGCCCTGGAGCGGCTCGTGCTGTCGGCGTCGGAGGCCGGCGTGGGGTTCGTCAACATCAACGAGCTCGAGTTCTCCGAGAGCAACTGGAACATGATGGAGGACATGGGGTACAGGGTCAAGGGCGACCTCTCCTCGGCCGTGGCGGGGTCCGAGGAGCTTGCCCTGGGCATCATGAGGAGGCATCCCGGGTGCCCGGTGCATTTCTGCTCGTCCGCCTTCAAGGACGGCGTCCAGCTGAGGAGGAGGCTGATTAGGCGGGCGGGCGTCGTCGCCATGGCGCACGACATAGTCACGGACGACGGCACGATCCTGAAGGGCGTCGTGTACGCCGACGACCTGGACGAGGCGGCGGCGGCCCTCGCGAGGCTTAGGGTCCCGGCCGGCCTGATGCGCGTGGACAGGGGGATGGGCAGGGTGGAGGTGGCGCCGTGGAGGCTCAGGAGGGTCTCGCGGAGGCTCCCGTACAGCTCGTACATTGTAGAGGAGTACCCCACCTTCGACAGGATGGAGGTGGAGAGGACGCCCCTGGCTGGGATGGGGCGTGGAAAAAGGGCGTAAGTGGTTTCAAAGGCGCCCGCCGCACCGGCGGCGAGGCCGTCAGTCGACGCTTATGCTCTGGATCTCGTGGTGCCGGTTCACTATGTCCCTGGCTATGCGGAGGTTCTTGCCGGCCTTGCCGATCGCGCGCCCTTTGAGCTTGGGGTCCACCGTGACCGTGGCGTGGGTGATGTTCCCCCGCTGCTCGATGACGACCTTCTGGGGGCCGTATATGTGGAACACGTTCTTCACGAACTGCTCGGGGTCCTCCGAGTACTCCACGACCTGGATGTTCTTGCCGGTCTTCTCCTTGAGCTTTATCACGTGCTCCCCCTTCTTCCCGACGGCGATGTTGCCCTGGCCCTTCTCGACCACGAACACCAGCTTCTCGTCGGCGTCCATGCAGTCGATGGGGCTCGCCTTCGTTATCGCCGAGAACAGCGCTATGTACCCGAGGGTCTCCTCGTTGATCACTATATCTGCCGACATGTTCTCACAGCGTTAAGATGTTGGAGGAGCCCTTGTCGATGACCGCGAGGGCGGAGACGGAGAAGGGCTTCCCGCAGAGGGCGCCCAACTCCATGTTGTTGCCCTCGTAGACATGCACCTTCACGTCTATGTTCCCCGTCAGCATCTCGCTCGGGCAGTTCCTGGACAGGATGACCATCTGCGCCTTTCCCGCCTTTATCGCTTTCTCTGTCTGGTCGACCCCGAACTCCACCCTGCCAGTGGTGATCGCGGCCTTCAATGCTCTGCTTATGTCTATCTTCTCGCTCATTCTCTGTCCACCTTCCTGGGTGTGTAAATAAGGTTAACTGCGCCGGTCCCTAGGGTGACCGGCTGCCCGACTATGATGTTCTCGGTCACGCCCTCGAGGCTGTCGACCTCCCCGACCATCGCCGCATGGAGCAGGTGCGCCGCCGTGATCTCGAACGCCGCCCTCGCGAGGACCGAGGACTTCTTCCCCGACACCCCGTGCCTCCCGATGGCCTTGACCAGGCCGTCGTTCGTCATCAGGTCCGCGACGAGCATGATGTGCCTGATGTCGACGTCCAGGCCCGCCTCGCCTAGGGTCCCCATCGCCTCGCGGATGATGGAGTTCCTGGCGGCCTCGATGCCGAGGACGTCCGCCACCTCCAGTATGCTGTTGGTCATCACCTTGTTCGCGTTGACGCCCTCGATCTTCAGCACCTCCTTCAGGTTGCTCCCCTCCGTGATTATCTTCCAGGAGCCGCCGACCTTGCTGAGGACCGCCCTGGTAATGCCGTCTATCCCCTTTATCTTGGCGACCCTGACGGCGTCGTACATCGTCTGGAGCTTCTTGTAGGAGGGCTCGTCGGCGGTGATGATTATCTGGAAGTCGGAGGACTTGATGAGCCCGCGGAGGGGCTTCGCCTTGTTCAGCCTGTCCGCGATGTCCTCCAGGGAGAGGCCGCGCTGGGCCATCTTCTTCGTGTTGGGCGTGATGATCAGGCGCATGTTGGTTATGTCCGTCTCCACCGACGCTATGTCCAGGAGCGACGTGACCTCGATCTCCGAGGCCACGTGCCTCGCGACGCTCTCGTCCTCGGCGGCGATGCCGGTCAGCGGTATCTCCATCGACGGCGTGCTGGGCACGCGCCTGGCGTCCACGATCTCTATCAGCCTGGGGAGCCCCTGCGTGACGTTGATGTTCGCGACCCCCGCGTAGTGGAACGTGCGCATGTTCATCTGCGTCCCGGGCTCGCCTATCGAGTGCGCCGCCATGACCCCCGTGGACTCGTTCTTGTCCATCGTGTGGGAGGTGTACATGCGGTCGGCGGTGGCGACCAGCCTCTCGTAGATGTCGTCGCCCAGCTCCGCGCGCTCGACCGCGCCGGCTATGTCCGTGATTATCTTCATCGGGAGGGTCGACCCGATCCTGTCCGCGATGGCCTTGAGCCTGACCTCGGCGGGGGTGAGCCTGCGCTCGCGGAACACCTCCTCCATGGCCTCCGCCTTCGGCTCCGGCGCGACCTTCTTCGGCTTGGCCGCCGGGGCCGGCGTCGTGCGGGTGGTGCGCTTGCCGATCTTCTGCAGGACGGACTCGGCCTCCCCCTCCGAGAGCCCCGCCGCGACCAGCTCCTCCTGGCCCGCCGCGGATATCGCGCTGAGGGTGCTGTACTTGGATATCAGGAGCACCCCGACCTCCTCGCTGATGTCCCTGCTGAGGAGCGCCTTTAGCGTGTCCTTCTTGGCCATCTCACTCGCCCCCTCCCTCGAAGTCCGTGTCTATGTCGTCGTACTCCTCGCCGTCCTCCTCCTCGGTGTACTCCATCTCGTCCTTCTCCCTCGACCCGTAGTCCTCGCCCACGTCCTTGTCTTCTATGTGGAGGAGGGTGTCCGCGTCGTCGCCGAGCACCTCCGAGAAGAGGTCGTCAAGGTCTATCGCCTTGCCCCTCACCGTCCGGGACGGGTCCACCCCGTCCTCGCCGTACTTGAACTGTATTATCGTGCCCACCGTGTTCCTCACCGTCCCGTCCGAGGTCAGCTTCAGGTCCTCCAGCGCGGAGATCAGCCGCCTCTGCATGTACCCCGACCTGGACGTCCTCACCGCCGTGTCGACCAGCCCCTCCCTCCCGCCCATGGCGTGGAAGAAGAACTCCGTCGGGTTCAGACCGGACTTGTATGAGTTGGAGCAGAAACCCCTGGCCTTGGCCCCGAGGTCCCCTTTGACGAAGTGGGGGAGGGTCCTGTTCCAGTACCCCCTGGAGAGCCTCTCGCCGCGCACCGCCTGCTGCCCGACGCACCCTGCCATCTGGGACAGGTTGAGCATGGACCCGCGGGCGCCGGCCTTCGCCATTATCACCGCGGGGTTCATGAGGCCCAGGTGCTTCCCGGCCACGCGGCCCGCCTCGTCACGCGCCTGCCCGAGTACCTTCATGACCCTGACCTCCAGCGTCTCCCTGAGCGAGCGCCCCGGCATCTGGTCGAGGGTCCCGTTCTGGTAGGACTCCACCAGCTCCGACACCTCGCTTATGCACTCCTGGTTGTAGTTGGCGATCTGGAGCGCGGCCTCCTCCGGGATGTCCTCGTCGCCTATGCCGGTGCTGAAGCCGTGGTTCATGAGCGCGCCGAGGGCGAGCCTCGTCACCTCGTTGATGAACTTGGCGGCCCTGTCGGAGCCGTAGTCGCGGGCTATCCTGTCGAGGATCTTCCCTTTGCTGTTGCCTATGCCCTTCGTGTCGATGGTGCCGCAGAGCAGCTGCCCGCCGCGTATCTTCACGTAGGCGTCCGAGAGGCACCCCTCCTTCAGGCACGAGTCGCAGTTCTGGCAGATGTTGGCCTTGAACGTCGTCCTGAAGTCCTTGGGGAGGACCGTCGAGAACAGCCGCCTCCCGGTCCAGTACTCCTTCCCGTCCGCGTCCGTCTCGGGCTCTGGAACCTCTATGTCGCGGAGCTTGGACAGTATGCTCATGGCCTCGAGCCTGTCGAACCTGGGGTTCCCGTGGGTGAGGAAGTACGCCCCGGTTATGTGGTCGTGGATCGCGCCGATGATCGGGCCCCCGTACCTGGGGGACAGGACGTTCTCCTGGACCTGCATGAGTATGCGCGCCTCCGCGCGCGCCTCGTCCGACTGCAGGACGTGCAGGTTCATCTCGTCCCCGTCGAAGTCCGCGTTGTACGGAGGGCAGTCGCAGAGGTTGAACCTGAACGTCTTGCCGTCCATCATCCTGACGCGGTGGGCCATCATGGACATCCTGTGCAGCGAGGGCTGCCTGTTGAAGAGGACCACGTCCCCCTCCATGAGCTGCCTCTCTATGGTGTAGTCGATCTCGATGTTCTCCGACACCTCCTCCGCGTTGCGGTCGGTCACCCTGATCCTCCTGCCGTCGGACCTTATCACGTAGTTCACGCCGGGGACGTAGCCGTCGGTCATGGGGGGCTCGGGCCCCCTGGCGACCATCTTCCTGAGCTTGTCTATGTTGTGCTCGTTGACGTGCACGGGGACGGTCAGCTCCCTCGCCGCCATGTACGGGACGCCCACCTCGTTTATGGACAGCATGGGGTCCGGGGATATCACCGTGCGGGCGGAGAAGTTCACGCGCTTGCCCGAGAGGTTCGACCTGAAGCGCCCCTCCTTGCCCTTGAGCCTCTGCGCCAGGGTCTTCAGCGGGCGGCCCGACCTGTGCCTGGCTGGGGGTATGCCCGAGGTCTGGTTGTCGAAGTACGTGGTCACGTGGTACTGGAGCAGCTCCCACAGGTCCTCCACTATGAGCTGGGGCGCCCCGGCGTCGCGGTTCTCCCTCAGCCTCTGGTTTATCCTCAGGACGTCCACCAG
>JGI24702J35022_10001941_pt1 | contig 12742 bp, 10 predicted proteins | sample TergutTh196P4_FD_35022 | JGI IMG/M metagenome (IMG submission 35022)
CCCCGCCAGTAAAGCCAGAGCCTGCCTGGATACCAGAATCCAAGGAAATATCGGTGTTACCCCATTCACCTATGCCGACGTCATCGTATTTCAGGCCCATAACCTCAGCTACAAAATGTGCCATCGTGGTTTCGGCACCGGGGGTGCCTCGGGCTCCGCCAACATTGAGCTGAACTTGGCCGTCTGGGGTTAAGACGAGATTGCCGCCTCGGCTACCACCGCCGACAGAACCGTGGCTGTCAAGGTGTCCGGTGATGGCGATGCCGTGCATTTTCCCATTTTCAAGCTGGTATGCGCCGGGGTTATGTTTCTTGGTGGCATAATTAGATTCTTGGTAGACCTTTTCGAAACACATACGCACCCCTCCGCCTGCGCCGCCATTACCCCATTGCCTGTATGGACTATCCTGGTCTGGGGCATCCATTGGACGGAGGTTTTTCATGCGCAGGTCATAAGGATCCATTCCCAGCCTTACCGCCAGTTTGTCAATGGCAGAATCAGAGTTGATATTGCCGGGGGGGTCATTGACACAGCGGTAATAACCGCGTTGTGGCGAGTTAGTTCCGATTAGGTTGACGACCATTTTAGCATCGGGGATAGTATAGGTGGTGCGAAAACCAAAGTGAGCGCTCCCGCTCGGGGTGGCAGAGTTGACGCCGCCCATGGCCCACCAAGTGGCATCGGCGGCGGTGAAAGTGCCATCATTCTTGGCGCCTAACTTGATCTCAGAACGGACTTGGAATTGACGAGTGTACGTGCCCATTTGAACCCGACGGCTCCACGACATTAGCACGGGGTAGCCGCCCACAGCTTTGGACATAGGGACAGCTACAGTACCTAGGGCAGCACCCTTGCCGCCTTCGCCTGAGCCGCAGAAGTGGGTATAGAAGTGAATTTTGGTGGCCGGCATGTTCAGGGTATTGATAAGAGTGCTTTTTTCACTGTGGGCACTTTGGGTTGAACCCCAGACATAGGCGTGTTCGCCAACCCACCAAGCGAGTGCAACGTTGGTTTCGAGAGTCTGGTGCTGGTGGACGGTGGTCCAGTTCCAGGAAGCATCTTCTACAACATCGGCATTGGCCCAGCCTGCCTCTAAATCACCTCGACTGAGGTTGGCCTGGACGCTGAGGTTGGTTTCGAGCATTACGCCGGATAGAGTTGCCCCTGGCTTTATGGCTTCATCAGGGTCGACAACGGCGGGGGCGGGGGTGTAATCAATCTTGATGAGAGGTAACGCACGCTCTGCGATGTATGGATCTTCGGCAACTACGCCAGCAACTGGTTGGCCCCAGTGCAAGACGGTTGGTGACCAACTGGGAATATCTTGATACGTGACAACGGCTTTGACCCCAGCGAGTTTCAGTGCCTCGGAGGCATCAATATTCGTGATTTTGCCGCGGGTAAAATTGGCGGGGCGGACAGCGCCGAAGTACTTTTGATTGGGCAGACGGTCAGCGACAAAGTCAGCCTTGCCGGTGAGGATACTCACGCCAGCGGAATCGTGTTGACCAGGCTTGCCTACTACGTTGAGAACTGGTAGAGACATTTTATACGCCTCCTACGGTGTTTTCGATATAGAGCTTGAAGTTGTAACACGAGCAGATGTGGCCGGAGAAAGCTTCACGCACATCGTCTAGGCTTGGTCTGGAATTTGAGGCCAACAAAGCTGTGGCGGCTACCAAAAACCCCGGGGTGCAATAGCCACATTGGAAAGCTTCGTTGTCGTACCATTTCTGCTGGAGCTGCGATAAATTCCCAGCGCTCGCCAGCCCTTCTACTGTAGTGTATTTCTTGCCTTCGGCTTCAACAGCTAGAACCAGACATGAAAGAACTGGCATACCATCCTGTAGCACGGTGCATGAGGCGCATTGTCCATACTCGCAACCTACTTTAGTGCCGAATAGACCTAGTTTGTCGCGCAGGACGAAACTCAAAGGCCAGTATGGCTTGACCTGCACTTTGTACTCCCTGTCATTGATATTAAGAGTGATGACATCGGATGACGAACTGCCGCCTGACCCAGGCACAGTTACGGTGGTGGTGCCGGCTGGAACAGTTACGGTCTTGTCGCTACAGGCATTCACTAGGGCAATGGAACCGATGGTGGCGCCGCCTACGATAAGGCCGGCGTCTTTGAGAAACTCTCTCCGAGAAATGTGTCCAGTCTGTTTTTCTTCGGACATGGTATTGATTATTCGACCTCCTTTTAGTCGTTTCCCACCTCTCTAAGCACAGTTTCTTAATCTGAAATGAAACTGCGAGATGGGCGGAGCAATGACTCCTGATTCTTGTAGTCAACTACCTAAGTGAAAGACTTATGCATCTATTGTTATCGGGCGCTTCACCTCCTTGTATTTATATCACAATTATTGGCTATGAGGGGCTTGTATCAGCCCAGCGGCATAGGCGGTTTTCATGACAATGGAGAGCAACAGCCTATGTGTGCAGGCAGTGCAGTGGATTTTGGCCCGACTTGAGGCATGGGAACTCGGTGTTGTCATGGACATAGATGTGCTAGGCCAATAATTATCGCCCAAGAGCAACCATCAAGTTGTGCAGTATGTCGTCTCAGGCATTGTGGCTCTGCTTGATTACGCATATCAGTATTCTGGGGGCGGGTTGGGATCGCCGCCGGGCGGATCTATGACTCTGAGCCAGGAGATTCTGATGTTGACATATCCATACCTTAGGTTTTCGTATCGGCCGACAATTTCTACGATATATTCTTCGCGCACATTGATGATGGTGTATAGAAAATCTGTCCGGAACCTTACCTGTTCGATATTGGGATCAATGCCTTCTTGGACATAGAGTTCTGGTTCTAGGGGTTCCCCAAGAAACGCCATCTGGTCAACGCGCACGCTAGGAAAGTGCAAGTCCTTTTCCCCATATTTGGCTGCGGCTGCCACAGGATCTGCCTGGAAGTCACGCCACATATCCAAGGCAACGACTTCCACGGGAGCTTCGTCAAGGATGATGGCGGTAGGCGGTGTAAAAACGTCATTTGAACACGCTATTGAGGCGAGAGCTAAGGTCACAAGCAACAATGTGGCTACCAGAATCCTAATGTCGCAAAGCTTCTTCATGCGACACCTCCGTTTTCTTCGCTCGCGCAAGTAATCTATACCATGGTAATAAATATGTCAAGGTTTGGTAAGGAAACCACAGGGCAATCGCATAAAAAATAAATGTAAGTCTGAAAAATGGAGTCTTCGCCAGTTTATGTGGGTATGATTAACAGATCACTCCGAGAAATGGTTGGGGGGCTGACACCTCGTATTCACTCCCTTGGCATAACCACCATCATGTGTTGGAAGCAGTCTCTGCCAAGGAGGCAGTGTCCGATATGAATACAGGGACAAATCCCACGGATTTCATCCAAGGGAGGTTAGGTAACATCCGCGCCTCTTGATTACCTCGGGCGATAGCCACCCAGGGCAGGAATATCGGCAGGCTCGTACACTGAAGCATAATGAGCGTGATGAGGTTGTCGATGTTCCTGAAGCCGTACCCTGCGCGTACGGTAAGCTTGATCTTGTTGTTCACCGCCTCGATACGGGCGTTGGATAACCCATAGCGGATGGAGGACAAGATAGCCTCCCGGTGTCTTTTAATCTTGCACCTCAGCTCTATGAATTCAGGGATGCGACTGCGTTGCGCCCATGACAGCCATCTGCCCAAAGCCTCTTCGGCATCCTCTGCCTCCATCTGAAGCTGGGAGAGTTGATGGCAGTTCAAGTTTCCTCCAAGGCAAGAACAGAGAGGATGTAAGGGAGTTCTTCCAAACAGTGGTGGATTTCCTCTCCCAGAGAATAGGGAAGGACCACATCTTCACCGCAATAGTGCATCTGGATGAGAAGACACCCCATATGCATCTGTGCTTCGCCCCAATAACCATAGACGGGAGACTATCAGCCAAAGCGAAGAGGGCAAACAGGCTTTAGAAAAGTATCGGGCAGAAAAAGCTAGCAAACCGTAAACTAGCATCCATATCTACAGAAAAGGGCAGGGGTACCAAAAATACTCCTGCCCTTAATCTATTTCAAATCCTTGAAATATACCACTATTCCAAAGCCACCCTTGAATGCGAATAGTTGGTTCGGATTATCTGGTAATGGTGGAGCTGGGGGGATTCGAACCCCCGACCCTCTGAATGCAAACCATTTAGTAGGAAAGCGAACCTAGGGGCTTGCCTCCTTTGGTCGTTATTAGCCACCCATCTGCGCCCGAAGGCTGATTATATCTATCTTATTACTGCCGTAGAGCATGGTATACTCGGATGAGTATAATATGGCCAGCCCATCTGCGAGCAATGCTTTTGTTGCCGCGGATAAACCCGGTAACCCCGCACTAATCTTGCCGTGAGCGGACTCGAGCAGTAGGCATTGTTTGTAAAGGTTACTTTTTATTGATACTGCTGTGGAGGTTGGTGCCAATAGTTGCTCTATGGATGCCTTGCAGTTCTGTAGCCCGTCGCCAACCTCGGCCACACTATACAATTGTGGGCCGCGGCGAGATGCGTCGCTCCATTTGACAAGTTGCCCCCAATACTCTTGCATTAAATCAAGCACCGCATCGCCGTTGTCGCAAAAGTTGATTAGGGCAACATTATTAGCGGGTATCGCAGGCTGGGTTACTGTAGCCGTCGTAGTGGGCAATGCCATGGTAACAGTTGTTACTACCGTGATTGCAACTGTAACAATATCTTGCGGGATAAATTCGGTGACAACCATAGTGTATGGGGGGTGAGCAGTGGTTACTGTCGCGGGAATTGCCGATATTACAGTATTAGTGACAGTTTTTGTGACGAAATAAGGCGACTGGCTACACGAGGCACATACTGCCAGCACAAGCAAGGGACAGACGATTCTCAGCAGCTTCATCTCATCCTCCTATACATCCATCATGTGGACGATCTTTACTACTCGGCCCACGACATCGATGGGCAGCTCATCTGTCATTTCAAGCACGACATCCCGAAAAGCCGGATTGGACGACCGCAGGACAACCCTGCCTTCTTCAACATAGACATGCTTGGCGGCTACTTGCCCGTCGTAGCGCACGACATAGATTTTGCCGTTATCTATATCCGTCATGGAGGTGGTAAGCAATAGGTAGCACCCCTCTACAATGCCGTCACCAATTAGGCTTTTCCCATCGGCCACCAAGGCAAAGAGGCTATCAAGCTGCCACCCCCGCAACTCCTGACGCGGCACCTGCAGATACCCCATGTTGGATTCTTCCCTGATATCCAACCGCCCGCATGGAACCCGCCCAAGAATGGGGATGTTAACAATGGCATCGAGGGATGGCCCGATGGGTATCAAGCCTTGCCTCTCCGACAGAGGCGGCCGGGGTCTTTCCTGTCTGCCGTATAGGCGGGCACTCAAGTCGGTTACTGACATTCCAAGCCCAGTAGCAAACTGCCTAACCTTGTCGTAGGATGGCTTGCCTATTTTGCCAATCTCCGCCTTGGAAATATAGCCACGCTTGACCCCCGACTTTGCGGACAACTCCTCTTGTGTCAGTCCACGCTCTTCGCGCAATGCCTTGATCGTGAATCCCCAGTTATTTATTTTGTCCATAGTTACTTGCCTCGAGCTTGGTGCGGTAGCCCCTGATAGTATCCGGGGAACGCTCGGCAGCCTCCGCAAATCTGAGGAATGAATCCACTCGCCCCCATAGATCAGCCCCGCCAATGATACGCATGAGCGGAGTAATCAGAGGGTCAGCAGTTAGCCTTGATCGTGTGTAACTTTTTTGTTCATTCAGAGGGTCAGTAATCAATATTTTTGGGCCGCTAAGCCGCTTTTAGCCTTGAAATGGAGCTGGGGGGATTCGAACCCCCGACCCTCTGAATGCAAATCTCATGCAGTTTTTCCATGGGGAATCCTTATGCCTCAAGGCGCGTTACGCCGTTAACGGGCTTTTACCACTCCGTGTACAAAATGCTGTCCCATATTGCGCTATTCTATCTAACATGTTAGCAAAATGTTAGCAAGTTCAAGCATTACCCGCATAAAATAACGAGGGAACTATAAATGGCTAAGCCACCATAAATTCTACGTATACCCAGTACATGCTTTGATTGTTAGGAAGCTCAGGCGTGGAGTCCCAAAGCCTAACTGCGATTCTGTAATTGCCTACTTCAAGGTGTCCATAATAGAGACCCACCGAGAACATACAGTCTCTTTGGGCATGAGGCAGAAGATAATATCCTGCCGCATATGTAATACTTGTGCTTTTGATGGCATCAATACTCTCCCACCTGTCACCTACCTTTTTATCAATAACCCAACCACCCATATCGCCTAACCCTATCATTCTCTCTGTATCATTTCTCAATATAGCCCTTATCTCCCCAACGCCAACAGGGCAAGTATTGTTTTCCATCATTAGTGAAACCCCATCAGGAAGCAAGGATATACTCTCCTTGGGTAGTACAGTTATTGGCCCTGTATCTAATAAAGTTACTCGGCTAGAATTTTCGGGTGTTTCTGGCACCCAAGCACCGCTCATGGTAGCAGGAGAGCAACCAGACAGAATGGTAGAGAGGACGCACAACGAAAGGGCGATGCGTGCCATTTTCTTCATGGTATTGGCCTCCTTATGCCACGCCCGACCTTCCCCATCCCGCTAGCGTTGTCTGCTAGCGGGATGGGGAAGGTCGGGCGTTTGAATCATACCGACAAGATCTGACTCACTACTTGGTCACAGGGTAAATCCCAAGATAGTTGGAGATATTGGATGCTTTTGTAGCTATTGCATTGTTGTTGGCATCTCTCATTGTTGCAATACCAATGAGATAGATGCCGCCAGTAATTCCTGATACCCACTCGCCAACGGGCCCCCCGCTGTCGCCCGGTACCTGCCAGTTCGATGTTACGACTTGATCCGTATGGTACACACTCCCTACAGTCACTGTATAGCTCTTACTCAGCACATAACCAGAATTTACTACTCCAAATGACGGTGTTCCTGTCCCAGTGCCTCCTGCCCCTACTTTTATTGTTTCCATCCCAACTACAATGTCGTAGTCGTAGCGTATACCTCTAACATCTTCTTCGGAGGAGTTCCACCAGTTATTACTTACCTTGGAAGATGGTGTTATGGATGGATTCGGGGCATTTGAGGATATGGGAATAAAAGCGACATCGAATCTCGAATCGCTGTTTCCCTGATTGGTATGGCCAACAATGCTCATGTCGCAAGTTCCGATCTTTGTGTGGCTACCGAGATTAGATCCATAAGCATTGTAAACTGCATCACCTACGCTAGCAACGTGGCCGGCAGTGACGATGCCGTATGTTGTAACCTTATCTTTCACCCTATATGCGTTAAACCCGATCGTGCCAAATGCTCCGCTAGCAAGTATGGCCGGATCTCCCGCCAGCGCAGTGGTTTGTGTAGAGGTGGTTGTCGTATACTCCGCTTTGTGCCCATCATCAAACACGACGCTTCTAGGAGTGAAGCCTTCTACATTGGCTTCTAGGTAGGCCAAGACTGTACTTTCTCTGGCCCTATCGAACATGCCAATATCTACAACGTTGGTTATCTCGTTTACGGAAAAGCCGCTGATACCAAACTCAGTATAAAACCCTAAGTCGCCATATTCATCAATGGCATTATTTAGCACATCGCGGATCTCAACAAGCTTATTGTAGGAGAAGTCTGCATATTCAATGATCACGACTTTATCGTAGCCAGTTAGCTCAGCGTAATCATAAACGCCTTCGGCATTGTTAACCAAGAGGATATGCAGATTGTTAGCTTCGTCAATATAAGCCCCGGCGTAGTCACTCGGGTATTCAGCATACGTGCGGCCATTATCATCAATGGTTAGGAAATTGCTTACCATTGCCCTGTATATACTCACGCAATATGCATTCTGTTCTCTATCCTGATTCCAGTATCCACCATCGTCCGCAAAAACCGAACTGGTACCTCCCAGGATAGTCACAAGAGCAAGAAGAATACTCAGGATGGTTCTTTTTAGCATGATAGCCTCCTTTTTATTTTGTGTTTTATGACTATATATAGTCGATTAACCTAACCGCTACCACCTTTCACGATGGCGAATCTGCGGTCTGCTGTTAACGTCTTTTAAGTGAATCGACTTAGGCAAGTATTGATGTAATCAAATGCCAGTGTGGCATTAAGTTGGAGCTATATTTTATGCATGGTCATCACATCCTTTGGGTATGACCTAATCCATTTTCATTAGCCGATAACACTGAATCTAGCTATACTAACATATATCGCTCAACCTATCAAGCTATATGGAGAGTAAGCCTGTTAGTGGTGTTTGCCGCAGAGAATAGCGTGTTGCTAATGTTAAACCGCATAAGTTCGTCAAAATAACCTTGCTCTACAAACCGATCTTTTCACGTTTGATTCATGCGAATAGTATTTATGCGTTTTAGCACTAAATGGAGTTTGCGACCCCCCTGTTAGTGTGTGAGGGGGGTCTGCGCTTTTTAGCGCATGGTTAAGTTTTGACATGTTGTCCTCCTTATGTTTTCCGACTCGGTTTGGGACGATTGCCGTCTGTGGTGGTTGGCATGTTTGTCATTTTGTTCTGTGCCANCCGCCAAGTCCGGCACTTAACGGCTCGGTGTCGGTTGAGACGATGCGCGGCCCCGCCGGCCTTGTCGGCTTCGCTCGACTGCGGCCGGTGCGGGGTACGTGCTTCGCACCCGCACTTATCGTCTCAACCTGTCACCATAGCCGTTGATGAGTAAGCCGTGACCCATAGTGACGCATTGGGTTATTCACCCTCCTAGTCCACGATCATTGCTGTACCGCAGGACATTGCGTTGGCATCTTGGCTTATCTCATTGGCCTGAAGCCATGTTTCGAGAGACCTTGATGGAATGCGTATGCATCGCCCTAGTCTCACATGGGGCAGCCTCTTCTGAGCGATCAGCTCATATGTGAGCGACTTGCCTATGCCAAGCCTTGTCGCCACTTCTGATGGCTTTAGTAGCAGTTTTTCCATTTGCACCTCCTTTCCTTGACTTGCATGATCTTTAGTAATATGATAAGGTGTAAAAACTAAGCATACAAGGCATAAACATACGCAAAAGAAGGCATAAAAGGAAAGGAAGACAGCGTTACATGTCTAAAGGGGCCAGGATGCAACCGGCAATTTTGAAGCTGATTTACTCTGAGGCTTTGCGCCAGCGCGAAAAAAACAGGACGGCGCTGGCTTCAGAGCTGCAGGATAGAATTCGGTTAATGGGAGCTGCGGTTCCGCAAGAGGAAACGATAATCAAACTGATATCAAGGGTGCGTTCTCAGGTTGAAGACGAGTTTGATAGGCCATGGACACTGGCAGCTTCTTTGCAGTACAACTTTCCGGTGGAGGCTACACCAGCCTTGCTTAGGGCCTTCAGGCTTACTCAGGCTCTTAACAAACCATTTACTATCAGGCAGGCTAAATGGGCTGCTTATCTAAGCACAACGATTACAAACTCCTATGAACTTGTGGCATGGTCTGGCAAATATGCCGATACAGAAAAGGCATATCGGCCCATTGATTCTTGCCTATCAACCGAGGATGTTGATACTGCCCTAACAATGAACTTTTGGGAAGCCGCAATCTCTTACGTATTGGGCAAAGCGCTTTATATTATTAGCTGGAACGATAGGGCTTTGCTATGGGGTCCAGATTCTAATGAAGCTGCTAGCCCTGACTCCATTGAAGCAGCGAAGATGGCCGAGCAGAACGCCCTGGACATCCTCGAAGCATATCAATCAGAAGAGGGCCGAAAGTGGATAGAGGATAAGCGCCAAGAGGTACTTGTGCCCATGGAAAAAATATCTAAGCAAGCTGCTTCATACTGGACTTACGCTCATTTGATGACGGCCTTATCCGAAGGCCCCAAATGGCGCAAAATGAGTAAAGAGGATGCTATTCAGATAATCATGGATCTTCACGTTTGGGTTTGGGAAGAAATTCCTGACTTGCATAAAGCCTTTAACGAATTGATGACTACGCTGAAACAGCCTGAGTTATCTGATCTATTAGCACTGTGGCCTTACCACCTGCCTTTCTTGCCTGAGAAATTGGTTAAGAAAGTAGGGTTCACTGGCGAAGCGCCTGAAACAACGCCTGGCAGATGGGCCGAGCTTCTAAAGCGTTGGGAAAAAATGAACAAAAAGAACAAGGGGGCTAAGTAGTGCGCGGAACCATCACCAAAAGAGGCAATGATTCTTACTCCATCGTTTTTGACCTAGGGCGTGATCCCGAAACAGGAAAACGCCGGCAACAGTGGGTGAGCGTTAAAGGTACTAGGAAAGATGCGGAGAAGAAGCTGGCCGAGCTAATCCATCAACTTGATACCGGCACCTTTCTGAAGCCAGGTAAGGCCACCTTGGCTGAGTATCTAGAGAGATGGCTGAAAGACTACTGCTGGCCTATTTTATCTCCCAGGACAGCGGAAAGCTACCAGTACTTAGTGCGCAAACATCTGACACCCGCTCTTGGCCAGACGTTATTGACCCAATTGAAACCGGCTCATATTCAGCACCTGTATGCTCAAAAATCATCCGCTGGACTCAGTAACCGTACTGTCAGATATCTGCATTCCACTTTGCATAAAAGCCTGAAAGATGCCATGAAATTGGGGCTGATTAATCGTAATCCGGCTGAATCGGTTACGCCACCTCGCTTGATAAGGCATGAGATGCAGATCATGAGCGAATCGGCCATTCAGCATTTGCTGGAAGCCGCCAAGGAAACGCCGTACTATGAGCTGTTTTATATGGCCCTCTTCACTGGGTTGAGACGCTCGGAACTCTTGGCATTACGATGGTCAGATATCGACTTGCTACTTTGCCAGGTATATGTGACACGCACTCTCCACCAACTGCATAACAGGGAAATTGTTTTTCGTCCCACCAAGACCGCTAAGAGCCGTCGCATGGTGAGCTTGTCGCCCTCAACTTGTGATTTGCTCGGTGACTATAGGGTTAAGCGTGAACAGATAAGGCTGCTATCTGGAGCTACCATATCTGAGGATGATTTGGTGTTTTGCGGCATTGATGGTAACCCGCTACTGCCCAATAGTCTTACACATGCTTGGATAAGAATAACCCGCCGGTGTGGACTGGCTGGCATTAGGTTACATGACGCGCGGCATACCCATGCTAGCCTGATGCTTAAGCAGGGAGTTCATCCCAAGATTGTGCAGGAAAGATTGGGGCATTCCAGCATACAAGTAACACTGGACACCTATAGCCACGTCGCTCCTGGCTTGCAACAGTCTGCTGCCGCACAGTTTGATGCCATTGTACTGGCTCGCAAAGATAAGCAATTAGTAGGGGCGGCAGAATCAACTTGTTAGCAATTTGTTAGCAAAATAGAAAATGCCACCTGCTGCTTTTGTCAATTAGGTGGCATTTTAGCTTTAAATCTTGGTGGCTCCTTGCCGCCCAAAACCAAACCACTCTTTAGCTTAGGGTCTGTGGTTGTAATAGTCTCCGTTTCGCTTTGGTAATTATAGGTTAAAACTATTCTATCCTCAAATACCTTGATAGTCTTAACAAAAACATCAATAATCTGCCTGCGATAATCAATGTTTTCAATATCGCCATACTTGAACTGACTAATCCAGCGCACCATTTCTTCTTTGGTATACTTCGGCTGTTCAAGTTCAGCCTGTATAATGCTGACTTCCAGTTCTTTCTTCTGTGATTCCAGTTCTTCCATGCGCTTAATGGCAGACTCACTGAATAATCCCTGCTGAATGGCACTGAGCAGATTATCAATACCATTGGTGATTTCGGCAAGCTTTAATTGCAGAGCAGGCAGTAAAGTGTTCTCAGCCTCTTGTTCAATCACCAGTTTTTCGGCAATTCTATTGATTTCTGCATCCTTGAGTACTTTATCGACGGTAGTTTCAACCACTATCTTTTCTATCCAGTCCTTCTTGAGCATTTTGGCATTACAGCCCATCTTCTTTTTGACACCGCTACACTTGTAGTAGTAATGCTTCTTACCTGTGTGGCTTCTGCCGCTTTCGCCTACCATCAGTCGTTCGCAGGCACCGCAGATAAGCTTGGTAGTTAAAAGATATTCAATTTCAGCCTTAGCTCTTGCCGGAGCTCGTCTGTTCTTGGCCTTGCGTGTCTGCACTCTATCAAAGAGCTCTTGTGAAACAATGGGCGGGATACTGTTTGGGATAACAATCTCTCTATACTTATACTCGCCTATGTATTTACGATTGAGAAGTATCGAATCAAAGCTGTTAATGAGAAATGGCTTATTGGCTCTGGTTCTAAGACCTCGTTCATTGAAAGATGTAGCTATATCTTTAATAGTCTCACCATCGGCATATCTGGTAAAGGCTTCCACCACCAATGGTGATGTAAGCGGGTCAACTACCAGTTTTTGGTCATCGCCTAGCACATATCCCAAGGGAATTATACTGCCGTTATTCTTGCCTTTCAGGGCATTCTCTGTTTGACCTCGGCGTATTTTTTGGCTCAATTCTACCGAATAATACTCGGCCATGCCTTCAAGCATTGACTCCAGAATAATGCCCTCGGGACCTTCCGAGATATTCTCTTTGGCAGATATGACTTTCACCCCGTTTTTTCTGAGTATGGCCTTATAATGAGCGCTGTCATATCGGTTACGGGCGAAGCGGTCTAACTTCCAGACAATTACCACATCAAATAGTTTCTTGGCACTGTCTTTGACCATACGCTGAAACTCAGGACGGTTATCTGTTTTGGC
>JGI24702J35022_10001942_pt1 | contig 12741 bp, 9 predicted proteins | sample TergutTh196P4_FD_35022 | JGI IMG/M metagenome (IMG submission 35022)
CTTATTTTAGTATTTAAAATCGTAATAACATATATATCAATCAATTACAAAATTTACGGCGACAGATAGTTATTCGTGTGAAAGAGGGGCTGAGTAGTTACTACAACTTTCATGACATGTTTTATCAATCGTCTTCACCGTTATTTACTTTTTTTGCATAATAAATTAAATAGTGTTACATTTGCCATTAGATTTTCAAAATTAGTCTAATATAAAAATGAAAACAAAATGAAAACATGGAAAACCGACATTTCAACTGTATATTGGTCTGATAATCAAAATAACTGTACTGAAGCTGAATTATGTCTTGGAGCAGAGAAACCTCATATAGTGTCGTGGTTTGATGAATTGTTTAAAGGAGGATTAAAAGTATCTTATGAAAATTTTCCAACGACGCTACTTATTAAAGGTCCTCCGGGAAGCGGAAAAACAACATTTGCACTTGAATTGTGTTATCGTTTAGCTAAAAATCATGTCGCAACTTCTACCTATGTATCCTTGGAGGCAAAAAGCGACCAGATTATTAAAAATGCAGTTATACTTGGCTGGCAAAAAAATGTGATGAGTAAAATCAGGGTTATAACCAATAACAAAAATAAGGATGAATTTGAAGCCAAAAAAGCATGTCTTAATGTATGTGGAGCAGAATATACCACAAAATGGTCGGAAAATCTTACAGATGAATCGTTAAATGAAAAAACGGATAATGTAAATATAGCTTTTGAAAGTATTGCCGATATATGCCATCTACCTTATTCAAGCTCAATTAAAAATAAAATTAAACGTTTTTTTGTAAAAAAGGAACTTGAAAACATACCTCCTACTGTTTCACAAATTCTGGTTATAGATAGTTTAAATATTTTTCCTATTGAATCAAGGAAAGAAGTTTTTTTAAAATTTTTAAACATAGCTAAAGCAAGTCAAGAAAATACAGATAACAATGCGAATAAGGAAAAGATTCTACTAATGATATTTGTTTTGGATGCAAAATCCAATGAAGATTGTAATCCTTTTTGGGAATATATGTGTGATACTGTTATTGAATTAGACCATTATGAGGAGAATAATTATTTTATCAGAACGATTGAGATTATAAAATCGAGATTCCAGGGACATATTTTAGGTAAACATCAAATGAAAATTTATGATAAGCCTTTATTGTATAAAAATGAAAACAGATATACCTTATCAAGATTACATCCTTTTATAAAAGAAGGAGGAATATTTATTTTTCCATCCGTACATTTCTATTTATCTAAGTATAGAAAATTTATGCAAAGTGGTGAGTTGAAATACGATACTACTTTTCCGCACTCTTTCTCAAAATTTTTATCTATAGATGGTTCTCATAAGGGAAAAGGTTTTCCCAAAGGAAGATGTACAGCATTAATCGGATGTAGAGGCGGACATAAAAGCCATTTAGGATATTTACATATTCTTTCCAGATTAACTGGAAAATATGAGAACGGGGTTGCCGAAGCTCGAAAAAATGCCGCTCTCATTATTTCCTTACGTGATGATGAAGAGATGATAAAAACAACATTTAATGGAATTTTGAATAACGAATTCTCAAGTACAAACGAAAATTGGAAAACAGAAGATTTTATTGATGATGGCCGGTTAGAATTCCTTTACTATCCTCCAGGATATATTTCTCCTGAAGAATTTATTCATCGAATTTTTGTAAGTATTCATAAACTTAAACAAAATTATAAAAATGTTACGGTACTTTTTAACAGTTTGGATCAGTTAGCGGCGCGATTTCCTCTTTGTGCAAAGTTTGATATTTTTATTCCAAGTATTATTCAGATTTTAATCGGCGAATCCATTACGAGTATTTTTATCGCTGTTGATGAAAAAGATCAACCTGTAGAACAATACGGATTACTTCCAATGGCGGATTTGATATTATCATTTCATAAATATCAGTTAGAACAACAAGAGTATTACAATATTTTAAAATCGGATGACTTTGCTTATGACGAATTCGGTAAATATAAATATGATAAATCAGAGTTAGAACAATTTAATCCGCAAAACGTAAATCAAAAGAATGAGCAAGCCGGAGAAAACAATTCAAATGTCCAAAGGGAGGAAGTCATTATAACTGTAGAACGATTTGCCGGAGGAAAAAAAGCCGGGGAAAAAGGATTGCTTGAATTGGGAAGTAAATGTTTAATAAACAAAAACAATATTATTAATTTCGTAAAATTACCCGGTATAGTATATTTAGATAAAAACCGTTTGAAAAAATAAAGTTATCTACAAAACCGGTCAAAATCGAATAAAAACACAAAGGTCACTAAATTTTAAATGCTATTATTTAAATCTTAGCGACCTTTGTGTCATTTGAAAGAAAGGGCTTTTATTTCTTCCAAAGTTTTTCCATCTCTTCCAAGGTTTTCCCTTTAGTTTCCGGAACAAATCTCCAAACGAAGATAGCCGAAATCACAGCCATTGTACCATAGAAAGCGTAAGCCACTGTACTGCTTAATTCTACCATCGGCGGAAAAGTAGATGAAATAAAATAGTTTGCAGCCCACTGTGCCGCAACGGCAATAGCAACTGCTTGTCCGCGAATTTTGTTCGGGAAGATTTCAGAAATTAATACCCAGCAAATGGGTCCCCACGACATCATAAATGAAGCGGTATAGATGATAATAAATACCAATGTACTGAGACCTATCACTTTGTTGAATGCCAAAGCTGAAATAGCAAACATACCGATTGCCATACCGATTGAACCGGTGATCAACAACGGTTTTCTTCCCCATTTATCAACAGTAAGAATGGCGAATACTGTGAAAATCACATTGACTAATCCCATTACAACCGTTTGCATCATCGCAGTATCGGTTGATCCGTCACCTCCCATTGCTTTGAAAATTTCCGGAGCGTAATATAAGACTACATTGATTCCTACAAATTGCTGGAACACACTTATTAAGATACCGATAACAATGACCTTTATGCCATAAGAAGTCAATTTGCTTTTCACGGCTTCAGTCAATGTTTCCTTAATCTCACTCATAATTTTTGCAGCACGTTCTTTTCCGTTGATCTTTTCCAATACATCCAACGCTTTATCTTCCTGATTTGCAAGCGAAAGGTAACGCGGTGTTTCAGGTACAAAAAACAACAATATACCAAACAATAATGAAGGTATCGCTAACGAAAGGAACATATAACGCCAGCCTGTTTCGTGTATCCATGTATCGGTTTGTCCATTGGCAATTCCCCAATTTACAAAATAAACAACCAACATACCGAAAATGATGGCAAATTGGTTGAACGAAACCAAACGTCCGCGAATTTCTGCAGGCGCAATTTCACCGATATACATCGGACAAACTGCCGAGGCTAACCCTACGCCAATACCTCCGATAATNCGATAGAAGTTGAATGCCCAAAGCACGCCCATGCTCGATTCGCCATGCTTAAAGAATAAAAATTCGGGATATGCCGTTCCCCATGCAGCAATAAAGAACAGTACTGCAGCTACAAACAGCGAATTTTTACGTCCCANCCGAGAAGAGAAAAATCCGGAAATGAGACCTCCGATAATACAACCGAATAACGCACTTGAAACCGTTGCTCCAAGAGCGAAAGTCCCCAGTCCGTTAGGAATTATCAAGTAATTTTCAATAGATGCTACCGTACCCGAAATCACGGCTGTGTCGTAGCCGAAAAGCAATCCGCCAAGTGTTGCCACCAATGTTATTCCCAGCACGTAGCCGGAATTGTATGCTTTAGCCATATTAATTAAATATACATATTAACTATCGCCTCATACAATTCCTGTTTACCGCTGATTTGAGCCGGTTCGCCTTTGGATTTTGCGTATTTTACCAAATCCTCAAGCGATAATTTGCCTGCTTCAAACTCTTTACCTTCACCGGAATCGAACGAAGCATACCGGTCTTTCAACATTTGAGGATAGGGTGATTTTTCCAAAATGGCTGCTGCAGCTTCCAATGCATGAGCAAAAGCATCCATTCCTGTGATGTGCGCAATAAAAATGTCTTCCAAATCGGTAGAACTACGCCGGGTTTTAGCATCGAAGTTCGTACCGCCGCCTTGCAGACCGCCGTTTTTCAGGATAACCAACATCGCTTGCGTAAGTTCAAATGTATCAATAGGGAATTGATCGGTATCCCATCCGTTCTGATAATCGCCGCGATTGGCGTCAATAGAGCCGAGCATTCCGGCATCGGCAGCACATTGCAAGTCGTGTTCAAAAGTATGTCCCGCTAATGTAGCGTGATTGACTTCGATATTTAATTTGAAATCTTTATCCAAACCGTGAGCTTGCAAGAAACCAATAACTGTTTCGGAATCAACATCGTATTGGTGTTTAGTCGGTTCCATTGGTTTAGGTTCAATCAGAAAAGTGCCTTTAAAACCTTTGGAACGCGCATAATCACGAGCAGCAGTCAATAATTTGGCAAGATGTTGTTTTTCCCGTTTCATATTGGTGTTCAGCAACGAATAATAGCCTTCGCGACCACCCCAGAAAACATAATTTTCACCTCCGAGTTCAATAGTAGCATCCAAAGCGTTCTTGAGTTGAACGGCAGCGCGAGCCACTACATTAAAATCGGGATTCGTACCGGCACCGTTCGTATAACGCTTGTGACTGAACACATTCGCCGTTCCCCACAACAGTTTGATTCCGGTTTCCGCCTGTTTTTGTTTTGCATAAGCGACAATGGTTTTTAGGTTAGCTTCGTACTCTTCAATCGAATCGCCTTCTGCAATCAAATCAATGTCGTGAAAACAATAGTATCCGATACCTATTTTTTGCATAAATTCAAATCCGGCATCCAACTTCTGTTTCGCAATTTCCAAAGCAGATGCGCCTTTCGCCCATGGGAATGATTTGGTTCCGGGACCAAAGGGGTCGCCTCCGTCGGCGCAAAGCGTATGCCACCACGCCATAGAGAATTTGAACCAATCTTTCATTTTTCTACCGTACACTACTTTTTCGGCATCGTAATAACGAAATGCCAAAGGATTTTTACTGTCTTTTCCTTCAAATTTGATTTTCCCGATTTCGGGGAAAAATTCTTTTGTTGTCATAATTTTTTAAATTTTTAAGGTGTTATTATTATTTCTTGCTACGTTGCCAGATATATAGAATAAGAAAAGCGGCTACTAAAGCAGCCGGGACTACAGCCACATGCAGTAAGGTGGACGCCCCTCCCGCCAATTCGCTACCTAAGATTTTAGTTTGAGTTTCGTAGATATTGCCCAGTACCGGCTGTGCAATGGCTCCGCCGAGGAATCCTATACCCCCCATCAGAGAAAGTCCTAAAGCGCCTGTTGCAGGTATTTTTTCAGAAACAAATCCCAACATGGTAGGCCAGAAAAATGCCACTCCCAAACCAAAAATAGCAGCTCCTAGCATTGCCAGAATAAAATTATCAACGGAATAGCCCAAAATCAACAGTCCGATGCATCCCAGAGCTGCCGATAGTATCAGAATAGTAGTATGTTTGACTTTGTGGATAAATACGCCTCCGAATGATCGTGCCAGCGCCATAATACCGGTAACCCATACCAGTACCAAAATCGGATGAGCCATTACGTTACTTACTAATGCGGCAATCCATTGATTGGTTCCCAATTCTGTTCCTGCTGTGAAAATCATACATAAAGCCATGAACAAAAACAAGGGGGAAGTACATGCTTTCAGCATTCCCTGATATGATATTCCCGAAGTAACACGTTCCGTTTGCGGAAATTTTTGACCGAAAAACATCCATCCATACACAAATGTCGGAAGGAGCATAATGCCCATCGCCCAACGCCAGTCTGTTATTTTGGCTAAGTTCAGCGCATATACTAATAGTCCGCCAATGACTATTCCCCATGGAAACCATGCGTGAAAACGATTCAGGCGTCGCGTTTTTTCATCCGTATAGATGCTCGTTATCAATGGATTAGCAGCAGCTTCCACACTTCCGTTAGCTAATCCGATAAATAGCGTAGAGATGAATAGCGTCCAAAATCCGGTAGCACAAACGGTCATAATAATACCTATCAAATGGCAGAAAAAAGCAATTGCAAATATGCGCTTCATACCGATTACATCTACTAACATGCCGCCAAAAGCCATAGCAATTGTAAACCCCCAAAAAGCAGTTCCTGTTATCCAGCCTACTTCGGTAGGGGTTAAGATAAATTCCCTACCCCATTCGGTTACAAAACTTCCTCTGGTAGCAAATGCCAGCGCAGTAACCACTAATGCTACGCAACTTGCGTTGAATAGCCTTACTCGATTAATTGCAGTATCCATAAATAATATTTAAATAATGTGGTTTATTATAGATTTATTTTTTTAGAAAAACTTTCCATCGCTCATACGCTTCCCTATATTCTGTCTGATTCTCAGTTTCGGGTTGTATTACGGCAAGTTTTTCGAGCGACGCAAACGCTTCTTTGTTATCTTTATAAATCCCGGCGCCAATCCCGGCGCCTTTAGCTGCTCCAGCTGCTCCGTCGGTATCATATAATTCAATGGTTGCTCCGCTGATACTTGCTAATGTCTGACGGAAAACCGGACTCAGGAACATATTGGCATTCCCTGCCCGGATGATGCGGATATCCATTCCCATTTCCTTCATAATTTCCATACCGTATTGGAAAGAAAAAACAATCCCTTCCTGAGCTGCACGCAATAGATCCGGTTGACTGTGGATGTTGAAATTAATGCCGTGGATTGAACACCCGATTTCCTTGTTTTCCAGAATCCGTTCTGCTCCGTTTCCAAAAGGAATAATAGAAATACCTTTAGAACCAATGGGTGATTGACTTGCCAGCGTATTCATATCATTATAACTTAGACCTGTCGAAACAATATTTCGTTTCATCCATGAATTTAGAATTCCGGTTCCGTTGATGCATAACAAAACACCCAAACGGGTCTGCTCTTCCGTATGATTAACATGAGCAAAGGTATTAACACGCGATAAAGGATCGTAATTCACTTGTCCAAGTACACCGTAAACGACTCCTGAAGTTCCTGCCGTAGAGGCGATTTCGCCCGGATTAAACACATTCAGCGAGAGCGCGTTGTTAGGCTGATCGCCGGCACGATAACAAACCGGCGTTCCTTCTTTCAGTCCCAATTCTTTTGCTGCTTCGGCAGATACCACTCCTTGTATACCAAAAGTCGGTTTAATTTCGGGAATAAAACTTTCGTCAAAACCGAAATACTGCATTACTTCTTCGGATAAGCAATTTCCCTTAAAATCCCAGAAAATCCCTTCCGACAATCCTTCTACGGTTGTCACGACGTCGCCGGTCAAACGCATACCGATATAATCGCCGGGGAGCATTAATTGGGCGATTTGTTCGTAAACCTGCGGTTCATTTTCCTTTACCCAAGCCAGTTTGGCCGCCGTAAAATTTCCGGGAGAATTAAGTAAATGCGATAAACATTGTTCTTTTCCGATAGCGGCGCATGCTTTTTCTCCATACGGAACCGCCCGGCTGTCGCACCAGATAATCGCCGGACGAAGTACCTGCTTATTTTTATTGACCAGAACCAAACCATGCATCTGCCATGAAATACCAATCGCTTTTATTTCATCGCCGTTGATTCCTGTTTGAGATAGTACAGATTCGTGTGCCAACTTCAAATTCATCCACCACGATTCGGGTTCCTGTTCGGCCCACCCCGGCTTTTTGGCGATAATCTGCATCTCTACTTTTGGGAAAAAATCTTGCGCAACGATTTTTCCCGATTCGGCTTCCACTAAACATGCTTTTACCGAAGAACTTCCTACATCAAAACCTAATAGATACATAATAATTATGAATTATAAATTATGAATTATAAATTATAAATTATGAATTATGAATTAGAAGCCAATTTGAACGACACACAATCAACCGAAACATTTGTTCTCATGAATAGAAAATTCATAACGCATTATTTGACGACAAATATACACTTTTTTTATAAATGAAAAAAACAATAATGAGAATCAACCGTTCATTGAAGCCAAAAATTCTTCGTTACTGTAAGTCTTTTCTAAACGGTCTTTTACAAATTCCATTGCTTCCAAGCTGTTCATATCGGCCAAGTATTTTCGGAGAATCCACATGTGGTTAATGGTATCGCGGTCTTGCAGTAAATCGTCTCGACGCGTACTGGAAGCAATGATGTCAACTGCCGGATAAATTCGTTTGTTCGAAAGCTTACGGTCTAATTGCAGTTCCATATTACCGGTTCCTTTAAACTCTTCGAAAATCACATCGTCCATCTTCGATCCTGTTTCCGTTAATGCGGTGGCAATGATGGTTAATGATCCGCCGTTTTCAATATTTCGCGCGGCGCCGAAAAATCGCTTGGGTTTTTGTAAGGCATTTGCATCCACACCTCCCGATAAAACTTTCCCTGATGCCGGTTGTACTGTATTGTATGCACGTGCCAAGCGAGTGATGGAATCCAATAATATCACTACGTCGTGACCACATTCGACCATGCGTTTGGATTTGCTCAAAACAATTTCTGCAATTTTCACATGCCGATCGGCCGGTTCGTCGAAAGTNGANGCAATGACTTCCGCATCNACGCTTCGTTGCATATCGGTTACTTCTTCGGGGCGTTCATCAATCAGTAATACAATCATATATACATCGGGATGATTCCATGCAATGGAATTGGCTATGTCTTTCANCAGGATNGTTTTTCCGGTTTTCGGTTGGGCTACGATCAATCCGCGTTGACCTTTTCCGATGGGTGAAAACAAATCTACTACTCTCGGAGAAATTCTGTCAACCAATTTAGGACTCATACTTGCCGTCAAACGAAAACGTTCGTCAGGAAAGAGAGGAGTCAGATGATCAAAAGGAACCCGGTCGCGAACTTCTTCAGGGTGGAGGCCATTGATTAAATCCACTTTAACTAAAGGAAAGAATTTTTCTCCTTCTTTGGGCGGACGAATGGGGCCTTCTACAACGTCTCCTGTACGTAATCCGAATAATTTGATTTGGGATTGGGAAACATAGATATCATCTGCCGAAGGCAAATAATTGTAATCCGAAGAACGCAAAAATCCATACCCTTCCTGAATAATCTCCAACACACCCGTTCCTATCAGAATTCCTTCAAATTCATACGCTTTGTCTTTGGCAGCCGGCGTATTTCCATTACTTAGNTTCTTGTTTATTGTAAACCCGTTTTTTTGNGCCGATTGTTGAACCGGTTGATTGGTTTGGTTTGTAATATTTGGATGGGACTGTTTTATTTGCGGTGTTTTAGATGTAAATAAAATGTCGTCCATTACACTTTTTACTTCCGGATTGTGTCGAAAAACCAATTTACCTCGATTCACATTTTCCTCTTTCGGAACTTCTTTTTTAACAGGTAATTCAGTTGGAAGCGGCTCTGTTTCGGTTGGTTCAATTTCCGGTTCATCCGGAAGTGGTGGAGTCGGAAAGATTACATTTAACGGAACAGGCGCCGAATTGTCAATGCGAGTCCTTTTCTTCTTTTTAACAGCCGGTTTTTCATGAATGGGTTCTTCCGGAAGTTGAGGCGGTTCGGGCTTTTGAATGATTTCCGGTTGAAGTTCTTGTTGTTTTGGCGGTTCTTCAATAACAACAGGTTTTTTTCCCTTTTTTATTACTTTATTTTCTCTCTTTTTTATAAGCTTCTTTGGTTCAGGTTTTACAACCGGAGCAATTTTTTCTGTTTGAACTTCTTCAACCGGAGCAATTATTTCTGCTTTAGCTTCTTTTTTCGGTTGGGATTTATCGTTTTTAGATCGCCGTCCGCGCCGTTTCATCGAAACGTTTTCGTTATTTTTGACGGCGGAAGTCTGAATTGCGGCGCCGATAATTGCTTGTTGATCAAGAATCTGATAAATTAATGTGTCTTTATTCGACTTGTCAACTTTTTTCAAGCCTAATTCTTTCGCCAAAGCAATCAAGTTGCTTTGATCCATTTCTTTTAATTGCAAAATAGTATATTTCTGCATAGAATAAATTATAAATTATTATCATTGAATAGAAATAATAAACCGTATTGAATAGAAATACATCATATACTAATTGGGAGTTGCGAGTATAATGTATTATAGCACTTGTTGATTATATTGGATTACTTTCTACAAACAGGTTATTTTCGATGCAAAAATAAATAAAAACTTTTGTATTACAAATTATTTTTACAAAAGTTTTAAAATATAACGATTTTTGGTGTNATTTTCGGCTTTAAATCGCTCATCAATGCGATAATTAACTACCCAAACAATCTCTTTACCGGAAGTAAGAATCCATGTTTTTTCTTTTTGGATTTTACTGAATTTCCGGTTGGTAAAAAAATCGCTTAATTTTTTAAAATTTTTCATTCCGACAGGTATAAATTTATCGCCGGTCTTCCATTTTCGAAGAATTAAAGGAAAATGAAGTTTATCGTAATCCAAACAAGCNGTATTCGCATTTNTATCAATTTCGCCGGTAGTATCATTCATCCGGANAGTGATTTTCATCCGGAAAGGAAATTCTAAAAGCGTTTCATTCGTTTGAATAAAATACTCCTTTTTTTCATCCCCTACGAGAGGCGAAAGAAGAAATTCATCCCTGTCTTTTATTACGTAATAATCTTTAGCATAGAATATTTTTCCCGGTTGACTATCTATAGCAAAATAAATATCCCTGATGATTTCTTTTCCAAAACCATAATTTTTTAACAATTCAAACAAAATTGATTCGGGTGAAGGAAATGTTTTTAATAATGGAATGGAAATACTGCCTTTGTCTTGATTATATACGATTTGAACGGCTTTTTCAATTTCCGTCTCATAGATTTTATCCGTTTCTTTCAGATTATCCATCGTTTGTACGATTGCTTCCCGCACTGCCGGATTAATCGTCTCCAAAAGCGGTATTACTTGTAATCGGATTTTGTTTCGAATCCATTTCTCTTGTTCATTGCTTGAATCGGTAATGAAAAGAAGATTTTTTTTCTTAACGTATTGCAGGATTTCTTGTTTGGAAACGCAAAGGAAAGGACGGATAATGCATCCCGATCGCGGTTGAATTCCGGTCAAACCTTTGATTCCGGTTCCACGGATCAAATTGAGTAACAGCGTTTCAATACCGTCGTCCCGATGATGGGCGACGGCGATTGCATCCGCCTGTAGATTTTCTTTCAGTTCGGTAAACCATTGATAACGCAAATCACGGGCAGCCATTTCAATAGAGATTCCTCGCTCTTTCGCAATACTTGAAGTATCAAAATCTTGTTTGAAAAAAGGGAGATTTAATGAAGCGGCGAAACCGGCAGCAAATTGTTCATCCCTATTGGATTCTTCTCCACGCAAATGAAAATTGCAGTGTGCAACTATACATTTATAATCAAGTTTATGCAAAATATGCAAAAGCGCCACTGAATCGGCGCCGCCGCTCAATCCGGTAATGATTTTACTTTCCGGCTTCAATAAATGATGACGATCAATATAGTTTTTTATTATCTGTATCATTTGAAATCAATGGGAAAGAGTTACAAAATTTTTCTTATTATATTGCTTAACCAAGNACGGTTTCCTTTCGAGATGGTAAAATAAGGTTTTTGAATAGCGCCGAATGAGCGAAAAACACGTTCTACACCCGGTATCATGGATCCTTCGAAATCGAAAGAAGGAGAAAAATTCGATGCCTCGCAGATAGCTTCCCACAAGACCAAAAGTTGTGCGCCTGATTTTCGTCCTATTTCATCGCTTCCTCCGGCAATATAATATGCACAATTATCCTGCCATGCGATGAAAACGGCTGCATGCAGCCGGCCGGCTTGATCAAAAGCTCCCAAAATATTTCCTTGATTTCTTGAATAAGCAGTATCTATCAATCGTCGTAAGACTTCCTGTTGATACGCTTTTCGTCCTTGCCGTTTGTATGTTTCGACATTCATTTCAAAAAACAAATCTGCAGGAAGCCGGTTATTTATTTCCATTTGGTATTTTGTCAGAGCTTTTTTGATATTTTGCCGGACATTATTATTCAGCTTTTTTTCTATTTCCAAAGTGTTCCGAACATCCGGCAAGATGTAACTGTAACGTGTCGTTTGACGGTAATCTTTCCAATAAAACGGTAACCAGTCTGTAAATAAATAATGAAAATTCTGTATAAAATAAGTATGTTCCGGTAAACGCCGGATCAATTGTTCGCAAATAATTTGTCTTCGGAGTAAATTTTTCGAATAATTTTCTTTTTCAAATTCCGGATTAAACCAAACGCCCATCGTCTGTGTAAAAGCCGGCATTAAAATTTCTTTTTTATATGGATAATAATAAGGGAAAGCAGCTTCAATCGCTTCGGAATTCTTATCGGAACAATACAAAAGAACATCCCATTTATTTTCGCCGCAAACACAATCCAGCCACCAATCCCTTGAATATATAGGGATAGATGTTTCATTGACGCAAAGTTTCCTGTATCGTTCCTTATCGGTCATAAAGAAAATTTCGGTAAATATACGCTTTTTCTTTGAAATTGATTATTTTTGCAATTGATTATTTTTTCAGACATACAATTAGTTCATACATAAATACAATAAATAAATGAAAAAGACCACCGTTATCTTATTTAGTATTATCTGTTTATTCTTAACAAATTCTTTTGTAGGATTATCTCAGGACAGATACTCTATTGTTATTGATCCTTCGATCGGACAGAAAGTTGAGTACGGACTCAGTAAACTTGAAATTGCCCTCAAGGAGAAGGGTATCC
>JGI24702J35022_10001943_pt1 | contig 12733 bp, 11 predicted proteins | sample TergutTh196P4_FD_35022 | JGI IMG/M metagenome (IMG submission 35022)
GCCTTTGCCTCGTATTCGACAAGGTCTTCCTCGTTGTCCCTGAAAACAACTTCCTTTACGTTCAATTCTTCCCTGATGATTTCTTCCATTTCTAGGAGAACCTTTTTCTCATCAGGGTTGCGGGTTACAAGCTCAATTGTTTTGAGGGGCTGCCTCACCTTTATATTGTACTGGGCACGAAGCGCCCTTCCCATTGAAACAGCACGCCGTACAGAGGCCATCTTGAATTCCAGGCTCGTGTCTCGGCGATCTTTACGTGACACTGGAAAATCGGTGAGGTGGATTGATTCAGCGTCAGATGGCGTGCGGAGGTTCTGCCAAATGGCATCGGTGGTAAAGGGCATGAAAGGCGCAGCCACGGAGATGAGCGTCTTGAGAACCGCGTAAAGGGTTTCGTATGCATCTTTTTTGTCAGTGTCCGATTCCGGCCTAACGCTCTTCCAGAAACGGCGGCGGGAACGGCGGATGTACCAGTTGTTAAGGAGCTCGATGAATTCCACAATGGGGTCAATTGCCCCCGAAAGATCGTAGTCGTCAAGCGCTATCCCACATTTTTCCACGAGGCTTTCAGTTTCCGAAAGTATCCACCTGTCCAGCGGATTGGAAGGGTTATCCGGCGCACCGGCAGGGCTTATGCCATCGATGTTGGCGTAGGTAACGAAGAAGCCGTAGGCGTTCCATAGCGGCAGGATGATGCTCTTGAGCACTTCCTTGACACCGTCATCGCTGTAGCGGAGATCTTCGGCCTTTATAAGCGGCGAATGCACCAGGAAAAGCCGCACTGCGTCCGAGCCGTACATATTTATCACATCCACGGGATCGGTGTAGTTTTTGAGGTTCTTGCTCATCTTGCGCCCGTCGGAAGCAAGCACGATTCCGCTCACGATGCAGTTCTTGAAAGCCGGGCGTTTAAAGAGCGCCGCAGCAAGCACCACGAGGGTGTAAAACCAGCCCCGCGTCTGATCAAGGCTTTCGCTGATAAAGTCTGCGGGAAAATGGCTTTCGAAAAATTCCTTGTTCTCAAAGGGATAGTGGTTCTGGGCGTATGTCATAGCGCCTGACTCAAACCAGCAGTCGAGCACTTCGGGGATCCGCACCATAATTCCAGTGCAGTCTTTTTTGCCTCCCGGAACTTTTGAACAGGGTATGGTTACTTCGTCTACAAAATGTTTATGAAGATCTTCAAGCTCTACGCCAGAGTATTCTTTGAGTTCCGCGCGGCTCCCGATGCAAACCGTCTTGCCGCAGTCAGGGCATTTCCAGATGGGGATGGGGTTCCCCCAGTAGCGGTTGCGGCTAATGGCCCAGTCCCTGGCCCCCTCAAGCCACTTGCCGAAGCGCCCATCTTTGATGTGGCCAGGCACCCAGTGGATTTGGCTGTTTGCCGCAAGCATATCCTGCTTGATTTTTTCCACGCTAACAAACCAGGAACCAACGGCCCTGTAAATAAGCGGGCTTTCGCACCGCCAGCAGTGGGGGTACGCGTGAAAAATCTGATCTTTTTTGATCAGTTTACGCTCTGCCTTAAGTCGCTCCATGATCGCCGCGTCAGCGTCCTTGACAAAAAGGCCCTCGTAATCCGGCACTTCGGAAGTAAAGCGGCACTCCGCGTCAATGGGGCAAATCACCGGCACGCCAGTCCCCTTCAGCACCCTGGCGTCGTCTTCGCCGAAACCAGGCGCAGTATGCACAATGCCCGTGCCGTCTTCGGTGGAAACAAAATCCCCCAGGTAAGTTCTGAAAGCGTTACTGTCAACGGCCCACGCAAAATACGGGAAGAGCGGCTCATACTGAACGCCCTTCAACTCCGCCCCTTTCTTGCGCCAAACGATTTTGTATTCACTTTCGTTTTTATAGTAAGCACCCAGGCGGCTTTCTGCCAGGATGTAATGGTCGGGGACTGGGGACTGGGGACTGGGGTTGTCCTGAATCAAAACATAGTCGATGTCAGGCCCAAGGGTCAGGGCGAGGTTGGAAGGCAGTGTCCAGGGCGTGGTTGTCCATGCGAGGAAATAACTGTTTGGCGGGAAAGATACCCCGTTCCCCGCTCCCTCGCCTTCCTTCACCTTAAAGCGAAGGGTGATCGCCGGATCGTGGACGTTCTTGTAGCCGCCAAGGTTGAGTTCGTGGTTGGAAAGCACAGTGGAGCAGCGAGGGCAGTACGGCAAATTGTAGTAGCCGCCGTAAATGAGCCCTTTGTCCCAAAGCGACTTTACCACCCACCAGATGCTTTCCATGTAGTCGCTTTCCATTGTGCGGTAGTCGTTGTCGAAATCCACCCAGCGGCCAAGGCGCGTTATCGTCTGCCGCCATTCCTTAACATAGCGCAAAACGGTGGCACGACAGGCTTCGTTAAAGTTGGCAATCCCGTACTTTTCGATGTCGGTTTTGGAATTAAGGCCCAATTCCTGCTCAATCAAGTTTTCTATGGGGAGCCCGTGGCAGTCCCAGCCGAAGCGGCGCTCAACTTTTTTGCCCTTCATGGTCTGGTAGCGGGGGATTATATCTTTTATCGTACTAGGAATAAAATGCCCGAAATGCGGTAGCCCTGTTGCAAATGGGGGGCCGTCGTAAAAAACGAATTCCTCTTTCCCCTCGCGCTGGGCGATGGACTTTTCGAAAGTTTTGTTCTCTTCCCAAAAGGCAAGGATTCCTTCTTCCAGTTTGGGGAAATTCACTTTAGGATCAACACTCTTGTACACGGTTCTTCCTCCGCCGGAAATATACCATGTTTGGAGAGGTTTTTTCAAGGATGGGTTTTTACACGCCAAGGCGCGGAGAGCTTTGATAAGGAATTTTCACGTAGAAGCGCGAAGAACGCAAAGATAAGAAAGTGAAAAGAACTCTCACAGGGGCACGGAAAGCACGGAGGGCACAGAGGAAATCAGGAATTAATAATGAAGGGACGGGGCAATTAGAGGTATTGTAGTCCGAGACGCTTCAGCGCTGAGGCGACGTTGGGCCGTTTTTCCTATATTCTTAAGAGAATTTCTTCTTCAATCTTACTAATATTATTTTTTGGAAATGTTTTTATTTCCAATCCCATTCCAAGATTATTTAGGTACCGTCATTATCATTGTCATTGTTATATGTCGCGCTAAATGGAGTTTTTGTCCCTGGTGAGTCAGAAGAAGGGGTAAAAACCCAGGCATAGCCATTAACTGCAATTTTTCCCCCGAGACAATAGCGTTGGGCAGCTTTATCTCGTAGAACTCTCCCCCTTTCACGGTAAGAACCGCTTTAGCGGGATCTGTTTGGCTAATTGTGACGGCAACAGTCTTGCCGCCACTTGTACCGGTAAATATAAGGGGATCGCCTACCAGGACACTTCCGTTGGCAGTGCCATCATCACAGGAAACCAGCGCCAAGCCCAATGCCAGTGGAAAAAGTAAACTATCAGTTAGTCGACAGAGATTTGAGTTTTTACATGATATAATTGCCGGATGCCGGATGAAGGGCGTATTGTGTCCTCATGGTAAAATTATACCCCAAATTGAAAGAAAATACAAGGATAAATTTTCATCTCACAGAGACACGGCGGGACGGAGAACACGGAGGAAGAAGAAAAAAACGAAAGTTTTTTATTTTCCATATAGCGCCGTGTCCTCCGCAATCTCCGTGCCTCCGTGAGAGATTTTTTCTCTTCCTTGTTAGTGTGGTTTGTGGCAATTTCATGCTACAATACCCCCAATGACCACTAAAGAAAAGCTGCAAAAAATAATGGCCATCCTCGGCCCCTTGTTCCCCGATCGCAAGAGTTTCCTCAACTACGAAAACCCCTTCCAGTTGCTAGTTGCGACGGTGCTTTCAGCGCAATGCACGGATGCGATGGTAAACACGGTAACGCCGGAACTCTTCCGCCGTTTTCCGAACCCGGCTGCCCTGGCGGAAGCACCGCTAGCGGAAGTTGAGCGTCTCGTCCACTCCACCGGGACTTTCAGGCAGAAGGCGCATAACATCAAAGCCCTGTCGCGTATGTTGGCAGAGCGTTACGGTGGTGATGTCCCGGCTTCCATGGAAAAGCTCACCACAATGCCCGGCGTTGGGCGAAAGACCGCCGGGACGGTGCTTTCCAACTGCTTTGGGCAGCCGGCCATCTGCGTGGACACGCACTTCTCCCGCGTCACAAAGCGCCTCGCCCTAACCCGATCAGAAAAGCCGGAAGAGATAGAAAAGGACATCGCTGCCATCACGCCCCGCGAAGAATGGTCGGACGTAAGCAACGTCCTCAACCGCTTTGGCAGGGCCACTTGCCACGCCCGCAAGCCCGAATGCGATACCTGCCCAGTTAATAATTTATGTGCAAGCCGAATTACTGACTGATGGAAACCGGCAAAATCACTATTCAAAGCGAACTCCTCTTTAACCGCCTAACTAAACGCCATAAGCATTTGTCAAAATGGGCCAAGCGGACTGGAACCAATTCCTTTCGTTTATTCGACAGGGATATTCCCGAAATTCCGCTTGTGCTTGACCTTTACGGCGATGCCGTTTCGGGGGCCGTGTACAAGGGGCCAGAGCAATCAACGGAAACCTGGCTCGCGGTTATGAAGGAGGCCATTGCAATGGCGCTTAACGTAAATCAGGATTTCATCTTCCTAAAAGAAAGACAGCGCTTGAGCCAAAGACAAAAAACGGGGAATCAATACAGCAGACTGCAAACAAAAAATATTTACCGCGATGCCATGGAAGGGGATCTACAGTTCAGGGTGAATGTTTCTGATTACCTTGACACCGGGCTTTTCCTTGACGCACGGAAAAAAAGGGAACTCATACGCAGCGAAGCAAAAGGCAAGCGGGTGCTTAACCTTTTTGCCTATACTTCTACCCTCTCGGTCTGCGCCGCAAAAGGCGGGGCCAGTCAGGTTGATTCGGTCGATCTTTCCAATACTTACCTTGAATGGGGAAAGGTCAATTTCGCCATGAATAGACTGACTGACGGACTAACATCCAATACACTTAATCAAGACTCGAAGTTTAATTTCATCCAAAGCGACGTAATGCAGTTTATGGCCCAGGCCGAAAAAAAGAAGCTTCGCTGGGATTTGATCATTCTTGACCCGCCGTCTTTTTCCAATTCCAAAAAGATGAGGGGGAACCTGGACATAAAAAGGGATCACCGCGAGTTGATAAACAGGAGCCTTTCGCTATTAAGCCCGGAAGGAACGCTCTGGTTCAGTACCAACGCCAAGGGCTTTTCACTTGACAACGGAGATTTTCCAGATCTTCAAATTAATGACATAACGAATGAGCTTGTGGATGAAGACTTCAAAGGAAAAAGAATACCTGCCAATATGAAATTAAGAATGAAGAATGAAAAATTAAAAGAGTAGAATGAAATTAGCTCGTAATCACTCGAGTTTTCTTGTCATTCTTCATTTTTCATTTTTCCTTTGCTTACGTTTCTTTTATATTGTACTTTCTGCGGAAGCGCTCGATGCGGCCGGCGGTGTCCACGAGTTTCTGTTTGCCCGTGAAGAAGGGATGGCAGGCCGAGCAAATTTCAACCTTGATGTCCCTGACGGTGGAACGTGTCTCTATGACATTGCCGCAGGCGCAACTTATCTTTGTCATCTCGTACTTGGGATGAATCTTTTCCTTCATATAAAAAACCTCACTCTAAAAACCTCACTCAATAGCGGCAGATCCGGTGTTCATTGAACGCAGGAACGCTTCATTATTCTTGGATTTCTTCATCTTGTCAATCAGGAGTTCGATGATTTCGATGTCGTCCATGGGATTAATAACCTTCCTGAGCACCCATATCTTCTGCAGTTCGTCGTCTTTTAGGAGGAGTTCTTCCTTCCTGGTGCCGGATTTTTTGATGTTGATGGACGGGAAAAGCCTGCGGTCGGAAATGCGCCTGTCAAGGTTGATTTCCAGGTTGCCGGTGCCTTTGAATTCTTCAAAAATAACCTCGTCCATGCGGCTACCCGTTTCGATAAGCGCTGTGGAGATGATGGTCAGGCTCCCGCCTTCCTCGATGTTGCGCGCGGCGCCGAAAAAGCGCTTTGGCTTGTGCAGGGCGTTGGAGTCCACGCCGCCTGAAAGAATTTTCCCGGAAGTGGGGACAGTCTGGTTGTAGGCGCGGGCGAGGCGCGTGATGGAGTCGAGGAGGATAACCACGTCCTTCTTGTGCTCCACAAGGCGCTTTGCCTTTTCAAGCGCCATCTCTGTAACCTGCACGTGGCGGCTGGCCTGCTCGTCAAAGGTGGATGAGATAACCTCTGCCCTAACGGTGCGCTCCATGTCGGTGACTTCCTCCGGGCGCTCATCGATTAATAGCACGATGAGGTAAACCTCCGGGTGGTTTTTGGTGATGGCGTTGGCGATCTTCTGCATCATAATGGTCTTCCCTGTACGGGGAGGCGCCACGATGAGTGCCCTCTGGCCCTTGCCGATGGGGCAGAAAAGGTTGATTATCCGCTCGCTTACGCCCTCGGTGGATGTTTCCAGATCCAGTTTTTCGTCCGGGTAAAGCGGCGTGAGGTTGTCGAAGGGGATGCGGTTCTGCGCCACGGTAGGATCGTCGTAGTTGACGGTTTCCACGCGGAGCATCGCAAAAAAGCGCTCCCCTTCCTTTGGGCTCCTGATCTGGCCGTAAACGGTATCGCCGGTTTTAAGGGCAAAAAGCCGAATCTGGCTGGGGCTTATGTAGATGTCGTCGGGCCCCGGAAGGTAGGAGTTCTGCGGGCTCCTTAAAAAGCCATAACCGTCGGGGAGAATTTCCAGGGAACCATAGGCGTAGATTATGCCGCCCCGCTCGGTATGGGCCTTTAGCAGGGTAAAGATGATTTCCTGCTTTTTTAGCGCAACCAGGTCATCATGCGGGATATTGTAAACCGCCGCCAGTTCACGGAGGTCGATCATGTTAAGGCGAATCAGCTCGTTTATGGTGAGCCTTGGTTTGCCGTTGTCCTGGTCAAGGCGAGGCTCCGGCCTGCCGTAAATATCGGGCATGGAAGGCAGACGGGGCAGGGACGGGAGCGGTGCGGCGGAGGCTTCCTTGGCCGGGGTAATATCACCATTCACCTGTTCCTGTGAATGGCCTGGCGAGGTAAATGAAATAAAAGGTGCCGCGAACGAAGGGCGGGAGGCGCGGCCTTTGGTACGCACAACAACCGTTTTCCCCGCTGCGCGATCCCCTCCGTTTTCATTTAAAAGCGCAGAGGAACTTCCCCTCGCTGAATTTGCCCCTTCCGATTCATCCCCCTGGGATTCGCCCGACTGAAAACCGGGAAGCCCGTGATCGTAGGATTGTAACTCGGACGGCTGGAAATCGGACGAATGTGAATCAAATGATTTACTTTCGCTATACGTTTCTTCTTCTGATGTTTTTGGTTTTCGGCCTCTTCTGACAATTGCCATTAATCAACTCCGATCGTCTGCAGATTCAAACTCCTGCTATATATAAAAATGGATGGGCTACTCATTGAAGGGTTGCGGTTTTAACTCCGCATTACATATACTAAACTAAAACCTCATCCTTGTCAATATTCCCTGTCAATATCCTTTCTAAAACTTCTTCCAAAGCGGCGGCTGAGGCAGCTTCCCGCACTTCGTTTCTTGAACCAGTGAAATGAAACAGCTTCGCCTCCGGCTGTAGGCGGCCAAAAGTTTTCCCTTCAAAACCGGCAAGCCCAACCCAGACTGTCCCGACAGGAGTACCCGCCGCATCGTTGTCCGGGCCAGCCAGGCCGGTTATCGAAAAAGCCATGGAAGCCCCGCTTTTCTCCAGGGCTCCTTCAGCCATCGCGAGCGCAACGGGCCGGCTTACCTCCCCATACTCCCTGATGAGGCCTTCGTCCACACCCAGCAGCTTCGTTTTGGCGTCTGCCGTATACGTGATAAAAGCACCCCAAAAAACTTTCGAAGCCCCTGGAACACTGGCGATGAAACTCGCGGCGAGTCCGGCTGTACAGGACTCGGCTGTGGCAATCCACTTCCCGGTTTCAGTAAGCCTTTTAACAATTTTTTCCGCAAGGGCCGGAGTGCGGCTCAAATAATCCGTGATCTCAGGCATTCGTCCTCTGGAGTTCTGCTTTTATTTCTTCTGTAGGACGCGAAAATATTTCCACATCCTTGCTTAACCCAGTCATGCTGCATTGGCCCTCAAAAAGGACACCATCAGCGATGCGCAGCCTTGCCGCCGTTAGATCCCCCCTGACTTCAGCCCCTGGGAACAAATCAATCTTGTCAACCGCGTGAACAGCGCCGACCACCGTTCCGTAAACCATGAGGGAAGCGACTGAAATATGATCCACTTCCACTACCGCGCCCTTGTCAACGATTAGATCCCCCGAGGCCTGAATGGTTCCTTTGAACCTCCCCTGAATGCAAAGAGATTCCTTAAAACGCAGATTCCCGTTAAAACTGGTACTGCTGCCAAAGACCACCACCTGAGATGCATCCTTTTTCTTCCCCTCGGTCTTTGCCATTAAAAATGCCTAACCCTCATTTAAATTCTTCCGGATCTGGGATTCCAGCATGGAAAGGCCGATCTCGTTCTTTTTGAGCCGCTCCCATTCGGCAATGGTTTTTTCAATTCTGGCATCGAGTTCAGCTACCTGCTTTCTCACCTTTTTGGATTTTTCAGAAACCGCCTGGAGAAGTTTCCCGTGATCATCATCCTTGCCTTTTGAATCCAACCTGTTGATCTCAGCATCAAGTTCATCGATGCTCTTTATAAAATCCAGCAAATTATTCTTCATGTCTGTGGATAGTTCTTCCGCAAGTGAAAGGCGGGATTCACGTACCACAATCTGGGCATAAAGCTCACGGTTTCGAAGCACGGCCCTTATCCTGGCCAAAACCTCGGAAAAATTAAACGGCTTTGTTATGTAATCGTCAACCCCAAGTTCAAAACCTTCAACTTTATCCTTGACATCATCAAGAGCAGAAAACATCACAATGGGAATTTCCCTGTACTTGGGATCGCTTTTTAGAATTTTGGTAACTTCCCATCCGGACATGTTGGGCATTATGTTGTCCAGTAGAATAAGATCCGGGGAAAACCGTTTTACCTTTTCAAGGGCTTCAATACCGTCCCTTGCTTTTTCCACGGTAAAGCCAAGTTTGGAAAGCATAACATCGAAGAAATCCAAATTGATAGTCTCATCGTCTACAATTAATATTTTTCTCTGGGTATTCATAAAAAACCTTCCCTGCCAATTTTGATAGTCCGGAAAATCTCCGTTTTCTAATCTGGTTATAATTTATTCTGGCTTCGTTTTTTCAACCTCAGTATACATAAAACAAAGCAGGTGATCAACAGCGCCAGGGACGCCCAGGCAAATCCTATTCCCAAATAGTCCCCGTATTGGGTATATGATGTTTTGGGGGTGACTATCGGCACAACCACGCTGAGGCAGCTTTCAGCAAAGGGTTCCGCCATGGCCAGGATCCTGCCGTTCGGGTCTATCCCGCAGGTCTGCCCAGAAGCCGTAGAACGTACCATTGACCGCCTGTTTTCCACCGCCCTGAAAACAGCCATGGAAAGGTGCTGCATCTGCGCCGGAAGGCTCGCCGACCAGGCATCGTTGGAAAGGTTAACGATGAGTTCAGCCCCGTTTGCCGTGAATTTCCTGGAAATGTACCCGAATGTATCCTCAAAACATATAGGGGTGGAAAACCTGAATCCCCCGGCATCAAAAACTGTAGCTTCCGTCCCCTTTTCCCAGAAGTGGGTATCGGCGTTTATCAGGGCATCGTAAATCCAGGGGAACTGCTTTTCATAGGGAAAATGCTCGGTAAAGGGGACAAGGTGCAGTTTCCTGTAGAGAGCCTTCATCTCCCCCCTCTCAAAGAGCATAGCCGCATTATAGTCCACCCTGTTATCCCCCCGTGGGTTTATGGAGGGATCCCTCCGGGCATCGTCATTGCCCAACACAAAGGGAACAGTTTGGCCCCGTAGGTATTCAAGGAGCTCCTTGACCAGTTCCCAGTACCTTGAATCGTCCCGGATTGTGGTGTGCCAGTAAATCCTCGGAACAAAGGCTGTTTCTGACCAAACAACCAGATCCGTGTCCGCGTGGGCCGCAAGGGTTTCGTCAGAAAGGCGTTTCAGGATCCTGAAATCCGTGCGGTAGTCTTCAATCGGGTTCCTTGATTTGGACGGTGCCCAGGGATCGGTATTGTGCTGAATAAGGGCAATTCTGGCCATCTTGGCATCGGAATAATCAATTCTTGAACCAAAACCGTAGATAAGTGAGACAGTAAGAAGCACAAGCCAGACCACAGCGCTCACCCATTCCCTCCGGAAGAAGGATTTAACGCAAAAACCCACACGAAGGCACAAAGGCACGAAGAGTAGCGCTAAATTTGAAAGCGGCAATTTCCTCTTCAATTCTCTATTAGGGTCAGAAGGAGAATTACTAATTACACTATTTTCTTTCTGTCGCGAACCAAAGGTTCGATGTGTCTTTGTGTCTTTGTATGAGATCTTTGTGTGATTATTTTCCGATAAGGCAGAGGCGAGCCAGGCGGAGGGGAAAACCACCAGTGCCGAAACCCCCCAAACACCCGTGATATCAGCTATCTGAATGACCGGGAGCAGATGCCATTGGGAATAACCTGTTATGCCATAGGAGTATGCTAAAAACCCCTGGGCCTTAAGATACTCAAAAGCAATCCATATAATCCATTGGACAATGTACCCACGCTTTGGGAAGGCAAGCACAGCGAGGCGCAGGAGGGGAAAAAGCAAAGCCAGGTAAACAAGGTATATTGAACCTACGATTAAGCCGGCCAAGGGGTGAAAAACGCTAAGCCAGTAATTATAGAGCCCATAAGAAGCATAACCGTACAAGGCGCCCCAGAAAACGCAGGCCCCAAGGCCGGCCCGGCGGATCACCCAAAAAACCGGTATATATGCGAACCAGGCCAAAAGGGGAAGCCCGTTTGCAAAAAGGAGATTGGGAAAAGAGAGCGCAAAGAGGATTGCCCCAAAAATCAATACCGCGAGATTGACCAGAAAGGGTTTAAACCCCTTCTGCACTGTCAGTTGTTCCGTCATTTAGCACTTCTTTGTCTGGCACTGGCTCAAGATTCCAGACTTCCTGCCTTAACTCCCTTCCAGCCCTGAATGATGCAATCCCGTGCGGGTAGATTGTTAAAAATTCGCCTGTTTTCGGGTTCCGGGCCCTAATGCGCCCCTTACGCATTTTTATTTCAAAAGTTCCAAAACCTCTGAATTCTATCGCTTTTTGTGAAGTTAAGCCGGCTTTTATTTCTTCAAGAAACAAATCAACTACAACCTGTATTTTTTTACGATCCATGCTGATTTTATTATAAATGGCATCGACAATATCCGCTTTGGTGAGTTTATCCAAACCGTTGCCTCCAGTCGCTAATCAACGGAATTTGCTGCAAAAAACTACAAGTACGACAGGCTCACAAAACCGGGTTAAGCTCCTACTGGGCTACTTTAATGGAATTAAAAAGCCGCTGCATCCTGGATTTTTTGCGTGCCGCGGTGTTCTTTTTGATGATTCCCTTTTGGGCCGCCGTGTCTATCCTTTTAATCATATCCCGCAAGGCTGTTTCCGTGTCCGTTATGTCAGCGGAACCGCGTCCTGTTTTCTGCGCCAGGACAACAAATTTCTTTGCGCTTGTCCGCACGGATGTTTTAACCGATTTGTTCCTGAGCCTCCGCTCTTCGCTCTGCCGCCGCCGCTTCTCCGCAGATGACTTCTTCTTTGTCAAATGAATCCCCCGTTAATTAAAATCCGAAGGCCGGCGTTCAATGCGCTTGCATTTATCACACTCGGCCTGATTTTTTACCTTGCCGTTTTCAAAGTGGGTTTTCATTTTCACTTCCCCGCCGCATGAGCAATAGAATTTTTGCGTCGCGCTGGAAGTCCGTGAGTTTTTACTGGCCTGTGCCATGGTTTGTCTCCTTGTCCATTTGGGTTGCCCTTACAGGCATACCGATTACCTACTGGCAAAATACTATAAACGGCCCCTTGTTGTCAATATCTCAAACAAATGAAGAATGAAGAGGGAAAAATGAAGAATTAAAAAGAGCATCTCACGGGAGACAGTGGGACGAGGCACGGAGGGCACTGATGGGGAAGAAAGAGTCCGCGGATTTCGCGGATTAACGCAGAGGGACGGAGAAAAGGGAGACTTGGGACTATTGTTTGGGAGACTGAACATGTTTGTTCTTCATTCTTCATTCTTAATTTTTAATTCTTAATTTTTATGGCATTTCTACCGGGCGTTCGAGGTAGGGGCTGGGGTTTCTTCTGGCGCGTTCCCCCCATTCCCCGGCGTTGGCGCTGCCCGCCAGAAAAGCCCAGAGTTCACGCGAGGGCCTCGATTTCCCCGTGGCGTAAAGGGCGGAGGCGAGGTAATAAGCGGTTCTATAGTATTCAGTTTCTTCCAGGAAAAGGACGAGTTCCGGCCTTGTGCCGGCATAGACAAGCAGGTTTTCGAGGCTTGTGAAGGAAAAGTCCATATCGTGCTTAATAATTTCCTGAATGAGAATGGTATTTTGGATTAAAAAGGCAAACATCAAATTTTCCACTGCCGGGCTGAACCGGCTTGAAGCATAGTAAAAAAAACCCAAAAGCCGGTGGGCCCTTTCAGTGTCGGTATTATTGTGCCTGTAAAGGGTCAGGAAGCGGTTAATCCCCTCATTTTCCAATACCCTTGACATGGCAGAACGGATCTGGTTGGCGCCTGGTCCTGCCCAAAGCTCGTCCCTTGTGCGGCCGGCGGGCCCGGTTCCCTC
>JGI24702J35022_10001944_pt1 | contig 12732 bp, 11 predicted proteins | sample TergutTh196P4_FD_35022 | JGI IMG/M metagenome (IMG submission 35022)
AAACCCAAAAGCGCTGGAACAGTATGGCACCATCGGCATTGAAACACGTTACGCGGACTTCAACGACCCGGAGCAACTGCACAAGGCATTTGCGGGCGGCAGCACGCTTTTGCTCATATCCATGCCGTTTGTAGGAGAAAAACGCAGAACAGCGCACAAAAACGCGATTGACGCGGCAATTGCGTGCGGCGTCAAGAAAATCATCTATACATCGATCGTCGGCAGCGGAGACGACACATGCGAATCATATGAAAAGTTCGATCATCAATATACCGAAGAATATATATTTGAGTCTAAGCTGAAATATATCATACTGCGGGATGCCCAATACTGCGAAGCGATGATCTCCGCGTTTGAAGACGCCGCCGACAAAGACGGAGCCTTTTTGCCGTAATCGTTCAACACCCTCGTAAGCGCGGCTTTGAATCCCGTTTCGTGCATCCCTCCGTCAGGAGTGTTGATATTGTTGGCGAAACTGAGGATAAACTCGTTATATACATCGCTGCAATATTGCAAGGCGATTTCCGCTGTTGCATCGTTGCGCTCCCCTGCAAGCCGGATAACATTATCATGCAACGGAGTCTTGTTCCTGTTGATATATTGCACAAATTCCGTGATGCCGCCTTCATAGCGCATAGTGTCTTCTGTTTCGCTGCCCGGCCGTTCGTCGCGCGTGACTATCTTCAACCCTGCATTGAGAAAAGCCTGTTCGCGCATACGGGTACGCAAAAGCTCGTAATTGAATTCGCAATCATCAAAAATCCCGCTATCTGGCAAAAACACCACTTCCGTGCCCGTCTTTTCCGTAGTGCCAATAACAGTAATCTCCTGCGAGATATCGCCCCTGGCAAACCGCATCTCATATATTTGCCCATTCCTGTACACGTGGACAACAAGCCATTCGGAGAGCGCATTGACGACAGAAGCTCCGACGCCATGCAGCCCGCCCGACACCTTGTATCCGCCGCTGCCAAACTTCCCTCCTGCGTGCAGGACAGTATATACAACTTCCAGCGCCGGTTTGCCGGTCTGTTCCTGGATATCGACGGGAATCCCTCGCCCATTATCGACGACGGTGATTGTGCCCTCTTTCCCGATCGTAACCGTAATTTCATCGCAGTATCCGCCCAACGCCTCGTCAATGGAGTTGTCAACGATTTCATAGATAAGATGATGCAATCCGGAGGAAGAAGTCGACCCGATGTACATGCCCGGCCGTTTACGAACAGCCTCGAGCCCTTCGAGCACCTGGATTTGCGAAGCGTCATATTCCTCAACAACGCCATTCATATCAACAGACATATGTTAATACCCTTTCAGCCAAATATTATGATTCAAACTCCGCCCCGCAACTTTTGTGGCGTGGACAAAACCCCCCGCAACGCAGGATGTTCATTCGACCCACATGACTCCCGCACGTTTAAGGAGAGTCTGGGACGACAATTGGGACAAGAACACCATTGTTTTACTTTTATCATTACAGACAATGAATGATTTCGGAAGCTCATCCGAAACATTAACGATCCTCCCCGATTTCTCCGCATCACTGAGATAATTACGCGTGATGTGCGACCCCGTGGTGTTGTCCATATCAAAGATGCCGACGACGGATGCTTCGGGGACGACGACGTTTTGTCCTAAATGCAAGTACATATGGCGCCTTTCTCCACTCTCAACACCGAACCGCAACTGACCGATGAAACAAGAGTTTCATCGCAGCATGTGATGATGACCTGGCCCTCCATGATCCTGCTGAGGATAAAAGCCTGCCGCGCCTCGTCAAGCTCGGACAACACGTCATCCAGCAGCAAAATGGGGTATTCGCCCCTATCGTCGCGGTGAATTTCCCTCTCCGCGAGCTTGATCGACACGCTGGCCGTCCGCATCTGGCCCTGAGAGCCGAACTTGCGCGCGGACTCGCCGTTTATGTGGATGTCCAAATCGTCCTTGTGCGCACCGGTGAGGCACAACCCGGTCCTAAGCTCCGCCTGGCGGTGTTCGCGTTGATGCTCAAGGATATCCGGAAGGAGCTCATCCGGCCTTTTCCCCGAGGGATCCATGCCCCCGACTGTCTTATAAACTATCGACAGCTCCTCGGCGCCGGCCGAAAACTCGCCGTGAATACTCATCGCGCGCTTGGACAAGGCCGCCGTAAATGCCGCCCTGTAGAAAATCAAACGCGCGCTTTGTTCCGCCAAACGCATGTTAAAATCATCCAGAAGATCGAGCAACGAGGGCTTTTCCCGATAATCGCGCAAAATCCGCGTTTTGTTTTCATATAAACGGTTAAACTCAGTAAGGGCGACAAGATACGCCGGGCGGAGCTGCGACAGGCATTGGTCCATCAGCTTTCTTCTGACGGCCGCGCCCTCTTTTATAATGTCAAGATCATCCGGCCCGAACTGCACGGCGGACAATCGTCCCGCAAGCTCGGAAGCCTTTTTCAACTTGACGCCATTTGCAAAAAGCTCTCTACGACGCCCACGAAAAAGCCGGGCTTCAAGTGTCTGTTCACGCCCGTCTGACACGACACCAGCCCGGATACACGCACTCTCGCTATGGTGAGCTATCAACTCTTTATCGCTTGCCTGCCTGAAAGACCTGCCCGATGTGAGATAATAAATGGCCTCGATAATATTGGTCTTTCCCTGAGCGTTGCGCCCCGTGATGATAGTGACGCCATCCCCGAAAGACACAGTCGCATCGCTGTAATTCCGAAAACCATCAAGGGCGATTTCGTTCACAACCACTATGTATCACCTTTTGTCCGCCCTATGAGCAGCGTATCGCCGCCATATCGCACAATATCCCCCGGCATGATTTTTTTGCCCCTTTGGACGCAACGGAGACCGCCGACATAAACATCGCCGCTCTGTATAAGAACCTTTGCCTCCCCGCCCGTCGAAACGATTGAAGAAAACTTGAGCAGCGCATCGAGCCTGATAAAATCCCCGACAATATTGATTTTTCTGACACCAGGCAGTTTAACTTTCAACGCCTTTGATGAACCCATTGATGCACTCATAGATGAACCTAATTGTCGTATGTTTTGAGCCTGACGGGCAAGATCATGTATGTGAAGTCCTCCTCGTTATCGACGGAAGTGAGAAGGCATGGCGTATTCCCGGTAGTAAGCTCAAGTTTTAATTTGCCAACAGGCGCGGCGCGCAACGCTTCAAGCAAATATCTGTCGTTGAAGCCCATCTCGACATCATCACCGTTGCCCTCCATGCTGCATTCATCGCTTGCCTTACCGAGCTCCGACGCCGTAGTCAATTTGATCGAGTTCTCGCCGAAGGTGCACCTGACAGGGCTTTTGAGCTTATCGCTGATGATAAGAGCCACCCGCTCGACAGACGCGATAAACTCCTCCTTGTCGATGATCAATTGATATTTTGACGACTGCGGGATAGAAGTTTTATAGTTCAGGAACTCGCCCTCGAGCCTGCGGGACACAAGCATTGTTTCGCCGATGGTGAACATGATATGCTTAGACCCAAGCGTGATGGTAACGATGTTATCGCCATCAGAGATGATTCTTTCGACCTCAGTAAGCGCGCTGCCGGGAACGACGAAGCTGAGCGTTTGGGTGTCCTCATTGTCGAGTTTCTCCCGACGAAGAGCGAGCCTGAAACCATCGACAGCGACAATCGTCAGCTCATTGCCCTTTGTCTCAAACAGAGCGCCTGTATATATAGGGCGCGACTCGATGTCGCTGACGGCAAAGTTCGTCTGCGAAATCATTTTCTTCAACAACGATTCTTTGATCTCCAACGAATCCAGGCCCTCAACAGTAGGAAGCTCGGGGAAATCGGACGGAGGGGAGCCGAGAATCTCAAATTCGCTCAATTCGCTGGTGATCATGACGACATAACCGGAATTGGAAGTGATCGTCACATATTGGCCGGGCGCCTTGCGGATAATTTCTCCGAATAGCCTGGCATTAAGAACAACTCCGCCGCCTTCTTCCACATCAGCGGGCATCTCCGTAACAATGCCGGTTTTCAAATCATAAGCGGAAATCCTGATGTAGTTGTCCTCAGCAACCAACATCAACCCCTCCAGCAGAGGAACCGGGCTCTTTGAAGAAGTCGCCCGCGAAGCGGTGATGATGGTGGCCAGCAGCAAAAATTTCTCACAGGTAAATTTCATAGTGCATTCCTTTCATTATATATTGCACGGACTGTGCAAAAATAAGCAAAATTGATTTTTATGTATGATAAATAATAATAGATATATTATTATAGTAACAGTCGTAGTAGGAGAAAATTATGTGGATAACATGATGAAAGCGTTGCAAGCGCGGCGTGGAACGGCAACACGTGTTGTGGATAACCAACAGCAAACTTGGCGAGGCAATGTTGAGAATAAACTGTCCACAATGTATCAACAGTTGATGTGTGTGGAAATGTGGATAACATGGAGGTCCGGCGGATAGACGGCTCGCAGCAAACGGCATCCGGGTTAAGGGCGGGTAGCCGCGGCGGTGGATTTGAGGAGTAAGGGGAAGGCGGAGCCTCACGTAAGTCAGTTCTTGGAATTGATGTTGGACGTGATGTCCCTGATGATTTTGGATGTTTCGGGCGAATCCTCGATAGTCGCCTCTATGCGGTGGATTGCGCTGAGCACCGTCGTATGATCCCGCCCCTCGTACAACGTGCCGATATCCTTCAACGAAAGGTTTGTGAGCTTGCGAATGAGGAACATGGAAATCTGCCGTGCGCGCGCGGTATCGCGAGTGCGGCGCTGGCCTTTGAGATCTTCGGGCGAAAGCATGTAATACTTAGCAGTCTCCTCGATAATGGTATCGACAGACGGCAATAAATCATCGGATTTGAATGACTCTTTAAGGATGTTCGTGACAGAAGCGACAGTAATCTCCTCGTCCATAATATCGCGGTGGGCAATGATGATTTTAACAGCGCCCTCCAGCTGGCGGATGTTGGAAGTCAATGTTTCCGCAATGTAGAACGTGACCTCATTGGCAAAAGAGACGCCAAGTTGGGAAGCTTTGTTTCTGATGATCGCGATCCGCAGCTCGATATCAGGGGGCTGGATGTCAGCAATGAGGCTGGATTCAAAACGCGCCCTGAGCCTGTCCTCCAATTTATATATGTCGCTGGGCGGGCGGTCGGACGTGAACACGATTTGCTTGCCGAGCTCATATAGAGTGTTGTATGTGTTGAAAAACTCCTCCTGCGTGGAAATCCTGCCGGCGATGAACTGGATGTCGTCCATGAGGAAAACATCCGCGCCCCGGTATTTTTCACGGAATTCCACGTTGTTGCCCTTTTGAATAGCTGTAATGAGCTCATTCGTGAAGTTATCGCCCTTGACATAAACGATGTTGAAATTGGGAAATCGTTTTGCGATGGAATGGCGAATAGCATGCAGCAAGTGCGTCTTGCCAAGGCCGGAATCGCCATATATAAAAAGAGGATTGTAATTTTGTTTGACACGTCCGTCCGAAACAGCAAGAGCGGCGGCATGGGCAAATTTGTTGGAGCTGCCGACGACAAAGTTTTCAAAAGTGTAGTCCTCGATGTTTTGGTGATCAGGCTCCCTGGCAGTCTCATTCAACGCATCCAGGCCCTCATCATCCAGGATGACGACATCGAGGGCGCCGGAGAACAGCTCGCCAAGCGCGCTTTTGATGGTGCCGATGAAGCGGCCTTCGATGATGCTTTTTTTGAACACGGATGGCGTATGCAGGAAGAGGCGGTTGTTGGTCAGCTCGACCGCGCGGCAATCATCGAACCATGTGGAGATTGCTGTCGCGGTAAGGTCTGTGCTCATGAGTTTCAGAACGCTGTTCCAAACGTCAACGGCGGAATTCATATGTCTTTTCCCTTTCGTTGTCTTTTTCGCGGACGAAATACTTGCTGGTTTATTCTATCAAAATTGTCGTAAAAAAGCAAGCTATTTCGCGATTAAACAGACGTAGACCACCGGCCAGTGCCGGCGGTCTGCGTGAAAACTGCGTGAATCATTCCCCGGACAAGCTGTTAAGCTTCTTTGTCAGAGCGCTTTTTCTGCGTGCTGCTTTGTTTTTATGAATAAGGCGCTTCGTCGCCGCGCGGTCGACCGTTTTGATTGCGGTTCTATAAGCACGGTCAGCCGCCTCGCGATCTCCGGCGGACGCTGCTGCATCGAATTTCTTAGTGTTTGTTTTGATAAGCGATTTTGCCGCTTTGTTCCTCGCTGCCGCTCTTTGAGAAATAAGAACTCTTTTTGAAGATGACTTAATATTTGCCATGTAACGTTGCCACCTCCCTTCGTTTGTGTGATTGCCGCTGTGCGGGGGCATATGCAGGTTTTCTGCGACGGCAAGACATTCTATCACCTCTGCGAGCTATATGCAAGCATTTTTTTCATTGGACATTTGCAAAGAATCGGGGTATATTGTTGTATATTATACATAAGACCCGGGTTGTGGGGGTTGAACCCCACCACGCTAAAATACGAAAGGAATTGTTGCAGAAATGGAAAAAATCATCATAACCGGAGTGGACGGAAACTTTGGAAGCCACGCAGCAAAAAGCATCATGCAAAAAGTGCCGAAGGAAAACCTGATATTCACAGCGCCAAACCCAAAAGCGCTGGAACAGTATGGCACCATCGGCATTGAAACACGTTACGCGGACTTCAACGACCCGGAGCAACTGCATGAAGCGTTTGCGGGCGGCAGCACGCTTTTGCTCATATCCATGCCGTTCGTAGGCGAAAAACGCAGAACAGCGCACAAAAACGCGATTGACGCGGCAATTGCGTGCGGCATCAAGAAAATCATCTATACATCGATCGTCGGCAGCGGGGACGACACCTGCGAATCATATGAAAAGTTCGATCATCAATATACCGAAGGATATATATTTGAGTCTAAGCTGAAATATATCATACTGCGGGATGCCCAATACTGCGAAGCGATGATCTCCGCGTTTGAAGACGCTGCCGACAAAGACGGAGTGTTGTCGAATAATATGGGCGAGGGACGGATGGCTCATGTCTCGCGCAACGATTGCGCGGAGGCCGCAGCCTGCGCGGCTGCGGGAGCGGGGGAAGACAACAGCATCTATTATGTCACAGGTCCGACGGCGAACACTATCGAAGAATTCATTGCGGCCGGCACAGAGGTGACGGGGCGGAAGGTCACATATAAATACATCGATGATGATGAAATGTTCGCATATTTCGATGCCATCGGAGTGCCGCGATATACGGATGGCGAGTGGGCGGAGAGCGCCAAAGCATTTCCGTTTTGCTCTGCCGGAATGGTAACCTTCGGCGCTGCGATTCGCAATGATAAAATGAGCTATTGCACAAACGACTTTGAGATGCTGACGGGAAAAAAGCCGTTGAGCATTCGCGAAATTTTTGCAGATCTTGAAAACCACAGAATCGGTGACCGGACGTCGACGGATTAGAAGCAAAAAAACGTCTGCCGAGCGCAAGGGCGTGAACAGGAGAGCGTGAACTGGAATGATTGAAGCGGCAGATTGAAAACAATTGACGAGTATGCATAAACATGATAATATCGTTTGGGATTTTTATAACGTGAGGCTTCGCCCCATAACCCATCGGGACAGCTCGCGTGCGAATGGCGCGTCGCGCCAGAGCGACACGACGATCGCGCGACAACACCGCGCAAGCCACATCACAAAATGATTCCAAGGGGTTGTGTGATGCTTAAAATAGCTATCTGTGACGACAATAAAGAGCATCGAAAGGAAATCAAGAACACTGTTTCGAGCATACTCTTCGACCAGGACGACCTGGAAATGGAAGCGTTTTCCGATGGCTCGGACATAATAACACTCATCGACAACCGGTTGTTCTTCTTTGACTTGGTATTGCTTGATATCAGGATGCCGGTTGTCGATGGATTAGCTGTGGCAAAAAGCATCAGAGAAAACGAGCTTGCGACGGACATAATGTTCATAACCGCGCATGACGAATATGTATATGAAGGATATGCATATAAAGCATTCGCATATCTCAGAAAGCCTGTCTCCGCTTCAAAACTTTCCAAGGAGCTTAACAGATACATACAAGATCGCGAAAACGCCGGATCAAATTTTCTGATCCTCAGCATCAGCGGTTGCCGGCAGAAAATCAACATACAACACATAGACTATATCGAGAGCATCAAGCGCAAGGTCTCCATCGTCATGGGCAATAATAATTTTGAATATTATGCCAAGCTCGACGACTTGGAAGAGCATTGCGTGAATAAGCTGATAAGGACGCATCAGAGCTATCTTGTGAACCTGCGAAAGATTTCGCGGCTGACGAAAACAGAAATACTGCTCGACAATGGGATAACGGTCCCGGTCAGCAAACGCTACTATGACAGCACGTGCCAGGCGTTTGAAAGACTGCAGTGACCGCCTTTGCGGGCCGCAACATCATGGAAGCACAACAACATAAAGCATTGACGATGAATAACGGAGGTTCTGCGTGATTACATATGCATCTTTAACAAAACCGGGAGACAGGGCTGTCAACGAGGACAGCGTGTTCGTATATGGCGAGGGCGACAGAAGCCTCTTTGCCTTGGCGGATGGCTTGGGCGGGCATGGCCGCGGCGAAGTCGCGTCAAAGCTTGTGATAAAGCGGTGTTTTGAAGTTTTTAAAGACAACGGAACCCCTGAGCAATGCTTTTGGGAGGCGCAAAAGAGCCTTTTGGAAGAACAGGAAAGGCTGAGAGCCTCGGGCGAAATGAAAACGACGCTGACGCTTGTTGTGACAAACGGCAATACCGCGCAATGGGGGCATATCGGCGACTCGCGCATATATAGGTTTTATGACGACAAGCTTGTCGGCAGAACAATCGACCACAGTGTCCCGCAAATGCTTGTTATGGCGGGGCAAATCCGCGAAAAGGACATCCGCCACCATGAGGATCGTAACCGTTTGCTGCGTGTCATGGGCACGGAATGGGATAATCAGGCTTTTGAACTATCAGAGGAAACAAAGCTCAGGAGCGGCGACAGTTTTCTGCTTTGCAGCGACGGCTTTTGGGAATGGATCGTGGAAAAGCAGATGTGCAAATTGTTAAAAATTGCCGGCAATCCGGAAAAATGGCTGTCCCTCATGGAAACGGAAGTGTTAAAGAACGGCACGGGGAAAAATATGGATAATTATTCCGCCGTTGCAGTGTCTGTTAGGTGATGCTGCTATAGGTCTTGGCGCCGTAAAAAAGAGCATATCTGTTTCAAATGTTACCGTTTATCTGCCAAAAATGACATTATTCACCATAAAAATCATCAATCTGCTAGAAATATGACATGATATTTGAAGGAGTTGCTTCATATGCCGGTCACTCAGTGCATTAACGGACATTATTTCGACACCGCCAAGTATTCAACCTGTCCTCACTGCGACGGCGCAGGCGAACAACCCTCTGCGCAGCATGAGGATTCCAAAACTGTAGCAATGTATGGGACGGACATTTTCCCCGGGGAAATATTCCACACGGGCATCTCGGGAAATGATCGGGAAAACAAAACCGTCGCTTTTTATCAGTCGGAAATGAAAGCCGATCCGGTAGTAGGATGGCTGGTCAGTTTGGACGGGCCGGAAAGAGGGCGGGACTACAGGCTGCACGCAGGGCGCAACTTCATCGGGCGGTCGTTGAAAATGGATATCATGCTGACAGATGACGACGGCGTCACAAGAGAGAATCATTGTTCTGTGGTTTATGACAAGGAAGGCAACACGTTTTCGCTGGTTCCGGGCAACGGCACTAACACATACATCAACGACAGCTTGCTGGCTGAACCGGTGCCCATTTCTGATGATGACGTCGTCCGCCTCGGCACGACAACGCTCGTGTTCAACGCTTTCTGCAAGGGGGAGAGAAAATGGCTGTGAGGAAACGCGCGATATGCTCAATACTGGCATTGGCCATGATGATAGCGCCGGCGGCTGCCATGCCTGCGGGAGCGGTAGAGCCCGCAACGCTATATGTGGAGCAAGTCGATGTTACGATGCCGGAATTCAATGTCAGGTTCCAATTATATAACAGCGACCTGAAGATAACGCTTTTCAACCCGGCTGATATTTCGGCGACGCTCGATGGCAAGCCTTTGACTCTTGACAGCGTCTCGCATTATACCGAAGGCACGTTGTTCATGTTCCTCGCTGACATCAGCGGATCGATCCGGGCGGACCAGAATGCTGCGATGAAAACAGCGCTTAAGAATTTCCACGCGGAATTGGGGCCGAATGACCGTATGGCGCTCGCTGCTTTTGGCAATGAGGTCACGGTCATGCTAAGCGGCAGCGAAACTAATGAAGAGGCAAACGCGATAATCGACACGCTTTCCGGAAACGACCAAACGACTCACTTCTACGATGCCATCAGCGTTGCGCGCGCTATTGCGGAGAACAAAGTCTCCGGGTTGCCGGACCGGTGCGTCGTGTTTGTGATATCGGACGGCCTTGATGACACGGAGGGCGGCGGCCACACAAGCAGGGAAGTTGCTGAGTTGCTCAAACAGAGCGGTTTGCCGCTCTGGGCGCTCGGATTATCGGGCGGCAACAGCTCTCCCGCCGAGAAAGCCGCGCTGGACGCCTTCGGCGAACTTGCAAGGAACAGCGGAGGAGGATACGTGACAGTTACCGCCGCAACGCTGGAATCAGGGATAACCTCTTTCTATGACTACCTCCAAGGCGTGCAGACTGCGCGATTCTATGGAGAAAACAATATCGTCGATCTGCAGGAACACATGTTTGAGTTCAGCGTACGATATTTCGGAGCGGTAATATCTTCGCAAATCCCTGTGACGCCAATGACATGGATCGAAGACAACGACCCTCCGCAAGTGGTGGGCTTCCCGGAACAAACCGGCGACTTCACCTTGTCTGTCGCTTTCAGCGAATTGATGAATGGCGCCGACATTAAGGACAATTATCTGATCACGAACAGCAGGGGAGAGGCTATACCGCTGCTAAGCGTTGAATATGACCAAGTAGCCAATACAGCAACGATCACTTTTGACGGGCAGCCATATATCGGCGAATATGTGCTCAGGTTTTCCGGCATAACTGATGTTTCCATGGAACAAAACCCATTGGTCGGAGACTACGCATTTCATTTTGAAGGACAACCGGAGCCTCCGCCATCTCCGCAGCCCGTGACGCCTCCGTCGCCCGCGCCCCCGGAACCGGAAGAACATTCGTTCATATATGTGATCTTTGTGGATTATTGGTGGGTCGTGTTGCTTTTCGGGCTGGTCGTGGCAGCTGTGATCATTTGGTTGGTGATATACAACACAATCAAGAAACGCAAGGGCCTGGTGATGGTCGATGGCGTTATCGGATTTGGCGATGCTGTCGAATTCAAGCACCACTTCGAGACCCCGGAGAGCAAAAGAGCGTCGCTTGTGGTCACAGATATGACCGGGAAAGCGCAGAGGGTAGAACTGGATATCTATGGCAGCTTTTTCGTCGGCCGTTCCGAACAGCAGAACAATTTGAGCTTTAATGATGAAAAAATGTCGCGCCAGCACTTTGTAATAGAAGCGAACGAAGATGGATTCTTCCTTACGGACTTAAATTCTACAAATGGCACCAATATAAACGGAGTTCCTGTCAGCGGCAGGCGCAGGCTCAACGAGAACGATGTCATTACGGCAGGCCATGAAAAATTTGTTTTCACAGGTGCGCTGTAGGAGGAAAATTGTGGCGGGAGTTAATGGGGGTCTGTGTCCGAATTGTTTCCGGACTTCGCTATCCGGCGGAAAATGCGTACAATGCGGGTATGTTGTTACGGGCAGCCGGGACAGCGGACTGGTGATACCGCCCGGGAAGATTTTGAATGGACAGTATATGATCGGCAGAGTGTTGGGGATCGGCGGGTTTGGCATCACATACCTGGCAATGCACGCACCGAGTAACAGGCTGTGCGCAATCAAGGAATATTTCCCGACATCTATAGCGATCCGCAACAGCGACGCATCAGTATCTGCGGGGAGCAATCACGACACTTTCCTCTTTGGATTAAAAGCTTTTTTCAGCGAGGCGGAAACTCTAAAAGCTTTCCTGGGCAAGCCATATATCGTGCAGATACTCAGCTCGTTTCAGGAAAACGGCACTGCGTATTATGCGATGGAATATCTCGACGGCATGAACGCCGGAGTGCTTACGAAAAATCTCGGCGGACGGCTTCCTTACGCATTCTCAATAGAAATCCTGCAATGGATTTCAGGAGCCCTGCAGCAGGTGCACAGACAAGGCTTTCTACATAGGGACGTCAGCCCCGAGAACATATATATCACTAAGACAGGGCAGGTCAAGCTGATCGATTTCGGAGCGACAAGGTTTTTCATCGGCGAGAGGAGCATGAGCCTTTCGGTAGTTTTGAAGCCGGGATTCGCACCGCCTGAACAATACTCCAGCAAGGGGAACCAGGGGCCGTGGACAGACATATACGCGCTCGCATCCACATTCTATTTTTTCAGCTCCGGAATAGTTATCCCCGACGCGCTTGACAGGCTCGGCGGTGCGCGGATCGCCCAGCTGAAAGATATCGTCCCCGGCTTGAGCAGCGCAATTTCCGAGATAATCGACATTGCTCTCAGGCTTGATTATAAGCAGCGTTTCCAAACGATAGACAATTTTCTCAGCGTGGTGCAAACGGAGGTCAGCGCTGCTGCCCACCGCAACCCCCGGCCGCAATCGCAGCCGCCCCGGCCGCAGCCGCAGCCACCCCGGCCGCAGCCGCAACCG
>JGI24702J35022_10001945_pt1 | contig 12732 bp, 7 predicted proteins | sample TergutTh196P4_FD_35022 | JGI IMG/M metagenome (IMG submission 35022)
ATGTTAAATTTTTTCTAATCGAATCAAATTTTTCGTTCAGAAAGGTTTTATCTTTTTTTAAAGTATTGTAAAAAAACTCTTCCGCCATATCGCCGTTACTATAAGAAATTCCCCCTACGATACGATTGAGGTTGTCTATACGAGCATCTATTATTTTACCTCTTTCTTCTGCTTCTTTACGCCAAATTTCTTCTTGTTGCCGCCTCTTTTCGTCTTGTTCACGTCGCTTTTCGTCTCGCTTTTTCTCTCGTTCTTTTTCTTCTTGACGTTGCTTTTTTTCTTCTTGTCGCCGCTCTTTTTCCCTTATTTCTTCTTCTTGCCGTCGCTTTTCCTCTTCTTGCCGTCGCTTTTCCTCTTCTTGTCGCCGCTCTTTTTCCCTTATTTCTTCTTCTTGCCGTCGCTTTTCAGCCCGCGCTTCCTCTCGCTTGTCGGCTTCAATGCTAAGTTTTTCGATAAATAATTTGGTTTCTTGAAATTGTTTGTTCGTTTCTTGAAATTGTTTGTTCGTTTCTTGAAACATTGCCCACACAGTTTCAAAAGTAGGGGCAGACTTTTTTTGTTTTTGTTTTTTCTCCATGAAAATAATGTTTAATAGTTTAATAGTTCAAATTTATGATTTCTGATTTAAAGATTTAAAAATTTAAAGATTTAAAGATTTAAGGTTTTTAGATTTAATTGATTTTTTTTTAAATTTTTAAATTTTTAAATTTTTAAATTTTTAAATAATAAATAACTCGCGGCAAAAATAAAAAAATATTCATTCAATTATATTAAAATAATAATTTATTTTTTTAATAATCAATTTGTTAAAAAAAGAAATAACGAAAGAAAATATTACTTATTTTAGATTATTTTGTACAAAAATGGGATAAAAATGTAAAAAAAATGTTGTTATTGTTCTACATAATTTTTTAAAGAATATAGGGCATTTTGCAAATTGTCCTATATTGTGTTTCCCATAGTTGTATTTTTACATTTTTCAATAATAATAATTTATGTTTAATATATGTTTAATCAAATTTTTAAAAAAATGACAAAAAAAAGTTTCAGTTTGAGGAAAGTGGTTGCGACGGCAATCTGCCTCGCAGTAGTTGCAATGTTTTCAGGTTGCACGAAAGATTCAAACACACTGAAAGTCGGCGTAAAATCCGACGTTATCGGCTTTGGATTCAAAGATCCTGTTACCGGTATATATTCCGGGCTTGAAATCGAACTTGCGGAAATGATTGCCGACGAACTTGGCTACGATCATGCCGAGTTTACAACCGTTACCTCAGCGTCAAGAACCGAACTTCTCGATGCGGGAAAAATAGATTGTGTTATTGCCACATTTACTATTACGGAGGAAAGAAAGAAGAATTGGGATTTCTCAACCTCTTATTTCACCGATGCGGTTACGGTGCTCGTAGAAAATGCAAGCGGTATTACGTCACTTGAAGACCTTACGGGTAAAACAATAGGTGTTGCAAAAGGTTCGACCTCCGCATTCGCATTGGTAACAGCCATGGCGGAAAAAGGATTGTTTCCCGACTATACATTACCCGAAACGGCAGAGGATTTTGACGTTGCTTCTTTCGCGCAGGCAGGCGTTACTTTTATACAGTTTGACGATTATCCCGCTATTTCAAACGCGTTGACAGCCGGTACAGTGGATGCCTTCTGCGTTGACAAATCAATCCTTGCAGCATACAAAACGGATGCACGCTCTTACATCAACGAGCAATTCGCGCCGCAGCATTATGGCATCGCAACCAAAAAGGGAGCCGCTCTCTCCGCCTCTATTGAAACGCTTATCACAAAATGGCTCAGCGACGGTACTATTAACGGTTTGATTGTGAAATATGGCATCAATTAATAAAAATACCGAACGCTTAATAGTAGAATTAAAACGCCTTTACTTCAATTAAGGCGGCACTTGTTCCGTTGAACAATAAGATGTCGTATTCTGCATCCGGCTCTACTTCATATTCATTCAATTACATTAAAAAAACAAATTATTTTTTCTAATAATCAACTTGTTAAAAAAATAAAATAGGATAAAAATATCGCTTTTTTTCAATGAATTTGTACAATTAAGTAATTCAATAAAGTTTTCTATACCTATAAAATAGAAATAATTATATATTTTTGTTTTCTTTCTTTTTAAAATGAAGAATCATTATATTTATTTAACATTAAGTTTTTTATGAAAAAAATCCAGCTTCTTTTCATTGCATTATTTATAAGTTTTTTCTTTTTTTCAGGTTGTAAAAAAGAGGAGTTTATTGTAACTTTTAATCCCAATGGAGGTAAAGGCGAATTAATTACTCAACATTTCACTCAAAAAGTAGCCCAACCGCTTATGGCAAACTCCTATAAAAACTGGGGTTACCTCTTTAAAGAATGGAATACAAAACCAGACGGAACCGGTACATCATACAACGATCAAGAAAAAATAATAGTTTCGGAACATTTGGTATTGTATGCACAGTGGATCCCAACAAGTGGCGAGTTCACCGTAAATTTTAATGCTAACGGCGGCGTGGGAGAAATGGAATCGCAAACTTTTGAAGCAGGTGTAGCAAAACCGCTTTCTTCCAATCGCTTTTACTACGATAATTACAGGTTTACAGGTTGGAACACTTCTGCCAACGGAAAAGGTAAAAGTTTTGAAAACGAACAGAATGTTTCTATCACTTCCGATATGACTTTGTATGCGCAGTGGACCCCCATCTCAAATACCTATTTTGTATTTTTTGACGCCAATGGCGGCGAAGGAAAAATGGAATCTCAAAAATTTCATGAATATGAATCCCAAAAATTAGATTCCAACACTTTTACACGCACCGATTATTCTTTTACAGGATGGAATACTAAAACCGATGGCTCAGGGTATCGCTTTTCTGATATGCAAAGTATTAGTATAACTCGCAATATTGTATTGTATGCGCAGTGGATGAAAGAACCGGAATCTTGTCCGGGTATTCCAACAGTTAAAGATCATGACAATAATACCTATAATAATAAACTTCCTTTATGAAATCAATTGATCAAGCCTCATTATCAGGCAAAAAAGTATTGGTACGTGTGGACTACAACGTGCCGCAAGATGAAAATCTACAAGTAACAAGCACTACGCGTATCAAACGCACATTGGAAACAGTGAACAAAATTACCAATGATGGCGGTATAACGATTCTAATGTCTCACTTGGGAAGACCCAAAGGAGAAAGAAATGATACTTTTTCGTTAAAACACATAGTAAGTTCTGTTTCGGAAACACTAAAAAAACCGGTAATTTTTCTCGGCGATGTGTTAGATGCTGATATTGAAGAAAAAATAAACAATCTTAATCCTGGTGATATTGGATTGTTGGAAAATCTTCGTTTCCATAAAGAAGAAGAAAAAGGAGATATTGAATTTGCCAAAGCCATTGCCAAATTGGGAGATATTTATGTGAACGACGCTTTTGGTACTGCCCACCGCGAACATGCCTCCACGGCTACTATTGCCCGACTATTTCCCGAAAAAGCATACGCAGGATACCTTCTTTACGGTGAAGTTCAGAGTTTGAAAAAAGTTTTGGAAGAAAAAAAATCACCCTTTACTGCTATTATCGGAGGCTCAAAAGTTTCTACCAAAATCAATATTTTAAAAAATCTGTTGGAAAAAGTTGATAATTTAATTATTGGCGGAGGAATGAGATATACTTTTTTATATACAATGGGATTTACTTACGGAGATTCTTTGTTTGAAGAAGAGATGGTTTCGGTAGCAAAAGAAATTTTGGAACAGGCAAAAATAAAAGGAATCAATATCTATTTATCGGTGGATAGCCTTTGTGCAGATAAATTTGCAGAAGATGCCAACACACTTTATACCAAAGACCAAAATATTCCTGATGGTTGGATGGGAATGGATATTGGAGAAAAATCTATTGAACTGTTTAAAAAGGTAATTTTAGAATCTAAAACTATTCTTTGGAACGGACCTGTAGGGGTTTTTGAGATGGATAAATTTGCCGGTGGAACGAAAGCGGTGGCAGAAGCAATTGCAGAAAGTACTAAAAATGGCGCATACTCTCTCATTGGCGGAGGAGACTCAATTGCTGCGCTCGGAAAATTCGGGCTATCCAAAGAAGTATCTTACATTAGTACCGGCGGCGGCGCAATGCTCGAATATTTAGAAGGAATTGAACTGCCCGGAATTAAGGCATTAGAAGAAAATTAAAGATTTGAAAGTTTTTAACGTTAACTCTTTTTTATTTGAAGCGTTTATTTTTATCCCAAATGGAACAAGAAATATTAAAATGTAAAGGACTTCTACAACAAGGAAAAGTACTGTTGTATCCCACCGATACTGTGTGGGGAATTGGCTGCGATGCCACGAATGAAGAAGCCGTTAAAAAAATTTACACCATTAAACAGCGGCAGGAAAGTAAAAGTATGATTATTTTGTTAGACAATGCCGACCGACTCCCGCTCTACGTGGCTAAAATTCCGCTTATTGCATGGGATTTAATTTTACACACGTTTCGCCCCACTACCTATATTTATCCTACCGCACAAAATTTACCCCAACCATTAATTCATCCCGACGGCACTATTGCCATTCGGATTACCTCAAATATTTTTTGTAAAAAACTGATTAAAGAATTAGAAAGTCCGTTGGTTTCTACCTCTGCCAATGTTTCCGGCGCGGCTACTCCGGTAGTTTTTTCCGAAATATCCCCAGACATTATTGATCAAGTTGATTATGTAGTTCCGCAACGTTTTGCAGAATCTATTGAATATAAGCCCTCTCGATTGGTGAAATTTATTGATGATTATAATTTTACAATTATTAGAGAATAATGATGATGAAAATTGCCGTTTTCGCCGGAACTTTCGACCCGTTTACTGTTGGACATCAAGATATTGTGAACCGTGCGCTCCCGCTTTTCGATAAAATAATGATTGCCATCGGTGAAAATGAAGAAAAAAATCCACTCTTTTCATTAGAAGAAAGATTGAAAATTATTAAAAATCCATTTCTTCATAATGAAAAAATTTTGATTGAAACATATAAAGGACTTACCGGCGTATTTTGCAAAAAAAACAACGCCCGCTATTTGATTCGAGGAATAAGAAACAGCATTGATTTTCAATACGAAAACGATTTAGCACAGGCTAATAAAGAGATTTTTAACTTGGAAACTGTTTTTTTTATCACCACTCCTACACTATCACACATATCTTCTTCGTTTGTAAGGGAACTTTATAAAAATAAAGGAAATTATCATAACTATTTACCATAAAGTATGTTCAGGTTTGAAAATGAAAATTATTTATACGGATTACTCATTATTCCGTTTTTTATTTTAGGATACATTTTATTGTATTATGTTACCAAAAAACGTTGGCGTCATTTTGGAGATGAAGCGTTAGTAAACAGATTGATGCCGTTACGCTCAGTTCCTGCCCAAACTGTCAAATTTTCTTTACTCATGGCAGCTTTAGCGTGTTTTATTTTTACCCTGGCAAATCCACAAGTGGGCAGCGCTTTAGAAAAAGGGATGCGGAAAGGAGTGGATATTATGATTGCCTTGGATATTTCCAATAGCATGTTGGCGGAAGATATTCAACCCAATCGTTTGGAAGCCTCCAAAATAGCGCTTTCCCGTTTTATAGATCAACTTAAAGGAGATCGAATCGGGTTGGTGGTTTTTGCAGGAAAATCGTTTGTGCAGCTGCCCATCACCAGCGATTATGCGGCTGCCAAAATGTTTGTGAATTTTGTAAGTCCAAAACTGATGAACGAACAAGGCACTGATATTGCCTCCGCCATTGATTTGGCTGCCGTTTCCATGCTGCCTGAAGTAAAAGATGGGAATGCAGACTTGAACAAGATTTCGCAACTCAACTCAAAAGTAATTTTGGTAGTATCTGATGGGGAAGACCACTTTCCTCAAGCTGTTGAAGTAGCGGCGCAAGTAAGAAAATTGGGCGTTACTATCCATACTATTGGAATTGGTGATGTGCGTGGCGTCCCTATACCCGATGGAAGAAGTAACAGTTTTAAAAAAGATTTGGAAGGCAATACGGTGATTACCCGTTTAAATGAAGATGTATTAAAAGAGATCGCCGCAACAGGAGGCGGAGTTTACGTACATGCCTCTAATGCAAACATGGGATTTGAAACCATTTTAGAAAAAATAAACAATATGAATAAAGTGGATTTACAAGAGATCACTTTTTCTCGATACGAAAGCAAATATCAGTTTCCTCTATTAATTGGTTTGTTTTTTTTACTGCTTGAAGCATTTTGGTTTTCTGTGAAATTGAGGTGGAGAGAGTGGTTGAAGATTAGTGTTTAAAATTTTACCTCAAAAAAGCAGCCCTCCCCCAAAAAAAAAATTCATTTTTCCGTACATATTAAAAAATATATATTTTTGCGCGTTAATTGTGTAATTAAAAACTATTAAATATTATTAACTAAAATCTATTTTATTATGAAAAAAATTACTTTTTTCTTAACTGCAATGATGTTGCTTGTTGGAGCAACTTTTGCACAACAAAGCAGAGCAATTTCTTACGGAAATAAGCTTTCTAAAGACCAAAACTCCGATCAAGTACTGCAAGTTGTTTATGGTGAAAAATCAGTACAATCCGGTACCCGCGCACCAGGTGACATCGTTTTCTCTGAAGGATTTGAAACAGCCACAGTACCCGCGCTTCCAACCGGATGGACAGTAAGTCATACAGGTACCGCTGATTCGTGGATTTCTGTTGGACCGGATCTTATATACGGAACCGGTACTGATTTGGGAAATATTCCTGGCGTAACAGGTTCAGTACCCATCTATGCAGGAACCAGAATGTTAGGACTTAGTTGGAACGAAACAGGACGCAACGCATGGGCATTTAGCCCAGGATTTACCCTTACTGCAGGAATCAATTATGTAGTTTCTTTTTGGTTGGTGATGCCAGGATATCCCTCTTATGGAGAGATTAGCGGCTTGGAATGCAAAATAGGACAAACTCCTACAGGTACAGGAATGAGCAGCGCAGCATCCATGTATTATAGTACAGACGTAATGATTACTAACTGGACAAAATTTTCAGCCTTGTTTACCCCCACGACTACAGGAACGTACTATCTTGGTTTCCATGACCTCACCGCAATGCAAGAGGGAATTTATACAATTATTGACGAGATTGAAGTGGTAGAAGCGTCCGAAGTAAACGATTTACAAATTATGGCTGAAAACCCGTTGTTGCCTTACACTAAAATACCCGCTTCCCAAGCTGCCGGCGTTGCCCTTTCCGGTACCATGCCATTCCCCCAAAAACTTACCGCCTTGGCTTACAATGCAGGCACACTTACGCAAACGAATGTAACTTTCTCCGCTACTTTCGATGGTCTTGCGCTTGGTTCATCCGATCCCATTTCTCTTGCACCCTTTGCCACTTCTGAAGCACTAAATATCACCACACCACCAACACATTACCCATATCTTGAAAATGATTACGATTTCATTTATGCGGTTTCTCAAAACGAAACCGATGATAATCCGGAAGATAACGATGTAACTTTTACGCTTGAAATTGGAAATAAATACCAGTTAGACGCCATAACCACAGATGAGTTCGGAGTGGGATCAAACAGTGGTACTCTTGCGTGTGGAAATATTTTTCCTATCTATAATGCCACCACACTTACCGATGTGGAACTGAGATTTAGTGATAACCCAGCCATGGCAGGCACAGCAATTAGTATTTCACTATATCCTATGACCAGCGCTACCCAAACCGGTGCAGCTATCTTTACTCAAACGGCAACCCGCCCAGCCAGCGGCGTAATTACGGTAGCTGTTCCAGAAACCGCATTAACTGCGCAAAACTACTACTTGTGCGCCAATCAGACCACCACAACTAATTTTGGAATTTGTTACGATCGACGCGCAAGTTCTCAAAGATGTTACATAAGAAGCGTCGGTGCAGCGGCCGCTGCATTGACAATGCAGTCCGGTTTCGGCGCGGTTGCAGTGCGTATGATTACATCAGGAGGAACTACCCCAAATGTAGTATTTGTTGATACTGATGTTACCCCCACAGGCACAGGAACAGTAACCGGCGGCGGCGTATTTAACTCGGGCGACCAGGTTACCCTAACCGCTAATGCCGCTTTTGGCTATAAATTCGTAGAATGGAGCGACGGCGAAACCGCAAACCCATATATTTTTAATGCCACAGAAGATCTTATTCTTACCGCTATCTTCGAAGAAATTAATACCTGCCAGGATATAGTGGTGGGAACAGGTACCAACACTACATATAACTATCCTATCAATACTTTCTATAATTACTCTTACACGCAACAAATTTACCCCGCTGCCGAAATCGGTTTATTCGGTAATATTAATTCTATAGCATTAGAATTTTTACTTGCCTCAAATAATTATACAGATATTACCATTTATATGGGAACAACCGATAAAACTACTTTTACAAACGCACAAGATTTAGTTCCTTTTGCCGATTTGCAACAAGTATATCAAGGACCCGTAAACTTTTCCAATGCAACAAAATGGACCCAAATAGATCTCGATACGCCATTTCCTTACACATGCGGTAATCTTGTGGTGGCTATTCTTAATAATCAAGGCGCTTACATTGGAAGCACACCCTCTTTCATGGTTACTACGCCAACACCCGCCGGAAACTACACAGCATGTTATTATCAGGATGGCTCCGCTATTAATCCTGCCAATCCAACGGCAACCAATAGCAATGTGCAAACTGCACGCGCCAATATGAAATTTGAAGTATGCCCCCCACAAGGTTGCAAAGACGTACAAATTGGAGAGGGTACAACCGCAGTAATAGCTACTCCATTTCACTTATGGTACAATAATGCTTATTCTCAAGAAATTTTCCTTGCCTCAGAAATTGGATTTCCCAATGGCGGCGTTATAAATTCTCTTTCGTTTCAACATACTTTTCCATCAAATACAAGTAATGTTTCTATTTATATAGGACATACCACCAAATCTTCTTTTGGCGGTACAACATCAAGCGAATGGATTCCGGGTGCAAATTTAACGCTCGTATATGCAGGCGCATTAGTTATGCCAACGGGTTGGGTTACTGTTTCTTTTAATGAACCGTTTGAGTATGATGGCGTGAGTAATTTGGTAGTTGCATTTGTTAGACAGGATAGTTACACAGGTGGCATGACAGATAATCGTTTTGTAGCCCACAGTACGGGAACCGATAATAGAGTGTTTTATTGGTATGCAGATGCCACTTTCCCCGGTGTAAACGCTCCTCCAACTTCCAGCTTAAACAGAGCAACAAACCGTAATAACATTATTTTTAATCTTTGCGGCGACATGGATCCGGTGGATATGGAAGCAAGCAGTATTACCGGACCTGCTATGGCGGTAGCCTTAGATGAATATCAATATACCGTAACTGTTAAAAATAGCGGCGCTTTTGATGTAAATAATTACACCGTAAACATATTAAATGCTGCCGGCGATATTCTGGGAACAGCTACGGTAACTGATCCGATAGCGCCAGACGCCATTGCCCAAATTGCCATTCCCGTTATTTTTACTCCGGCAATGGTAGGAACTGTTAATATTAGAGGTAGCGTGGAAGCAGGTTGCGACGCCAATCTTGCCAACAACGAAACCGCACCCATGGCAGTAACTGTGCTGTCGGAATGTACGGATTTAGAAAAACAAGAAACCATAACTATTGGCAACGGTACAACAGGCGTCTCTCAATATCCTGTAAATCATTTTTACAGAAATTCTTATGTTCAAGAAATTTTCCTTGCATCAGAAATTGACTTGCCTGTTGGCGCTTCAATTGCTTCTCTTTCTTTTCAACATACTCTAAGTGGCAATCCTGTTAAAACTAATCAAACTATTTATTTGGGTAATACTGATAAATCTAATTTTACTGGTACAAGCGGTGCCACTGCAGACTGGGTTCCAGCAGCACAATTACAACAAGTATGGTCTGGTTCTATTACATTTATTCAAGGCTGGATTACTATTGATTTTAATACGTCTTTTGAATATACCGGTGGTAATTTGGTTGTTACATTTCTGAATACTGATGGAAATTATTCCAATTCGGATAGTCGTTATTATTCTCACTCAACGGGAACAGATTATAGAACAATGCACATTTATAATGACAATACAGGCACTACTGTTCCCAGTATAACCAATCCGGGTACTTCAAATTGGGCAAGAGCGCAAGCGCGCAATAACATTATCTTTAGCACTATAGGCATTAAAGAGTTTACTTTAAATCCGGCAGATAATTACAACGGCGCTGAGGTTACCTTAGTACCCGATCCGCTTATTTGCGGCCAAACCGGTATCGTTTACATTTACCCCGAAAACGACTGTATGGCAATTACCGATGTAAAAATTGACGGCGTATCGCAAGGACCTGTTTCTTATATCGAATTTCCCAATCAAAATGTTCCGCTTCCCGTAATTGAAGTGATTACCTTTGTGCCTACGTTTATGATTAATGCTACAGCCGGCGACAACGGTATCATTACTCCTGCCGGACTGGTTACGGAAATTGAATGCGGCAGCGATCTAACATTTGATTTCATCCCCGATTTTGGCTATACGGTTGACTATTTTGAAGTAGATGACGAAGTATTACCCAAAAAAGGAAACTACACTTTCGAACATATTATTGACAACCATAATATTCATGTAGAATTTAAAGAAGCCGATTATTTCATCTATTTCACGCATACCGGTGAGGGCGAAGTAATACCGGTGGGCAGAGAAGCCGAAAGCGTACTGGGCGTTATTGGCGTGAGCGAAGGAGATATGCAACAATTCAAGTTCGTTCCTGCTCCAAATTATAAAATTCAAGCCGTTTATATTGATGGTCCTCTAAATTCATCAGCTCTCAATATGGGATCATATCTGTTTGGCAATATACAGGCAGATCATAATATTCACGTAATATTCAAACCTGTTGACCTTACTATTGTTGCTACCGCAGGTCCTAATGGCGCTATTAACCCCGCAGGAAATGTTTTAGTTCCCTACGGCTCTGATAAAACATTTACTATAATTCCTAGTGGAGGATATGTAATTGATCAAGTGTTTATAGATGGAGAACCATCCACCGATTATACTGACAACACTTATACTTTTGAAGAAGTTGTAGTAGATCATACCATTTATGTAACTTTCAAAGTGGCTACTGTTATCGTTACCGTAATTGTACCGGAAGAACACTCTTGCGATGGCAGTATGGTACTTCCGGGCGGAGTTGTTGAACTGCCTTACAACGCTGATCCGGTCTTTACTTTCTTCCCCGCAGAAGGCTGTAAAGTAACGCACGTATTTGTGGACGGAGAACTCTATACCCCGCCGGGAGAAGAAAACTTTTACCATTTCAATTATCTAACAGGAGATCACACCTTAGAAGTTTGGTTCGACAAAAAGACCTATCCTGTTGAAGCAAAAATTACTGCAAACGGTCTTATCAATGATGCAGGCATTACTTATGTTCCTCATGGCGACAGCAAAAAATATACTTTTAGCGCCATCGCCGGACACAAAGTTGCCAACGTATTCATTGATGGCAATGATGACCAAAACGCTGCAGCCGCAGGAACCTATACCTTTACTAATATTCGAGAACCACACACTATTGACGTAATTATTGAACCTATAGTGTATAATATCACAGCATCTGCTGCAGAAGGCGGTTATATCACTCCGGCTGGAATTATCCCCGTAACTTTCGGCGGAAGTCAAAGGTTTAATTTTGCTGCCAACACAGGATTCGAAATTGAATCAGTGACAATTGACGGTATTGTAAATATGCAAGCGATGTTGAGCGGTTCTCATATCTTTACTAATGTATCTGCAGACCATACCATAGAAGTTGTATTCAACAAATTGAGATTTAAGATGGAGGGTAAGACAAGTGGTAATGGATCTATTGAACCCGCTGGTATAACAGAAATACTGTTTGGCGAAGATATTACCTATAGTATTACTCCAGAAGAGGGTTATCAAATATCAATAGTATTGGTAAATGGCGACAATATGGGAACCATTGATACCTACACCTTTGCCGCAGTGGATGCAGACGGCACCATTGAAGCATTCTTTACACCGATGGATCCTACAGGTATTACTAATCCAACTATTGATGGCGTTTCCGTATTCAGTTACACTCATATTGTATATATAGTAAATAAAGCGCTCGTACCTGTCAACGATGTATCTATCTTTGATATGTATGGAAGAATAGTATGGCAAGGACAAGCCAGCGGTGAAATTACCCAAATTCCGTTACAGGTTGCTGACGGCATTTACACTGTTCGCTTAACTTCCGATGATCAATTTGCAGCTACAAAAATTTCTATTCATAGATAGAAGTTTTGGATAATAAATTAATAATCACGAAAAGGCTCGCTTCTATGGCGAGCCTTTTCAAATTTTAAACCACTATCTCAGCAGAATATTCTCCAATATTCGTACAGCAAGTTAAGACAAAGAAACTTAAAAAAAGTAGAAGAAAATTTGATGAAAAATAATTGTGTTTTGATATAAAATAATTGCCTATAAAATAACATTTTACAAAAATAATCATCTAATTACCTCATCACTTCATCATCATATCAAAAAAAGTATATTTTTGCCGCCTCAAACGCGAGGGAGTTTAGCTCAGCTGGTTCAGAGCATCTGCCTTACAAGCAGAGGGTCGGCGG
>JGI24702J35022_10001946_pt1 | contig 12725 bp, 6 predicted proteins | sample TergutTh196P4_FD_35022 | JGI IMG/M metagenome (IMG submission 35022)
TTTACCGTTTCGGAGAACAATTTTTTGACTTTTACCAAACACTAAAAGTAACAGGTACAATCCGTTTTTCATTATCCGAAAGCCAACAAACAGCATTCAATCAATACTTTGAACAAATACAACAACAATATTGGGAATTGATGGGCAACGATTACATCGGCACCATTCGCCGATTAGGTTTAATAACATTCCGTATTGCAATGGTATTAACAACAATCAGAATAATGGATACCGGCGATGTAGGGGCACCCCTCGCGGTCACCAAACCCACTCCAAATGCCCCACCTGTACGGGCAGACCTGCGTGTCTGCCCAACAACAGACCTGCGCGTCTGTCCAAAAATCCTAATCTGCTCTGACCCCGATTTCCAAATTGCCATGGAAATAGTAAAAGTATTATTACAACACGCAACTTTCGTATTTCATCAATTACCGTCTGCCGGAACCGCAGCACAAACCACCAACCCAAAAATGGCATTATTCCAAGCCTTACCCGCTCAATTCGACAGAGCAAAATACGTTGAAGTTGCCGCACAGTTACAAATCCCCGAAAGTACAGCCAACAAACAGATTGCAAGATTTTTGAATACGGGATTGATTACGAGGCAGGCACATGGCAGTTACACGAAAAGAACAGAATAAAAATCCCATATTCATAAAAAGAATTATTTTTGCAAACTCAAAAAAATCCGTAAAAACATGACAGAAAAAGAATTGAATAAAATACTATCGAATGCCACCGCACTTCCGGCAGAAACCGAAATTATCGAGTTCAAGGAAGCGAAAGAAAGTTACGACTTCGATAAAATCGGCAAATACTTTTCAGCATTGAGCAACGAGGCAAACCTGAAAGGAAAGTCTTGTGCGTGGCTTATTTTCGGAATAGAAAACAAAAAACATCAAATTGTTGGCAGTCATTACCGTACCGAACGGAAAAAGTTGGATAGTCTGAAAAAGGAAATCGGAGATAAAATTACCCACAATATTTCGTTCATAGAGATACACGAATTAAATACGTCTGATGGTCGCGTGGTCATGTTTCAAATCCCCGCTGCGCCGCAAGGAATTCCTGTCGCTTTTGAAGGATTTTATTACGGTCGCGCCAATGAAAGCCTTGTGGCTCTGAATATTGAAAAGATTGAGCGCATACGCAACCAAGTCTTAAACCGTGATTGGTCTAAAAACATTGTTCCTGATGCGACTTTTAACGACTTGGATAAAGAGGCAATTCTCAAAGCACGTGAACAATACAAGAAAAAACACCCTACTTTGATTGAGGATGTTAATAGTTGGGACGATATTACATTTCTGAACAAAGCCAAAGTAACGCTTAATGGAAAAATTACAAATGCGGCTATTTTGTTGCTCGGAAAGGATGAAGCAAGTCCATTAGTTTCTCCGGCGATTGCACAAATTACATGGATACTGAAAGACGAGCCGAGCGATTACGAACATTTTCACACGCCATTTATCATAACGGTAGAAAAAGCAATTTCTCGTATCAGAAATCTGAAATATCGGCATTTGGGTTTTTCTACTTTATTTCCCGATGAGGTGTATATGTATGATAATTGGGTAGTTAGAGAGGCATTGCACAATTGTGTGGCACATCAAGACTATGGAAAGAGCGGTCGTATTCATTTATTGGAATACAAAAACAAACTCATTTTTGAAAATTTGGGTGGATTTATCCCTGATTCTGTTGAAGAAGCCATAAAATTTGACAGTCCGCAGCATTATTATCGCAATCCATTTCTTGCAGAGGCTATGGTAAATCTTAATATGATTGACACCATCGGTAGTGGAATTAAGAAAATGTTTACCAAACAAAAAGAGCGTTTTTTCCCAATGCCTGATTATGATATTTCTGATGAAAACCGTACACGAGTTACCATTCTTGGCGAAATTATCAACGACAATTATGCACACCAATTGAAAACAAGACCGGAGTTAAGTTTGGGTGATGTTATTGCGTTAGACAAAGTACAAAAGAAACAGACAATTACAGACGAAGAAGTAAACCGGTTACGAAAATTAAAATTAATTGCCGGAGAAGTTTCAGAATTACAAATCATAAGTCATTATCCAACAATATCATATCAAGAATACAAGCATATTGTATTAGATCTAATAACTCAAAAAGGTTCTGCAACGAGAGAAGATATTGTGAATTTGATAATGCCAACATTGTCGCCCACTATCCCAATAGAAAAAAGACAAAGAAAGATTTCCAATATTACGGCAAAATTAGCTTATGATGACAAACTAATAAAAAACATATCAAATTCAACAAAAGCATCAATTTGGGTGCTTGCCAATCAAGAAAACGAAGAAAAGTAGTAAGAAAAAAGGAAAGTAGTAAGAAAAGTAAGAAAACTCATTAAAAACCCTGATTTTATATTAGCTAATATATTGATTTGTTGTCTTTTTTTAAAAGTAGTAAGAAAAAAAAGTAGTTACAAAAACCACCCATGAACTATTACTCAAAAAATCTAAAAGCAAACAAACTACAAAAAATTTACGAAGAGGACAACTTTACAGTTTTTGAGAGATGAGAAAAGGATAATGCCGGCGAATTACGAGGATATAATTATATTAGTCAAGTGAAAAAGGTAACCCGAAAAGAATATGAAAATCAATTTGGGTACGATAAAAAGAAAGCGGTTAGTCATTTAACAAAAATGGAAGAATTGGGATTGATACAGAAGAAAGGAAGTGGACCCTCTACTTATTACGAAACATAATCGGGGCACTTTGGATGTCCCGATGTCCCGAATCCTGTTATTTTTTTCTTTTACGCTCTATTACGACACTTTTCCCGACACATGTCGTGAAATATGTCGCGCTCGCCGATTTTTGAATTCTATTTTTTGCATTCTCGCGACATTTTGCGTGACACATGACACGAGAAATGTCACGAGAAAACCGCTGAAAAATACATTGTCAAGTTTGCACAAAGTAGGTTGATAAATCATTGGGCGCATGATAAATACAAAAAAATGTAAATGCAACCTAAAATTCAAGACGTTGTTTTTTTATTGTTTTAGAATTAGCTGCAAGGTTTGGATAAGACATACACAATTATTTCTAAAGAAGAGCGTTAATTTTGAATAAAAAAAAATGTACATTTGCATTCTAAAATATATACAGTTATGAAAAAATATATTTATATCGCAATCATCGCCACTATACTCATTATAGCAGGTGTTTTTATTTGGAAAAGACAAGCAACACCAAACAAAGAATTGTATCATATTGGTATTACTCAATTGATGACAAATCCCGGAATAGATGCTATTCGTGAGGGATTTTTAGACGAAATGTCTAAATTAGGATATGTGGAAGGCGAAAGTATTCGCTACACAATGAAGAATTCGCAAGGCGATAATTCTATTGCACAAAGCATTGCCAAAGGGTTTGTCAATGACAAGTGCAATATTATTTTTGCAATCACTACGCCGACTGTTCAGGTGTGTGCACAGGAAATTAAAGGCACGAATATTCCGTTGGTTTTCGGTGCTGTTACTGACCCAGTTACAGCAGGATTAGTTAATTCTTTGGAAAAACCGGGCGGGAATATTACAGGGACAAGTGATAAGTGGCCTACTTCGGAACAATTTGATTTACTATTGCAACTATGCCCAAATGTTAAAAGAATAGGCGTAGTTTACAATCCGGGCGAAACAAACTCGGAAGACAATATGAAAGATATTGAAAAAGTATGTGCCGACAAAAACTTACAACTTGTAAAAGTCAGCGTTTCCAATACAAGCGAGGTTTACGCAGCAGCTCAATCATTGGTTGGCAAAATTGATGCTTTTTATGTTTCCGCAGACAACACAGTAATTACGGCAATGGATGCAGTAATAAAAGTTTCAGAGAGAAACAAAATTCCATTGCTGCCCGGTGTTTCATCGAATGTGGAACAAGGAGGCTTTGGTACTTTGGGACCGAACTATTTCGATATAGGCGTTGAATCGGCAAAAATTGCCGACCGAATTATAAAAGGCGAAAATGCAGGCGATATACCCATTGCAACTGCCACCAAATTTGAGTACTTTTTTAATTTGAAATCAGCCAACGCAACGGGTGTAGTTATTCCGGACAGTTTATTAAGTAAAGCGACACAAATTTATAAGTAAATGAGTTCCGTAATTTTTGATACTGCTTTTCAACAAGGTTTTCTTTACGCTATTGCTGTATTTGGTGTAGTTATCACTTTTCGATTGATGAACTTTCCAGACCTTACAGTTGATGGCTCTTTTACTTTGGGCGCTGCTGTCTTGGCAACTTTGCTGACAAGTGGATATTCAATAGGAATTTCAATTATTTGTTCTGTTATTGCCGGTTTTTTGGCAGGTGTTACAACGGCAATATTAACTCGAAAACTCGGAATAAGTAAAATTCTTTCAGGCATTCTTGTAATGCTAATTCTTTATTCAGTCAATTTGCGAATAATGGGCAAAGCCAACATTTCGCTTTTGAGAATAGATACATTATTTACTCCTTTTGAGAATTTAAGTCATACCGTTTTTATCTTGTTTGTTTTTATAATGGTTGCAATTATATTATTGTTTTTGCTTTACCTATCTATTACAAAGTTGGGGTTGTTTCTCCGTGCAACAGGAGACAATGAATTTATGGTGCGTTCGCAAGGAGTAAATACGAATTGGGTTTTTATAATTGGCGTTGGCTTATCTAATGCCTTGATTGCTTTGTCGGGTGGGCTGGTAGCACAAAGCCAAGGGTTTGCGGATGTCGGTATGGGAATTGGAATGATTATTACGGTTCTTGCGGCTTTGATAATTGGTGAAAGTTTTATAGCGATGTTGCAATCTGCAAAAAGAGTACTATTCAAGAAAAAGAGAATACAAACAAAAACGCAGTTACCTTGGGTAGTATTTAATGAATTTTTTGCCGCTATAGTAGGGGCTTTTCTGTATTTTTTAATTATTGCTGTTTGTCTGCAACTTGGGCTTGCCCCAACCGACTTGAAGTTAGCCACTGGGTTATTGGTAATAATCGGAATATCGTTGCGTTTTAAGAAAACGGCAAGCGAAACCTATCAAAAAAGTAAATTATGACAGATGTAAAGCCCATACTTGAAATAGAAAACTTAACGGTAGTATATAATGAAAATACACCTTTTGAAGTGGTTGCGTTAAAAGATTTTTCATTGACCATTCAAAAAGGAGAAATTATTTTAATCTCAGGTGGAAATGGCTCTGGAAAATCAACTTTACTTCGTGCCATTAGCGGAGCAATTCCCATTAAAACAGGAAAAATAAGGATTGACGGAATAGATATTAGTAAATGGAGAGCCGATAAACGAGCAAAATATATAGCAACTGTACATCAAGATACAATGTTAGGCACTTGTCCCAATTTGACTATCCAAGAAAATTTTCAACTTGCCAATCCGCATAAATGGTGGAGTTTAAAACCATATCATTTGACTTTGAGCGATGTACAAGTAGAGAGTATAAAGAAAACAGGTTTACCGTTAGATTCTCGTGGAGCAAGTCAAGTCAATATGCTTTCCGGAGGACAAAGGCAGGCAATAGCGGTTTGTTTGGCTTTTGAAGACAAAAAGCCGATATTACTTTTTGATGAATTTACTTCAGCATTAGACACAACCACCGCCGAAAAAGTGTTAGACCTCACTTTCAGCAAAGCCAAAGAAAATAATTCGACTTTATTGATGGTAATGCACAATATTCGAAATTTTAATGTTAATTATAAACACATACATTTAGACGGGAAATGAAGAAATCAGAATCGTTATCAGATAAATTAAAGAAATCTTCACTGGCAAGAATGATAAGAAAGAGTTGGCAACCAGTCTTATTTTTCTTTTTGCCATATTTTTTGTATTTTTTTCATGGATTGCTTAGAGGGAAGAATATTCATTGTGCGTACAACTCCATTTTTCAGGGTGAAGCAAGTAATTGGTTATTGTTTTCGGCTATTTTGCTTGTTACAATCAATATTATTATCATTATTGCCAAAGAAATTGATAGAACACAAACGCAAGCAACCGAAAACCTCTCAAAAAAACTTGATAGAATAATAAATAACGCAAGCATTACTTTTGAAGCAGGAATAAAGGAGTTTAGTGATAAACATTTATTAGCTGTTTACCGCATATTGGCTCAATTAAAAACTCAAGAGACGGACAATGTAAATATTTATGCTATTGACAATTCAGAGCCACGGACTTGGTGGTCAGAAACAATGATAGGTTATCTTGCATTGCTTTCAAAGCATAAACCAGAAAGTAACGTCCACCGAATATTCGTTTGTCAAAAAAATGAATTGCTAAGTCCTATATTTGCGAAAACGATAGGCTTACATTCATTAATGGGTTTCAAAACCTATGTGATTGAGTATGAAAAATACAACAAAATACTGAAACCATTTGAGGAAAAACTAAAAATGGAAACGCCAAAATACAGTATAGAAAAGGAGGTTTTTATTTGGACTAAAAAAGATAGTCAAAGAAGTACAGAATTAGGCGAATCATTTCCAATAAGTTTTCAATTAGACGAATTGAATGGTGCAAAAAAATGGACTGATGTAAAATGTTATCAAAGTTTTTGGAAAATAAACTCGGAATATAATTATCGAACTAAATTAACTAATGAAGACACTATCGAAGATTTAGAGAATTATTATGGAAATAAAATCAATTCCAAAAATATCAAAGTGTGGTTTGAATTTATTTCCAATGAAAAAAAGTCTGATAAAAGTAATCCTAAAAAACAAGAAGTCCATAACAACAATGGTTTGCCTGCACAATATTTGGAATTGATAAAAGCATTGTTCGAAAAAATGATTTGTTGTAAAAATGATATGGAAGTTCCCAGTGAGGATAACTTGAAAACCCAATTCCCCGATGGTAACTTTGGAATAGAAATCAAAACTGGAAAATGTTTTAACGAGGATAAAACACTGAAACCGTTTCCTTGCAAAGGCAAAGATTGTATCAACTACACAGAAAATGATGATTTTGATTTTACAACAATGGCAAGCATAAAGGACATTTTAGAAAAATACTATAAATTAATAAAGTAAAATAATGAAGTACGAAAAGCCCAAATTAGAAAAAGGAATAAATGTGTTACCACGAGTAACCCTAAATTTTGCATCGCCAGCCGCTCAAACTTGCAAGAATAAATACGCGAAAGAGAAAAATAATTGAAATTTATGTCAGAATGTTTTTTTCCACGAAGACTAACAGAGTTATGGCTCTACGATGCAACAAGCAAGGCGACAACGCTTTATTCAGACAAAGATTTAAGTTTATACGATTTTTCTTTGAATGAAGTGGGGAGCTTTGTTTGGCAACATTGTGATGGCTCACTCTCCAATATAGAAATCGCCCAAAAACTGTATGGCGAATTAGACGGAGACAAACCTAACTTTATAGAATTTCAAACGGAAATAACAGAGTATTTACTCGAACTGCGAAACAACGAATTAGTATCGTGGGAAAATAAGGGTAAAGATGTGTTGTTTGTGGTCCCCCCTTTCCCTGATTTATATTCCAAAACTTCGATAAACAATCCCGATTATTCTTCCCCACCTCTTGGCGTTGCATACATTGCCGCAGTGTTAAAAGAAAACAATTTTGATGTTGGTATTCTTGATATGCACATTCAGGCATTAAATCCTGAAGATATTATTATACATTACCGCAAAAACAAACCACAGATAGTGGCATTATCGGCAACAACACCAACATTCCCCAACACTGTAAAAATTGCTAAATTGCTAAAAGCGTGGGATGAAAATATTGTGATTGTGATTGGTGGCGCACACGCTACTTGTTTGCCTGAAGAATGTATTGCTTTTGACTGTTTTGATTATGTTGTTGTAGGCGAAGGCGAATTTACAATGTTGGAATTAGCAAATTCGCTTATTCACAACTCCATCACAATCGCTAATATAAACGGATTGGCATATAAAAAAAATAATAAAATAAAAATCAATAAACCAAGAAAACGGCTTGCTAATTTGGATTTACTGCCTTATCCTGCGAGGGAATTGTTAAACATAAATTCTTACTACCAAAAAGGTGCAATCGTGAGTAGTCGTGGTTGTCCTTTCCGTTGTAACTATTGTTCGTGCGCCGTTATTGCAGGTCATACCTACCGAGTTCATAGTGTTGATTATGTGTTGAATGAAATTGAATATCTGATAAACAATTATGGATTTGAGTATTTTGATTTTCACGATGATACTTTCAACTTTTATCCTGAAAGAGTTTTAGAATTTTGCAGAAAAATAAAAGAACGGCAACTCAATTTTCATTGGGCTTGTTTTTGCAGAGTTACAAATTTCAATAATGAAATTGCTACAGCGATGAAACAAGCAGGCTGTGTTGCTATTCAATTTGGGGTAGAGGCAGGCAATCAAACTGTATTAAATTCAATAAAAAAGCGAATTACTTTAGCAGAAATTGAAAATTCGGTTATTGCTGCTAAAAATGCAGACATAAATAAAATAAGCTGCGGGTTTATTATCGGACACGCGGAAGATACAGAAGAAACTATTAACGAAACAATAAACTTTGGACTAAAATTAGCAACACTTGGCGCAACCGATTTAACTGTTAGTGTATTAACACCACTGCCCGGAACAGAAGTCTATAATAATTTAGGGAAAAATGGAATTGACTTACTTACAAAGGATTGGGAGCAGTTTGTTTTTTCACGTATTGTAATTGAAACAAAAAATGTCAGTAAAGAACGATTACGTAAACTTTATGTAAAAGGCATACAATTATTTAGTAAAAAATGAAATAAAATGAAAAAATACAGAGTTTTAGTAGTTGATGATAAATGTAACTGTCTTGATACAATGGATGTGTAAATATCCCTAAAATCCGACAGCGAAATTAGAGCTCATTAAACTAACGGTGTGAAAAATCAAACTTTGTCCTTCGTGGCAAACTTATAATTAAATATCTATAATCACACAATTTCAATCTAAAGCAATTTATTGTATTTTTACACCCGATTTACGTTCGCACTTTTCTAACCTCCAAACACTAACATAACTCCGTAAATCAGCGTTCTTTGTTTCTTAAAAATTAAAACGTTTTAAGCATAGCTTTATACTAAAATTCTTCTACTTATTTGCTTTGGTTTTCTATAAAATCAAATGCTACCAAAAGTAAAGCGGTAAACGTTCACGCCAAGCGTGGACTTTACTTATTTGGTAGCAGGCAGTAGAAGGCCTTTAGTATAAATAAAAAAGTACCACGTTTTTTTTATTTACTAAATCTCAATAAGTTAAATTATAAACCAATAATAAAATTTTTAAATTAAACTGTATGTATCAAAAAATTACAAAAAGAAATGCGACTGCCAACAGATGCAGCGCAATGGAGTCCGGAGACCATTTCAAAAACGGAACTAATAAAATAATTATCCTTTTAGGAGCAGTGTTTCTGTTTTTTAGCATGACAGTGCTGGCACAAAGCAGTGGGACAACCATTGATATGGCTGATAATAATCCGCCGACAAGTGGTACCGGTTGGACGTACAGCAGCAGTGTTTATACAATAGCAAGTGGAGCAAACGTAACCGTTATAGGAACGAATGCAAACCAACGGCGTATTGCAGTGGCTGAAAATACATCAAATATGGTGAGATGCACTTTAAGTAATGTCAAAATCACAGGGCTTGTTGATAACCAGTCCCCGCTGCTTCTCAACCCCGGCTCAAACGTAACGCTTACGCTTATAGGAGCAAATACACTTACTGCCGGAGCCAATCGTGCTGGCATACAAAACAGAGACGCAACGATTACTATAAACGGTACGGGAAGTTTGACAGCAACTGGCGGTGATAGAGGTGCAGGTATAGGCGGCGGAGATTGGGGATACGCAACTCCTGGATTTCCCGGTAATGGCGGTACAATTACTATCAATAGTGGAACGATAACTGCAATAGGTGGTAGTGGCGGAGCGGGTATTGGTGGAGGTAGAGGTCACGGTTTATATTACCAAACCGAATACGGAGCAGGGGGGGGCGGCGGCACAATTACCATCAATGGTGGTACGATTACTGCAAATGGAGGAAGTGGTGCAGCTGGGATTGGTGGTGGAAGAGGCGGAAGTGCTAATAATTCAGGTGATTTTTGGGATTGTACTGCAGGCGGCGCAGGCGGTATAATAACAATCAACAGTGGAACGGTATTTGCAACAGGTGGTGGGGAAGGCGGCGCAGGAATTGGTGGAGGAAGAGGTGGTAATGGTGTAGGTCATGTTAGTTTTTGCGTTGGAGCCACAGGCGGTATAGGTAGCACAATCACTATCAACGGTGGAACAGTAATTGCAAAAGGTAACGGTGGAGATGAATCCACGGGAATTGGTGGCGGTAGAGGTGGTAATGGTGGTGGTGGAATTCTTCTATCCGGTGGTAACGGTGGCAATGGTGGTTCAGGCGGCGCAATTACAATTACAGGCGGTACGATAACGGCAACAGGCGGCGGTGCGGGTGGATTGGGATATGGTGGTCTTGGTGGCACTTTAGGCACTCTTTTCGGCAGCGGTGGTTCCAGAGGAAGTGTTGCAGCACTAAATATGAGTTCTACAAACGGCGGCGGCTTGGTCTTTGCAACAAGTGTAGCAGCAACCACAGGCAGTAGAAATGGAGGTATTCTTGTTTTAGGTAACAATAGCAATACAACAAATTGGTATCACGGCAACAACGTTTTTACGATGGGATATAGCGGTAGCGTTCCATCGGGTTATACGTTGACAATAGCGAGTGGTAGGACCTTTACCATACCACAAAGTATAGTACTGACCAACAACGGTACAGTTAAATATTGCGGCGGTACGTTAATCATAAATGGTACGTGGGCAGGTAATCCTGCTCAAGGCTGTGCTTGTACTAATGCACCTTACGGACAGTATCCAAGTTCAACATTTATCCCAAATTGTACAGGTTCAAATGAAACAATAGCATCAAATTGTTATGCAGGTGAATATTCTGTTGTGTCGGTTAATGATGGCGATTCTTATACTTTTTTAAGTTCTAGCAGTAGCAATTTTATAACAATAGCAACAAACTCAAATGCTCCAACCGTTTTAGCAAATGGCACAGGTTCGGTAACTTGGACAGCAACATCTAATACAACCATTCGTTTTTATACCCATACAAATTCAAGTTGTGGAACCTCTACTACTAACGTAAGTAGAATGGTAAGATGCAATAATCCTTGTAATAGTATAATCAATATTGCAGGTAGCGGTTCTTCATACGCTAAAACTGTTACTTTAAGCGGTAGCGGTCATCCTTCTTGGAATTCAAATCCTTGTTATTCTTCACCCGGACTGGAACAAATTTATTCATTTACACCAACTACAACAGGAATTTATAATTTGGTTGTAACTTCTGCAAGCGGGGGCTATGTAGATTACCTTTGGAAAAGCGGCAGTTGTTCCTCTTCCGGTTGGACTTGTATTGGTGATATAAGCAGTAGTACTACACGCACGATAGGAACATTAACTTCAGGAACAACCTATTATTTTTTACTTGATGCAGAAGGTACAAGTTCAAGAACACATAGTTTTTATATTACCCTTGCTCCTCCTGCCAATGACCAATGCGCCAGTGCTACAACTTTAAATTGCGGTACAAATTTGACAGGACAAACAACGGTGGGTGCAACTGAAAAAATCATTACCGGCAATACTGCTTCAAGATACGGTGTTTGGTACACTTTCTTAGGTGACGGATTACAAACAACAATTACTTCCCTTGCGGGTTCAGGTTTTGACCACAAAATAGTACTTTTCTCCGGCTCTTGCAGTAGTTTAACTTATATAAGCAGTGTAGATAATGCTGGTTCAGGCGGTACGGAAACCTACACATTTACACCGACTTCCGGTACAAGATATTATGTATATATAGCGTATTATAGCACTTCCGGAAGTTCAACACAAACAGGCACATTTAGCATTTCGAGGACTAATCCGCCAACTGTTACCACCACTACCCCAAGCAATATTACTGCAACAGGTGCAACGCTTGGCGGCAATGTTACCTATGCAGGTTGCTCCGCATATACCGAGTGCGGTGTTGTTTATGCTACAATTCAAAACCCGACAACATTAAACACAAAAGTTCCTATTCAAGGTTCAGGCATAGGAAGCTATATAACTAATGTAATAGGTTTAACCGCAAATACAACGTACTATGTAAGGGCTTATGTAATAAATTCTGCAGGTACATTTTACGGTACACAGGTTAGTTTTACAACATTAAATGCCTATTCGGTAACTCTGCCCACTTTGACAGGCGCAACTGTAGCTCCTACCGGAGGCTCAAGTTCACCGGTAAATTATGGTGGCAATTATTCATTCACCGTAACTTTGAACGGATGTTACACTCAGTCTAATATTGTGGTAAAAGCTAATGGAACTATTCTAACATCCACTGCCGGTGTTTACACTATTTCTAATATTACTGCAAATCAAATTGTAACGGTTGAGGATGTGCAAATAAATACTTACACTGTATCTTTACCCACTATTACCGGTGCAACACTTGCACCTACTAATGGCTCAATTTCACCGGTAAATTGTGGCAACAATTATTCATTCACGGTAACTCTAAATTCATGTTACAGTCAGTCAAATATTGTAGTAAAAGCCAATGGCACAACATTAAATCCTGTTTCGGGTGTTTACACTATATCAAATATTACCGG
>JGI24702J35022_10001947_pt1 | contig 12722 bp, 11 predicted proteins | sample TergutTh196P4_FD_35022 | JGI IMG/M metagenome (IMG submission 35022)
GAGTGAGGGTTCCCGGAGTATATTTATAGATATTTTCTCCAAAGTAAATTTCAGGCAATCCGTCGTTATCAAAATCGGCTACTCCTATTTTGATAATGTTGAAATAAGACATCATATTACCAGCAATAGTAGCCACAGTTAAGTTGCCTTCGCAGTCGTAAACACGTAAGTAGTACTGGAATAAGAGTTCATCACGAGTTGTCATTATGATTTCGCTTTTTCCATCATTATCCAAATCGCATATAGCATAAAAATCGAAGCTGTAATTCATAACATGATTGTCAGGAAAAGGTATCTCTTTTTTCACTTTGGCTTGGTAATCATATATCCTAAATCCATTAGGTTGTGCCTGAGGATTTCCGGTCGTGTTTATCAAAGCGATAATTTCCGAAAATCCGTCTCCATCAATATCTCCAACAAAAGTGTGTGCCTGTAAACATATATCACTTTCATTGCTTTCGTATCGTAATGCGATGGTGAAGTTGGTGTCGAAATTGTCGAGGTCGGGTACACAACCATCCACAAATATATCGGGGAGATCGTCGCAGGTAATTTGCGCCATAGAAACAGCAGGGAAAAGGAAGAGGAAGAAACTCGTAACTCGTAACTTGTAACTTGTAACTAATAAATGGTAAAGTTTTTTCATGTTTTTGGTTTTATTTTAATATTATTAATTTTCTTCAAGAAAAAATACACCTTTTTCGTATATTAAGGGGCGAAAATACACCTTTATTGTAAATTTTTTCTTTAAAAATAAAAAAAAATCACCAATAAAGTGTTAATAAGTTTTTTTGAGTTCCTATGTTTGCCGCGTCTTTCCCAAAAAAAGTATAAATCAAAAGAATGGGAACTTCTAATAATTTATAATTAACGTTTTAATTTTTAATTGAATTTATCATTTTGGGTATGACCTCTTTAATATCTCCTATAATGGCGTAGTCGGCAATGGCGTTGAGGGGAGCGTTGGGGTCGGTATTGATAGAGATTATTTTGGCGGCTTGGTCCATTCCTGCGCGGTGCTGCACGGCGCCTGAGATTCCGCAAGCAATGTACAACTTCGGACGCACGGTTACGCCGGTTTGTCCCACTTGGCGTTCATGCTCACAGAATCCGGCATCCACAGCCGCGCGAGTCGCCGCCACTTCGCCGCCAAAAACAGAAGCTAAATCATACAACAAGTCAAAGTTTTCTTTAGACCCTACGCCATACCCTCCCGCTACGATAATATTTGCCGCTTTTAAGTTCACTTTTGGCGCCTCAATATGACGTTCTAAAATCTCCACTGCAAAATCTTCAAGAGTAAGGTATTTTTCAACATCCAATCTCTTAATTTCCGCTGTTTTTTTCTGTTTAACTTCTTCCATTTTCATCACACCCTCGCGCACTGTTGCCATTTGAGGACGCGTTTCTGGATTTACAATGGTGGCAATAATATTGCCGCCAAATGCCGGACGAATTTGATAGAGCAGGTCTTTGTAGGCAGTATTAGTTTTAGTTTCGGTATGGTCGCCAATCTCTAAGGCGGTACAATCGGCTGTTAACCCGCAACGAAGTGTGGAGGCAATGCGCGGCGCCAAATCACGCCCCACCGAGGTAGCCCCAAACAGAGCAATCTCAGGTTTTTCCTGCTCAAATACAGCTTTTACCAACTTAAAATGCGGTAAAGTGCAATAGGGAAACAATGTAATATGTTCCGCCAAATGAATAACATCCACGCCAAAATCGTTAATTCTATCTACCGCTCCTTTCACTTCATCCGAAAAAAGCATCGCTTCCAACTGTAAATGAAGTTTCTCCGCCAATTTTCTCCCTTTTGACAGCAACTCCAAAGAGACTTCAGCAATCTGCTTTTCTTCCGTAATTTCACAATATACAATTATCTTTTTCATATTCTATTAGTTATTAGTTATTAGCTATTAGTTATCATTAATCATTAATCATTAATCATTAATCATTATCAACTCTCTCATCATTTGTTCAATTTCTGTATCTGATGCGGTTAGTGTTTTATTTTCTTTTTTACTAAGTACAACGTTATCAATCTTTTTCACTTTTGTAGGGGATCCGGATAATCCGAGATAATTTTCCTCTGCATTTATCAAATCGGCACTCCATTCTTCAATTAATAAATAAGGACGTTCCACTATAGATGCCATAATCCGCGTCTCTATATCCCGCATTTCTGATGGGGTACGGGCATGCTTAAATTGCATTACACGCTTTGCGTTTCGCGCGCGGCAAGCAGGGGCTGAACCATGCACGGTTACTAATGCGGGAAGTTTTGATTTTACAATTTCTACGCCTCTTTCCAACCTACGTTTAATCATAATTGTTTGGGCATCAATTTCCACTAATTCTTCGGCGTAAGTAATTTGCAGGAAAGATAGTTTTTCAGCAGTTTGCGGTCCCACTTGGGCGGTATCGCCGTCAATTGCCTGCATTCCGCAAAAAATAAGGTCGGGATTTATTCGTTTTGCGGCTTGAGCAAGTGCGTAGGAGGTTGCCAAAGTATCTGATCCAGCAAATTTTCTGTCGGTAAGCAAAAAACCTTTATCCGCGCCTCGATAGAGAGATTCTCTAATAATTTCTGCCGCTCGAGCCGGTCCCATTGTTAATACAAATATTTCTGCATTTTCTATGCGACTTTTCGCTTCTAAAGCCATCTCTAAGGCGCACATATCGTCAGGATTAAAAATTACAGGAAGAACGCCGCGGTTTACCGTGCCATCCTCTTTCATCGCCTCTTTCCCCACATTTCGCGTATCGGGAACCTGTTTTGCTAATACTAATATTCTCATCTTTTTTAATTATTATTTAATTGAATTTGAAACTTTTGTAATATATTTTCGATATACGATTTAGAAACCGGAATAGATGGTAACGCATAATCCGATAACTCAATAACGCCTCCCTCTTTATCTTTCTTATATAAATTAACTTTTTTAAAATTAACAATATAAGAATGATGACAACGTACTAAATTTTCATCTTTATTTTTTTCCAACACCATTTTAAGAGATGAACGTACTAAAAACTTATCTATTTTACCCTGATTGGCATAAAATATGGTAATATAATTGGTGTCCGATTCTATATAATAGAGCGAATCTATTTTAATAGAAAAACAGATCATCCCCTTTTCATCGTTAAAAACGATTAAATCATTTTTTGTTGAAACTTCTTTTTTCTTTTTTCTTGTAATATATTTTTCACCCTTTATTGCTTTTTTCTTTTTTTTTGAAAAGGAACTATTTTTAAAATTCAAAAAGTAAAAATAGGCAATAATGTGTGAAATAATTTTCTTCATTTAAGTTTTTTTAACGGTTGCAAAAATAGATATTTTTTTATATAAAATTTAGAAAAGTTAGGTATTAAAAAAGAAATTTCACCCCATATATTAAATTTTCATCACATTTTTTAACATTTAATAACATTTATTAACAAAAATAAACCTTTTTTTTAACGGTGAAGCACGGGTTTACTTATTTTGCAGTCGTTAAATTTGCAAAACATTTATTTTTATTTTTATGAAAATCATTGGAACAGGAAGCGCACTGCCTTCATTAGCCGTAACCAACGAGATGTTATCCGAATTTTTGGATACCAATAACGAATGGATCTCTTCGCGAACAGGAATTTCGCAACGCAGAATCATCTCTACTGAATCTCTTTTAGAATTAAGCGTTTATGCTTGCAATAAAGCATTAGAAAATGCTAAACTAAATGCCAAAGATATTGATTTTATAATATGCTCAAATGTTGTAAATCATTATGTTACGCCCGGATTGGGATGTATTATTCAAGGAAAAATCGGGGCGGTTTGTCCTTGCATTGACCTGAATAGCGCTTGTTCCGGATTTATTTATGCTATGGATATGGCTGCCTCTTATTTAGATGCTGGAAAAGCAACAAATATTCTCATCGTTTGTGCGGAAGAACCTTCCAAAATGGTGGATTGGAGTTCAAGAGACACCAGTATTTTGTTTGGCGATGGCGCAGGCGCCGCTATTGTTACAAAAGGAGGAAATTTAAAATCAATGTATCTTGCCACAACCTCCGCAGTAGAGCCACTCTATTATCAGAGAGAATTAGAGTTTAACCCTTATAATAAAAAAGAAGAATTTAAACCTTTGGTAATGAATGGAAAAGATGTATATAAGATGGCAGTGAACGCTTCTATTCAAGATATTAGTAAAGTGATGCAAGATGCGCACGTAACGCAAAACGAAATATCTTTTTATTTAATTCATCAGGCAAACATGAGAATTATGGATACTATTCGCGATTACTTGGGCGAAAAAGAGGAAAAATTTCCAAAAAATATCCAAAAATATGGAAACACCTGCTCGGCAAGCATCCCTATTCTATTAGATGAAATGAACAGAGAGGGACAACTGAAAGAGGGCGCACTGTTGGTATTAAGCGCTTTTGGAGCAGGCTTCTCAAGCGGCGCGTGTGTGCTGGAATGGTGAGGATAGATATTAGATATTAGATATTAGATATTAATGATTAATGATTAATGATTAATGATTAATGATTAATGATTAATGATTAATGATTAATGATTAAGATTTAAAATTTAAGATAAAGTTCAACGTTAGTATTTTTTGTACTGAAAACTGAAAACTGAAAACTAAAACTTATAACTAACAAAAAAATAAATATGAAAAGAGTAGTAATAACAGGAATGGGTGTTGTTTCGCCGTTAGGAAATAGTGTAGAAATGTTTTGGAATAATTTGATACATGGGGTTTCCGGAATAGATTACATTAAAAATATTGATACGGATAAACTTTCAGTTAAGATTGCGGCGGAAGTCAAAAACTACGATCCGAAAGAGTTAGGCTTGGAGCCTTCTACCATCCGCAGAACTGACAAATATACGCAATATGCGTTAATTGCAGCCAAACAGGCGATGGCGGACAGTAAACTTACGGTTGATCCTGAAAGATTGGGCGTTTACATTGGTTCCGGCGTGGGCGGCATTGAAACGTTTGTAAATCAAACTCAAAAATTGTTGGAAGAGGGGGGGCAGTGGGTTTCTCCTTTGTTTATTCCCATGATGATTGCCAATATTGCAGCCGGAAATGTAGCGATTGCTTTTAATGCGCAAGGTCCCTCTTTGCCTGTGGTAACTGCTTGTGCCACAGCCACCCATTGCATAGGGGAAGCATTTCGTTCCATAAAATACGGATATGCAGACGCTATTATTGCGGGCGGCGCCGAAGCAGCCGTTCACCCTTTGGCAATTAGCGGATTTGCAAACGCCAAAGCGCTTTCCAAAGTAGAAGATCCGAAGTTGGCTTCACTCCCTTTTGACACAAGAAGACAAGGATTTGTGCTGGGCGAAGGCGCCGGAGTTCTCATTGTAGAAGAATTAGAACATGCCCAACTGCGTGGCGCAAAAATTTACGCCGAAATTGTTGGATATGGAAACACCTGCGATGCCTATCATCTTACCGCGCCCATGCCCGACAGTAAATGCGCCGCGAATGCCATGAAGTTAGCCGCCAGAGAAGCCAAATTATCTATTGATGACCTTGTTCATGTGAATGCGCATGGAACGGGAACACCTCTGAACGACAAATCGGAAACCGTTGCTATTAAGTTGGCTTTGGGTGAAGAGATGGCATACAAATCTTTAATAACAAGCAACAAATCAATGACGGGTCATGCGTTGGGGGCAGCCGGAGGCTTTGAGGCTATTGCGTCCATTTTGGCAATACAAACCGGAATTATTCCTCCCACTATTGGCTTAGACTCTCCCGATCCCGAATGCGACCTTGATTATGTGCCGCATACCTTAAGAAAAGCAAACATTACTATTGTTTTCTCCAACTCTCTTGGTTTCGGCGGACACAACGGATGTTTAGCATTTAGAAAGTGCTAACAATTACCAATAATTTAAGTAGCCATTTTTTTCAACCACGCAATCTCTTCTGCCCATTTACTTGTGTCGGGCGTTTCCAAAATAATAGGGATATTATCAAAACGTGAATCTTTCATCATTCTAATAAATAACTCCTTACCCAAAAATCCCAATCCTAAGTTTTCATGCCTGTCCACGCGGCTGCCAAACTCTTTTTTAGTATCATTTAAGTGGATAGCACGCAAATATTGAGCGCCCACGATTTCGTCAAACTCACGCCACGTGTGTTCGTAGCCTGTTTCTGTTTTTAAATCATAACCAGCAGAATAGGTGTGGCAAGTATCAATACAAACTCCAACTCTACTTTTATCTTCAACTTTATCAATGATTTGCGCTATATGTGAAAAACTAAAACCCAAATTAGAACCTTGCCCCGCAGTATTTTCAATCACTGCGGTTACTCCATTTGTTTTTTTTAATGCTAAATTGATAGATTCTGAAATTCTATTCAAACATTCACCTATAGAAATAGCATTCAAATGACTTCCGGGATGAAAATTGAGCAAAGAAATTCCTAACTGTTCTGTACGTAGCATCTCATCATTAAACGCTTTACGAGATTTTTCCAATGCCTCTTTATCGGGATGCCCCAAATTGATTAAATAGCCATCGTGAGGAAGAATTTGCGATGCCGAATAATTAAATTTTACACAATTTTCTTTAAAAATTGCAATACTTTTTGCCGATAAAGGCGGCGATTCCCAACGACGTTGATTTTTTGTAAAAAAAGCAAAAGCGGTTGCACCAATCTCTTTTGCATTTAACGGGGCATTTTCTACCCCGCCTTCTGCGCTTACGTGAGCTCCTAAATATTTCATAATTACGGTTTTTTCGGCAAAAATATGAAAACTCATATATAAAAATTTCACTTTTTTCATCATTTATTCAAAAAATATTCGTAACGATAAATTTTATTTCATTAATAATAAACATGTTATAATAAAATCTAAAAAAAAAATCATTTTATATCAAAACATTGTTTTTTTTATAATTTTGTTTTTTAAATAAAATTGACGAGAGCAAATATTTTAACTTATTGAAAGATTGAAAAAATGAATACAAAAAATGTATCAGATAAACAGATCAAACTATTATTAAAACAGTTTTTTGGTTTTACTTCCTTTAAAGGAGAGCAATTAAGGATCATTAAAACATTATTAAAAGGCAAAGATTGCTTTGTGATTATGCCTACCGGAGGCGGAAAATCAATGTGTTACCAGTTGCCTGCATTAATTTGTGAAGGAACGGCAATCATCATTTCCCCTTTAATTGCTTTGATGAAGAATCAGGTAGATGCCATGAGAAATTTTGGTACGGAATTGGGAATAGCCCATTTTCTAAACTCATCTTTAACAAAACCTGAAATAAAAGCAGTAAAAGATGATCTTTTACAAGGGAAAACCAAACTGTTGTATGTTGCCCCCGAAAGTTTAACCAAAGAAGATAATGTGGGTTTCTTTCAGGATATAAAAATCTCTTTCTTTGCCATTGATGAAGCGCACTGTATTTCTGAATGGGGACACGACTTTAGACCCGAATACAGAAGAATTAGAGAAACTATTGACAGAATAAACAAAAAAGTGCCTGTAATAGCCCTTACCGCAACTGCAACTCCAAAAGTGCAAAGCGACATTCAAAAAAATCTCGGAATTGAAAAAGCAGAACTCTTTAAGGCATCTTTTAACCGCCCCAATCTATACTATGAAATTCGGGAAAAAACAAAAGAGATTGACAAAGAGATTGTAAAATTTGTTAAAGCACACAGCGGTAAATCCGGAATTATCTACTGTTTAAGTAGAAAAAAAGTGGAAGAATTAGCCGCATTTTTACGCGCTAACCAAATTCGCGCACTTCCCTATCATGCAGGATTGGAATCGCAAGAGCGTGTAAATAACCAGGATGCATTTTTAATGGAAGATATTGAAGTAATTTGCGCTACCATCGCTTTTGGAATGGGAATTGATAAACCCGATGTGCGCTTTGTAATTCATTACGACATGCCCAAAAGTTTGGAAGGATATTATCAAGAAACCGGTCGTGGCGGACGCGATGACGGCGAAGGACTTTGTGTGGCTTTTTATGATATTAAAGATTTATATAAACTAGAAAAATTTTCTTCCAAAAAATCGGTGGCAGAACAGGAAATGGTAAAGCAACTATTGGCAGAAACCGCCTCTTACGCCGAATCTACCAATTGCAGAAGAAGACATTTATTGCACTATTTCGGAGAAGTTTACGATCAGGATAATTGTGGCTGCTGTGATGTGTGCCTCCATCCAAAACCCAAAATGAATGCTACCGAACAAGTGCAATTAGTTATTGAAGTAATTAAAGAAGTAAAACAACAATTTGTTGATAATCATATAATTGATATAATTGTTGGCTACAAATCAACCACCATTGTCAAATTTAAACATAATAAATTAAAACAGTTTGGCGAAGGAGAAGAATTTGATACCAAATTTTGGGCAAGTGTAATTCGTGTAGCCATTTTTGAAGAACTTATATATAAAGATATTGAAAACTACGGGTTGCTGAAAATTACGCCAAAAGGCGAAAAATTTATTACCAATCCTTACACGCTTCATGTGCAAAAGCCTAAATCGAAAAAAGATGAGGATGAGATGGACGAGGATGAAATGTCGGATGATATGATCCCCGTGAAAGGGGAAGCCACTGACGCCGTACTCTTTTCCATGTTAAAAGATTTACGAAAATCAATATCAGTTAAAGAAAATCTTCCTCCTTTTATTATTTTTCAAGATCCATCTTTGGAAGATATGTGTATTCAATATCCTACTACCATTGAAGAGATGGTGAATATTACCGGAGTTGGGGTAGGAAAAGCGCAAAAATACGGAAAACCTTTTGCCGATTTAATTAAACAATATGTTGAAGATAACGAAATTGATAGACCACAAGATTTTGTAGTGAAATCAATAGTTAAAAAATCTGCAATTAAAGTGTTTATCATTCAAAGTATTGATAGAAAAATTTATTTGGAAGATATTGCGCATGCCAAAGGAATGGAGATGGACGAATTACTTACTGAAATTGAAAGCATTGTAGCATCTGGAACCAAATTGGATATTGATTATTATATTGATGATAACATCGAAAAATATCATCAGGAAGATATTTTAGATTATTTTTCCGAAGCAGAATCCGACTCTGCGCAAGCAGCCTTAGATATTTTGGGAGAAGATGATTTTTCGTTAGAAGAGATTCGGATCATGCGTATTAAATATATGTCGGATGTAGGAAATTAAAGTGAAAATTTCATCTTTACAAAATCTATTTCATGCTCAATTATCCACTCTTTATCAAAAACGAGAAATTGACGCTATATTTTATATATATATACATAATAAGTATAATATATTAAAGCATCATTATTATTTGAATCCCGATAGAGAAATAGGATTTGAAGATGCAGATTTGGAAATGCTTGCAAAAGGATATCCCATTCAATATGTAACAGAAGAAACCACTTTTTGTGAACTGTCATTCAAAGTTAATCCATCCGTACTCATTCCAAGACCGGAGACTGAAGAATTGGTGGCGATGATTATAAATAAGCAGAAAGGAATACCTATAACCTTATTTTCAAAAAGCACCCTTAGTAGCAGAAAGCAGAAATTATTAGATATTGGTACGGGGAGTGGTGCCATTGCTATAGCATTAAAAAAAAATATAAAAAACGCAGAAGTTTGGGCGACCGATGTTTCGGAAAAAGCATTAGAAACTGCCAAAATAAACGCAAAAAATTGTGAAGTAAATATTACTTTTATTCAACACGATATATTGAAAGATGATGGTGTTTTACTTCCTGATAATTTGGATATTATTGTTTCAAACCCGCCTTATATTCCTCTGAGTGAAAGAAGTAATTTGCATACAAATGTAGTGAATTGTGAACCGCACGAGGCGTTATTTGTTCCCGATGAAAATCCATTAATTTTTTACAAAGCGATTGCGCAAACAGCAAAAAAACTCCTCAAAAAAGGAGGAGTTTTATATTTTGAAACTTATGAAAAATTTCATTCAGAGTTGTCAGTGATGCTTACTGAATTTGATTTCAAAGAGATTACACTTGGGGATGATATGAACTGTAAACCCCGTTTTATAAGTTGTAAAAAACTATAAATTGTTAATTTTTACCGCCAAACCCGATTTTAAATTTGCCGCTTTGTTTTTATGAATAATCCCTTTTTTTGACAACTTGTCAATCAAAGAAGTTACTTTGGGAAGTTTTTCTTCCGCGATGGTCTTATCAGATGTTAATCTAATATCTTTTAATGCATTACGCATCGTTCTTGCGAAGTAACGGTTTTTTAATCTCTTGCTGTCATTGGCTCTAATTCTTTTCTGTGCTGATTTGTGGTTTGCCATTTTTTATTATTTATTTTGTAAAAATTATCCTGATTTTTAAGGGGTGCAAAAATATATTTTTTTTTATATGAAAAATGATTTAAAAAATTCGGTTCTTTGATATAAAAAAATTATATTATTTTTGCCAAAACATTTGAAAAATTAAAATGTTAAAAATAAATTATTTGGAGCGCCATTTTATAGCTATTAATTAATATCCATGAATATGAAACAAAAACTAATTTTCCGTTTTTCTAATTACATTTCGTTTCCAACTACCTCAAACGAAGCTTCAGAAACCTACCCCAGCACCCACGAACAACTTGTTTTTGGTGATTTTTTGGTGGAAGAACTTAAACAATTAGGTCTCAAAGAAGTAGAAAAAGATCAATTTGGCTACGTTACCGCTACTTTGCCTGCAAACTGTGAAGAAAAATTACCTGTAATAGGTTTTATCTCGCATTTTGACACCGCACCCGATATGTCCGGAATAAGCAAGCCAAACATCATTGAAAATTATGACGGAAATGATATTGTTTTAGATAAAGAAACAAACACCGTTTTATCGGTTGAAGATTTTCCCGAATTAAAGAATTATATGGGACAAACACTCTTAACAACAGACGGTAAAACCCTTTTGGGCGCAGACGATAAAGCCGGTATCGCTGAAATTGTCTGTGCTATGGATTATTTAATACAACATCCTGAAATAAAACATGGAAAAATTAGAATTGCCTTTACTCCCGATGAAGAAATAGGAAAAGGTGTTCTCCATTTTGATGTGACTAAATTTGGTTGTGATTTTGCATACACAATAGACGGGGGTATGATAGGCGAATTGGAATATGAAAACTTTAACGCCGCCGGAGCCACTATTACCATTCAAGGTAGAAATGTCCATCCGGGATATGCCAAAAATAAAATGGTCAATTCACAACTTATTGCCATGGAGTTCAATGCATTGCTTCCGGAATTTCAACGCCCGCAATATACCGATCATTATGAAGGTTTTTTCTTGTTAACGAAAATGGAAGGGACGGTTGAAAGTAGCAAACTGAATTACATCATTCGGGATCACGACAAAACACTTTTTGAGCAAAAAAAAGAGTTTATGCAAAAAATTACAAATTTTTTGAATGAAAAATATGGAAATGAACGTGTAAAGTGCGAAATAAAAGAACAGTACAAAAATATGCGGGAAATGGTAGAACCTGTGTTTTATATTGTAGAAAGAGCCAAACAAGCCATGATAGATGCAGGAGTTGAGCCGATTGTAAAACCGATACGTGGGGGTACAGATGGTGCAAACCTGTCATTTAAAGGACTACCCTGCCCCAATATTTTTGCCGGCGGACACAACTTTCACGGTAAATATGAATTTATTCCCGTTGAATCAATGGCAAAAGCAGTACAAGTAATTGTGAATATTGCCTGTGAAAACTGTATCAAACTATAATTCTTCCGCTAAAATTTCACCCTTGGGATTTCTGATGACATAATTCGTAAATTTTTCATCCGATTCAAAACCATCCCCTTTGCTTACCGTTCCATCTGCCTTAATTTTTGTAACTTCTACATCAGAGAAGATACGTTTATTTTTTTTGTCCCAAATAATTTTTTCAGTAAGTACAGATTCCTGTTTTACCAAATCTACAATTACAACATTCCCATGTGCTTCCATTCGTTCTGTATGTTCTTCGTTAATAGCATAGTCAGCAGTAAGTGTAGAATGTTTTTCACCATTTGAATAAGAAGAAACCGTAATACCTTCAGGAAAATCTATGAAAGGATTTTCGCCATAATATTTATTCATCACAGGAGCGAATAAGGTAAAAGTGATTTGTCCATCTTCGCTCATAACAATTTCAATTTTGCTTGCAGATTCATCAGGAAATTTACCATCATACTCAAAAATTTTAACTTTCTTATAATGAGAATGGCAAGCACAAATAAAAAAAAACGTTATAATAAAAATAAATTTTGCAAAGATCTTTTTTAATGTTTTCAAATAATAAAATTTTTGGCAAAAATATTTTTTATTTTGTAAATAAATGATAAGAATAAATGAATTTTGCAACAATAATCTAAATTTTGCCACGTAACAAGGATTGTAAACAGAATTTTATGTTAATTTGCATTCTAAAAACGACGGTCGTTCTGTCGCTGCCGATACATATCGGGAGAGGAAAGTCCGGACAACATAGAGCGCCATACTTCCTAACGGGAAGGCATTCGCAAGAATGACAGACAGCGCCACAGAAAACAACCGCCCCAAAGCAATGCGGGGTAAGGGTGAAAACGTGAGGTAAGAGCTCACGACGTTGACAGTGATGCTCAACGGGGGTAAGCCTTATGGGTTGAAAGACCATGTAAACCGGGGTTTGAGGGCTGCTCGCCCAACCCGGAGGGTAGGTCGTTAGAG
>JGI24702J35022_10001948_pt1 | contig 12719 bp, 12 predicted proteins | sample TergutTh196P4_FD_35022 | JGI IMG/M metagenome (IMG submission 35022)
CGGCGGAGCTGCTTCTGTGGCTCCAGCCCAGCAGCCAGTTGGTGCCGATGAGCATGCGCGGCAGGCTGATGCCCGCGACGGTTGTACGGGGGAATGACATGATGGGACCTCCTTAAGATGTGCCGCTCCGCAATACTACTTTCCCGCCTGCGGTCGGATTTCCTTCACGGAGAGAGCCAGGGGATTGCGGCCGAAAGCAAGATTGCATTTATAGCGCAAGGTGATAAATGCAGTGTTTCTCTATCTCTGGTCGCCAGAAAAAGCAGTTTTCTGGGATATCCGTGATCTCGACCAAACACGCGCCCAGCCGCTCGATGGTCTTGCGGGAGGCGGCGTTGGAAATGCCGCAGGTCAGATAGAGCCGCCGCATGCCGTGCGCCTTTGCTACTGGCAAAACCAATTTGCAGGCGCGCAACGCGTAATGCCTGCCCCGGTGCGCCGCGTCAATCTCATAGCCGATGTGACCGTTGTGGTATGAGTGCGCATTGTCGCCGATGCGGATGCTGATTTTGCCCGCCAGTTCATTGCTGGGGACAAAAATATCGTAATAGTAGAATGGCAGAAGTTCACCGTCGCCAGGATGTTTTTCGGTCAGGCGCAGGGCGATAAGGCCATCGGAAAGCAAATCATATCCATCGAGAAATTGCATATGCTTATCCCACCGTGATGAAAATGCCGTCGCCAGATGCGAGCGTGATGTCCTTTTTGCCGCCAGTAAAGGTCTCAGACGTCCCGCCGCCGTAGATGGTCACGGATTGATTGCTTGGGAAGGTCACAGTGCAGGCGGCCGTCTTTTCGTCCAGCAACTCCATCATGTTGACAATGACATAGGCCCTGCCCGCGCCGTCTTTCGCCTCAAAGCAGCCCACCAGCAGGCCGTCGCGGGAAGCGATGCCGGGGCGCTCCTTCTTCGGTAGGCCGTTGGAGAGCTCCCAGCGCAGGCCCGCCGCCTTATGGGTATTGACTGTGTAGGCCCCCAGCCATCGGTATTCGCCGTATTTCTCCACGAAGGGGGCAAGCTCCGCGTTGACGGCCCGCACGGCTTCATAGGTTTTTGTGGTTTCGCCGGCGGGATTCACCATATGGGAGCCGGCGTCCCACCAGCCGGTCTGGAAACAAGCGTAGATGATCGCCTTTGCCCCGAAAGCTAGGGAGGCCCAGCTCTGCTGCAGCTGGTCGGGCTTGGTGTCGCTCCAGCGCATGGTTTCGCCGTCCGACTTATCCACGGCGTTGCCTGCCGCCTGGGTGATCACCCACAGGTCGCGCCCGGTGTCCCGGCAGGCCTCTGCCAGGATATCTAGGTTATGCAGCCAGCCGTCGATGGTGCCGGTGACGTTGTAGGGATAGATGTCCACACTGATATAGTCCGTATCAATTGTTTTGATATAGTCCAGCGTGTGCCGCCGGTAGCGGTCGAGCCGCTCGTCGCTGTAGGTGGTCAGGGGCAGCAGGTATTTCGCGCTGCCCACATCCGGCTCGTTGCCCAGTTGCTCGCTGTTGGCATAGACGGGGAACAGATTCACCAGGGGGAGGCGCCCGGTGTCGAGGCTGTAGTAGTGCTCCAGGATGCCGTTGATTTTGCCGAACTCGGCGGAGGTCGGCTCGTCGATGAGGTCGTCGCCCCATAGGGCCGGGTGATCCTTGTATGACGCCATGTTCATGGCCTTCCAGGACGCTTCCGTGCTCTCGTTGATCTGCCAGTACGCCGACGGCGCGTTATAATGGGCGGCGACCACGCCGATGCCCGCGGCCTCGCACAAATCCATGAAGTCGTCGTTCACGTTGCTGATCAGGAAATCCAGCCCAGCCCCCGCGGCCAAGGGAGGCAGAACCTCGTAGTTATCCAACAGCCAACAGTTATAGGCCCCCAGCAGCAGCCTGTTGTTGTCATAGGCATACGTCCGCCGCGTGGCCGTGATGGCGTCGTCCCCCGCCATCTTTATCACAGAGGCGGTCGCGCCCGTGAGCAGGATGATTGGGGTGAGCAGCAGGGCCCAAATCCTTCCAAGTAAGACCAACATGTCATTTCCTCCTTATTTCCTATATTCGTTACACGCTTCAAAATAAGCCATGATATTCTCCCACGGCACCTCTGGCTCCACAACATGCGTCGGGCACACGAACAGCCCGCCCCTCTCCCCGGCGATATCCAGGTTTTCGAACACCACCCGGCGCACGTCCTCCGGCCTGCCGAATGGCATGGTGCTCTGTGTGCCGAGGGTGCCGTTGAAGGAAAGCCTGTTCCCATATTTCGCATGAATCTCCGCGAAGGGCATGCACTCCGGCTGCACGGGGTTGAGGATGTCCACCCCCACCTCGATGAGATCCTCGATGAAGGGCGCCGCAAAGCCGCAGGAGTGATACTGCACGAGCACATCCGGCTTGATCTCCCGGGCCGCGCGGATCACCCGTGCCAGCCGGGGTTTTAAATATTCGCGATAGAGAACAAGGCCCATCATGGGGGCGCGCTGCATACCGATGTCGTCGCCAAGCGCGATGACATCCACGTCCGCCCGGGCAAAGGCCTCCGCCTGCGCCACGGAGTTGGCCGTCACGGTGTCAAGAATAAAGGCGGCCTTCTCGTCGCCCTCGGCCATGTCCACCAGCAGATCCTCCATGCCACGCATATACCAGGAGGTCTCCCACACGGTGCAGGACATGTGGCCGTAGGCCGTCAGCCCGTGTGCTTTGATTTGCGCTGCCTGCTCGCGCTGTGCTTCCTCGTTGCCACCGACGAGCTTCGGAAAGGGATAGTCCATCAAAGCGTTCATGGTGATGTCCCCCGCCAGGGGGTGCCGCATACGCGTAAAATGCCGGGAGGCCTCGTTGCTGCCCGGCTCGTGGGCCACACCCCAGCCGGTGATGTACGCGCCCGGCCGCAGGCCGTCCGGGTAATATCGAAGGAATTCGGATTTATCCGGCCCCACCTGCCGCAGTCCCTGTACCCCGCGGAACGGGAAGGCGAAATGCTCAGCCAAATCCTTTTCCGGCTTGCCGGTTTTTTGTGTGAATTTCTTCAGCTGCGCCGGGCTGAGCATGATCTCCACCGGGGCGTATTCGTAGCCCTGCCGGCGGTAGAGGGACAGCAGGTTTTCGCGGGGGGAGAGTTTCATAGCAACCTCAATCCCGCCGCATCGTGCGGCGAACTAAAATCAAGCGTGAAACGCATTTCACGCAGAACACACATCCTTTGTATCATTCTATCATAAAAAGAAGGGGGGAGCAAGGGTTTTCTGTTGGATTTATTGACTTGTTGAGCGAAGGATGGTATGATGGTTGGGTAAAGGAGAATTGCCATGATAGCCAAGAATAAGTCAGCCCTACTCAAGGTTTCAATCCCGCCGCAACCCACCCCGCAGGAAACCTACGCGGCATCTGAGCTGCGACACTACCTGAACCTGATGACCGCCGCGTCCTTCGAAATCACCGCGCAAACAGAAGTCCCGGCAATTTCGATTGCGCTGGACGAGGCCCTCGGCGAAGACGCGTTCACAATCAAAACGCTGGGGGAGGGCATCGCCGTTGCCGGGGGCAGGCGCGGGGTTATTTACGGCGTCTACGCCCTGTTGGAGGAGATGGGATGCCGCTTCTTCACGCCTACGTGCGAGAAGATACCCTGCGTCCCCGATTTGCCCCTGCCGCAGCTTGATATCGCGCAGAGGCCCGCGCTGGAATACCGCTGGCATAACTATAAAGATTTGGCGCAGTACCCGCGCTTTGCCGTGAAAAGCCGCATCAACGGCACGGCCCTGCCGGAGCAATATGGCGGCGGCGCGCCCTACGCGTGGTTCGTGCACTCCTTTGAGCGGGAGATCATCGGCCCGGACGAGTACTTCGACGCCCACCCGGAATATTTTTCGCTGGTGGACGGCGAACGCCTGCGGGATTTCTCGCAGCTGTGCCTGACCAACCCGGACGTGCTGGAAATCACCGTGGAGAAGGTGCGCGCCGTCTTGCGCAAACGCCCAGAGTGCCGCATCATCTCCGTTTCGCAGAACGACTGCGAGAACCCCTGCGAGTGCCCGGCCTGCGCAGAAATCGACGGCCGGGAGGAGAGCCACGCGGGCAGCCTGATCTGGTTCGTCAACCAGGTGGCCGAGCGTATCGAGGAGGAATTCCCCGATGTGGTGGTCGACACCCTGGCATATATGTACACCCGCAAGCCACCAAAGCACATCCGGCCGCGGCACAACGTGTGCGTGCGGCTTTGCTCCATCGAGTGCTGCTTCGCCCACAGCTTCGAGGCCTGCAGCTGCAACGAGAACGCCAACTTCGTGGAGGATTTGCAAGGCTGGGCGAAGGTCTGCGACAGGCTGTACATCTGGGACTACACCACCGGGTTTGCGCACTACCCCGCGCCCCACGCCAACTGGAACGCCCTGCAGCCCAACATGCAATGCTTCGTCAAAAATAACGTCAAGGGCATGTTCGAGCAGGCCTGCGGCGCTCACGGCGGCAGCACGGACTTGAACGAGCTGCGGGCCTACTTAATCTGCAAGCTCCTGTGGGATCCGGACTGCGATATTGAAATGCACAAGCGCGAGTTCTGCGAATATTACTACGGGGCGGCAGCGGAGCACATCATGGGCTATATTGACGCTTTGGTTGATAAGGCGGAGCGGGAAAATATCCACACCGGCTTCAACGATCAGTGCGACAAGGCCTACTTGACTGACGGCATGCTCGATCTCTACGACGGCTTTTTTGCTAAGGCTGAGCGGGCCGTCCTCGGCGACGCGCTGCGGCACGCGCGGGTGGTCAAGGCGCGGCTGTCGATCCGCTGGGTGCGCCTGAAGAACACACAAATGCTCCGGCACGAAATTGAGCCGGAGCAAATCAATCAATTTTATGCCGACTGGCGGGCCCACGGCCTGACGCGCATCGACGAATGGGTGAGCGCCGAGACCACGCTGCGGGCGTTTCTCGACGGCAAGTGGCGCGGGACGGAGTACTACAGGCACTGGGCGGAGGAGGGCGGAGAGAAAATGTAGGGGCGGCAATCTGCCGCCCGCATAATTAAGATCACAACCACGCCGCCGCCACGCTCTGCCCCACGCGGCGGCTCTTCTCGTCCGGCACGTGGACAACAAAATCAAGTTCGGGATATTCCTCGGCCAGAACGCGTTTGGCAGCCGCGGCGATGATGTTCCCTCCCTCGCCGGACATCACGCGCCCGAGCAGCAGGACGTACTTGAAGCTGTAGAACTCCCAGTAATACGGCAGTGCGTGCCCCAGGTAGCAGCCAATGGACCCAAAGATTTTCACTGCGCCGGGGTGACCCTGCGCAAGCAAATCCTGCACGGCCTTGAGCTTAGCGCCGGGGGCCGTGTCATCCGCAAAAGCGATGCCCGCGGCAGGGGCCAGCTTGATCACGCCATCCTGGGAGAAATACTTCACCCCGCAGCCGATGTCGCCCGACCACTCGTCGGCCATGGCGGCGGGGTTGGCGTCCACGGGGGTGAAGGCCAGCTCGTTCAGCCAGCCGGTGATGTCGCCGCCCGCGTCCACGAAGCCGCCGGCCTCGCTGGTGCCCATGGCGATGCCCAGCACGTTGTTGCCGCCCAGCTCCATGGCCCCGGCCAGGGCGGTCACATCGCCGTCGTTCACCACGCGCAGCGGCACATCGCCGGCAGCTTCCTTCGCGGCGCGGATGTAAATATCCTTTATCTGCGCCTCAAACAGATCCGGCGGGACCTTCAGGAACAGCGAGGCCACGGCGGTTCTATTGTCGATATAGATCCCCGCGGAGCTCACGCCGATGGCGTCCACCCGGGGCATTTTTGACGCCGCCGTTTGGAAGGCACTGAGGATGCCCTTGTAGTGATACGCCGGGTCGGCGTTGGTTTTGGGCGACCAGACGACCTCCTCGCTGTAGATGGCCTCGCCGTCGATGACCGCCGAGACCTTGCGGTCGCTGCCACCCGCGTCAAAGCCGATGCGGCAGCCCCTGGCGTCACCGCCGGCCTTCACGCTGCGCTCTCGCTCGGCGGGCTTTTGATCCAGCGGCAGGGCGAGCACTTCGAAAGGCCGCTCGTAGACCTTCGCCATGAACGCGGCGTCGAATTGACGCGCGCCGGTTTCGTTGTAGACTTCCCGGATATACGCGGCCAGCGCGGCGTCCCCGCAGATGCTCACGCGGAAGCCGCCCTTGGCCCAGAGTAGATTCTTCACCGTGCGCTCAACGTAGTAGCAATCCGCCTCCCGATTCTCGCCGGTGACGAAGGTATCATAGACGGCGCACAAGCTATCATTGCGCTCCACGGCGATGGCGATGGGCTTCTTGGCCTGCTTGAGGAATTCCCGGCAGAACAGGGACATGGGGAGGAAGCCCGGATCGAGGGCGGGGATATTCTTGATGGGGATTTCGATGCCTAAGAATTTCATAAGCGGTGCTCCTTTCATTCCCGTGAAAGAATATGCTCTATGCCGGTCCCGGAAAACGACGCCGTTCTCAAAAACGCCGGGACCAGATCGAACTCGTTCAGGCGGCCCAAGGGTAGCCAATGCAGCGTCTCCCCCTCATGGTCGGTGCAGCTGCCGTCGGGGATATCAAGCGCGGCGCAGGACTGCATCAGGTAGAAAAAAACGATCTCGTGGTACTTTTGCCCGCCCATCTGAAAAAAGCGCTCCTGGACAAAGGCGAGTCGATCAACCGCAAGCCTCACGCCCAGCTCTTCCCGGACTTCGCGGACGACGGCCTCCTCGGAGGTTTCGTTGATTTCAACCCCGCCGCCAACCGTGGTGTATAGCAGGGGATATTCCGTAGTTTTTGCCGTCAAAAATTTGTCGTCCTTAATTATTAGCGCCGCCCTGACCGAGAAAGTGGTTTGCGGCTTTTCCATGAATATCCTCATCGTGCCCTCCCGCGCCGCTTATGACAGCTTCCCTATCCTCTCGTTGACCTCATCCTTGAATTTCTGAATATACCCATTGATAAAATCAGACGGATTGATGCCATTTTCAATCAGCGCCGTAATGTCCAGGCCGAAGGCTATGCTGTCGGTCTCGTCCACGTCGTGGCTGGCGAAGAAGGTAGCGTTGGCCAGGCGGCGGCCCACGGTGGCGAGATCGTAGCGCTTGCCGCCGGCGATCTGGCTGTCATAGACACCGAGAAGCGCCGCGGCGAGGTTCGGATGCGCGCCGGTGTCGAGGGGCAGCTTGTCCTCGTCGCACAGCCAGTCCAGCCCGCGCCAGACCTCCATGGAGATTACTTTCTTGGGCCGCAGCTCCGGGGGGATCAACCGCAGCGCCCGGATAACATTCAACGTGACCGCCACATGGGTGTCGTGCTTGTCGGCCAGGTTATGGGTATAGACAGTCTCCGGGGCGCAGGCGAGGATAATGTCCCGCAATTCATTGATGAGCATGGGGTTGTCCGGCTTTTTTACGGCGCCGCTGGGATAGTCCAGCAAAAACTGGGCGGTGTATCTGCCGATGGAGGCCGCCATTTTCTGCTCCTCGGCCCGCACGCGCATCATGTCCTCGTTGGTGTAGTCCGCGTAGATGCCGCTCCTCGGCGCGCCCCCGCCGTCGGTGACCACCACCCCGGCGAACCACCGCTCCGTGCTGCCATAGCACTGAACGATGGGCGCATAGGCCATGATCTCGATGTCGTCCTGGTGCGCGGCGATACACAGATCCGTTGTACGCGCAAGGGCGGTGTGCGCCGGCGCGGCGTCCGGGATGTAGAGCTGCGCGTTTGCCTGGGTAAGCTTCATGTCGATTCCCTCCCCGAACAATATTATTACATAATAAGTGTAGCACAGTGCGTCGAGAAATGCAAGATGAAAATCACCGCACATCCCATGAAAACACATGTATTTTTTTCGTGCCCCAGGTGCTCAATGGCACAAAACGTATCGCTTTTGCACGCACGTGTACGAGAATCTTCAGCAGATCGTCGCGAAGCTTTTCCGTGTCAGGATAGAGTCGTCTTCGCCGCCCAGCTCGATCCACACCAAGCCCTACAACATGGACATACTCAGCGCCCGCATCGCGGTCAGGCTGCGCGGGGTATATTTGCCGCCACATCCTAGAGGAGCACGGCGGCGAAATCACGGTGCGAAGCGAGGTGGGCAAGGGCACGAGCGTACGGTTCACGCTGCCGCAGGGGTAAACACTTGACTTTTCCGAATCAATCATGCATACTATACGTAACAAATTTAAGAAAGAGAGATTGGTATGATAGGACTTGGCAAATGGAAATTCATCGTGAACACCAGATTTCACAGCGGGGAGGCGTTCCTGGTCGTCGGCGAGAAGGACGGGGAATACGATATCCGCATCGAGATACCCGGGCGCAGGCCCGATTTCCGCTTCGGCAACCTGCGGGCGGAGGGAAACACCATCACGGGTTCCGCCCAACACAGCCTGCTCCAGGGAAAATCGATCCCCTTCAGCGCAACCTTCGAGAACGACACCGCCAGCGGCTTCCTCGATGTGCCCATCGTCGGCATGATCAGGTTCAGCGGCGGCGAGAAGGTCGGCTGAACCTACGTTTCCATCAGGCAATCGAAGATTTCCGCGTCGATCTCCTTCAGTTGCGCCACATGCGCGGCTACTTTTTCTCTTAGTTTACGCCCCCGCATGCGCGAGAATTTCCTTAGCTTGCGGTAGACGGCCTCGTGCACGTAGCAGTCGCCCCGCTGCTTGCCGGGAACCAGCGGCCTCATGCGCTCGATCGCAGAGAGTACCGACGGGTTGACCAAGCCGGGGCAATCTTTCGCAAGCTTTGTCAGGTATTCGTACAGCGAGTTGCGGTAATACATCAGCAGCAGGATGCCGCAGGGGTTGAGGAAGACCCCCTGGTCGTGCAGATCCTTCGCTTCCCACTGGCTGTCGTCGCGCAGCCAGGCGATCATCGCGTCGAAGGCGGCGGGGCCCGTATGGATTGTGTGCCCCTGCGCCGGCACCGAGGCCATCGCGCTGAACATCGCCGCCGTCTCCCGGATATGTGCATAGGCCTTTTCGCCCGCAAGGCGCTCGCCGGTCTTCCGGCCCACCGTGACGATGCCGTGGCACTTGTCATACCAGTCGGCTGTGCGATAATATTGTTCGGTATCGTAGCCTTCGGGTGTACCCTCCGGGGACCAGTAGGAGCGCAGGTATAAGCCGTTGCTATCGTCAGTATAGCCGGTGATCAGGCAGGCGAACGCATCCGCCGTGAAGCCGAAACCGATCACTGGGCGCCCGCTGTCGATGGAGCACTTGATTTTCTCCACATAGAATTCCTTGGAATAGTTGCGCGGGCCGGCGGGGATGTCCGGCTCGTAATAGTATTCGCTCTCGTAGCCCAGGGCGGCGAAGGTGCGCCGCGGGATCTCGGGGATGACGCTGACCTCGTCGCAGCTGGATTTGAATGCCCAGGGGAAGCACAGGCCCGCTCCGCTCAGGGCGAACATCTCGTCCTCCTCGATGGGGTCGCCGATGTATTCCATCAGCCGCCTGACGGAGCCGATGTAGCACACGGGCGAGGGGTCGCCGTAGCGCATGTGCGGGACCCCCCGCAGCACGTTTTCGGTCAGCCCTTTTGATTGGGGGGCGGCCTGCTCCGCCGCCAGCTTCATAATTTTCGGGATGTCCGGCGGGATATAGCTCTCCGGGGCCTGGCTTGGTTTCCTTTCGGCTTCGCTCATACTTGTCACTCCTTTGTAGTAATGTGCCCCAATTATATCACATTTTTTCGCCGCATATGGTATCCAATCGTTCCAATTTGATTCGCCAAACGTCTCAATTCTTGATTGCTCGGTAAATTCTGGCGCGGATCTCCCGCCTGCCGAAGCTTCCGTCCGTCTCATACACGGCAAAGGTTGGGGTAGCGCTCTGTAGGCCCATGCTTCCCACCCAAGCAGACAGCACCGACTCATACACGCCGGTATTGCCGCAGCAGCAGCCTTCCAGAACGGCGTATTCCCCGGCGGGCGAGGTTATCATTTCCACACCGCAATTGGGAGGCAGAATCAATTGCGGCGGCAGCGCAATCCCGCAGGTACAGGATTTATCTTGTGCGTTTGCCACATAGAATTGCCGCGCGGCCCGGGCCAGATCCGGATGGTGCGCCCTCAAAAAATCCATGACGGCCTGCGACGCGGCGTCCTCCGCGTCCGCGCCGGACCTGCGGGCCGCCAGGAACCGCATCTCATCGCATTGGCACAGCCGTATTTTATGGAACCCGGACTTTTTCTCTACGGGCAGAAGGAGCTGCAAACGGTTGACATGCCCATCCGCGTGGATATATTCTTCCAGGTAGGGCGCGTCTGCCTGAGTGAACATGCTGGTTTTCAGCCAGCCGTTGCATAGATAATCCCACGCGGCGTGGATCTCCGCCTCTTTATTCCGGCAGATCGTTTTGGCGAAGGTGCCGCTAACGGCGGGCTGGTCCGTGCCGTCAGCTTCGATGTAGAGCTCGTAACAGAGCCTCTGGCCCTCCTGCTTTCCGTTGCGGCCAAAGATTCTGCCGCGATACCCGGGCCGGGCGGCAAATAACCATGCAAGCGCGCGGCTCTCAATGCCTTTTAAACAGCTGTCGTAATACCGCAGGCGCAGCGTCGGCGGGATTGTCTCCGCCACCACCATGACAGGCAGCACCGGCTGCCCCTTATAGGCCGGGAAGTAGTATTCTCCGCCGCCAGCCCTGTATTGCGAAGGGGTTTGCCCGGTGGCGGCCTTCACGCTTTTGCACAAGGTCTGCGGCAGGCTGAACCCGCATTCCTGGGCGATCTGCGCCAACGTCGTGTCCGTGTGCTTGATCAGCGCCAGTGCCTTGGAGAGCCGGCGCTTGCGGACATATTCCTTCACGGAATGGCCGGTGGCGCTGTAAAATTCCCGGTACAGCTGGGAACGGGAAAGCAGCCCGGCCCCGGCCAGGCGTTCCACATTGAGCTCCTCCGCGATATTCTGTTCCAGCGTGGCGAGAAGGGCATCCAGTGGCATGGCGGCACTCCTTTTTTTATAGTGCTTGCAGCAGCGTGCGCAGCAAATCCGTGCGCCAAAAGCCGAAGCGCAGCGCCTCCTCGCGGTCTGCGATGGCGGGATCGAAGAACTGCTTGTAGCCATAGGTGCTGCGCAGCAGCTGGGCGGCGTAAAAGCGCCGCATGTTCATGCGATCCACCGCGCCCAGGGGGAACACGGCCTCGTAGGCGTCCATATATGCCCCCATGGGTTCCGCGGGCAGCGCGCCGCCGGCGCATTCCGGGTCGGCCAGGCTGAAGGAGCGGATGACCTCCCACACAGCGGGCAGGCTGCAAGCGCCGACGAAATCCAGCACGGCGGCGATTTCACCATTTTTGATGAGCAGCTGGCGGACGGAATAATCCCCGTGGGTGTTGACATAGGTCAGACCCTCCGTCACATTGGGCTGGGCTGCCAGCCAGTCCAGGCCTTTCATTTTGAAGCGCAGATCCTCCATGACGCGCTGCGCCCGGGGGTGCTCCAGGCGTTCGGCTTTTTTCAGCAGCGCCTCGTATTCCCGCCGCTTGGCCGGAATCCGCGCCGGCGCGCCCCAGGCGGGCGCAAACTGCTCCTGCATGGGCGGCAAGCCCTCCATGGCCCGGTGGATTTCCCCCAGAAGCCGCGCGGAGGCCTCCAGCAGCCAGGGCGCGGCGCCGTGGTTCTCCGGGGTTTCCCCCTCGATAAATTCCTGCACGGTGACCGGGCGGCCCCGGTGCTCGCAGGCCGTCTCACCTCCCCGCGTGTGGACGAACCGCGCCGTGGGCAGCCCCTTTTCGCGCAAAAAACCGCAAAGCCCCGCCTCGTGCCGCACCCCGCGCGCATCGAAGCCCCGCTGGTATTCTTTGACAACCAAGCGCCGCCCGTCCCCGCAGACCGCGAGGAAAAGGCAGGCGCTGCCGCCGGGAATATCCGAAATTTCTATGGCCTCCAGGGCGTATTCCCGCCGCAGGAACTGGTGCAGGCCCTGCCGCGTAAAATCGGACGCGTATAGCATATGGGCTCCTTCCCAGTGGGCTTCACCAACTTGACCCTGTATGGAGAAAGCGATCAATCTCTTGCTACGCAAGGGATTGAGGCTCCGACATCTAGATTGTCATCTGTGTAAGTGCGCGAAAGCTACGAATCCCGAAACTCAAACAGCTTGGCGACGGGAACCCCCAACGCATCGGCAATATCCAGCAGCACATCAAGCGACAGGCCAACGTCACCATTGGGTGCCTCAATATTACTCATATGCGTTCGGCTGATGCCAATTTGCTCAGCCAGCTGCAATTGGCTTAAGCCCTGCATTTTCCGCGTGTATGTGATGTTGAATTTTAGCTTCCTGTAAATATTCTCATGCCTCTTGTCCATATAAAACACCTCAAGAATATTCTACACGGTAAAAGGATTCAGTGAAACAATGTCATGTAAAATATTGCAATCTTTAATATTGCAATATCCGCTTCAAGGTGATATGATAGGGTTTGTCGAAAGCAGCGAGTTCCAAACATGAAGGATGCCCTGCAGGGCGGTTCCGACCTTGGGAACGGAACAGGCGACGGTTGACGGCAAAGCGCAGTAAAAGCAAAGCCGTGCGGCTTGACGTCGCACGGCCTTGCTCTTTTTGATGCCTTTTGTCAACCTGTCCGGCATAGCTTCCGGGGCGGGGTTATTTGGTTTTACGGTGATGTACTTGCTAACGCCCAAATCCCCCATTTTTTTCGTATATTCTAATTGAAAATTCCCCCAGCTTCCAACAACGGGGGCCTGCTGTTTTGCATGGTTTT
>JGI24702J35022_10001949_pt1 | contig 12717 bp, 5 predicted proteins | sample TergutTh196P4_FD_35022 | JGI IMG/M metagenome (IMG submission 35022)
CAACTCCGCACTGACTACCAATGACTGGGGAGTTAACGCATTATGGCAACATAACGATTATTGGGGATGGCGTGGAAGTAGAATAATGGCAGGCGGACCGCGAGAAGTGAAAAGAGACGGATGGGGCGGAGTTATGCCCGCAGGTGAGTTTGCCAGAGCACTCATTGCAAACGACGGAATAGATTCATACCGACGGAAAGGATGGCTATTAAGATACGACGAAGTGTTATACGATTTGACTTGGGAAAGCGATTTTAATACTGATGGGACTCCCAAGAATTTGACGTTAGCAGAAAAAAGAGCAGATAGCCAAAGAGGTACACGACGTTCGGCAGGTGTGCATCCGAATGCGCCTGCGGCTGAAATATCAGACCCTCTATACGGTTGTGAAGGTTACTTTATGCTTAAACGTATGGCGATGGAAGCAGATCATGGAGCGCCAACAAGAACAAGTTATTATATTAAGAACCACGTAATTATGCGTTATGCCGAAGTACTTTTGCTCTATGCAGAGGCTTGTGTAATGACAAATCAAAATCTTCCCCAGGCACTGGAGTTAGTGAATAAGATACAAATCCGTGCAGGTTCACAAACAATAACACAGGGGCAGTTGACCCTTCAGGATGTTAAGAATGAAAAGCGTTTTGAGATGTGGCTTGAAGGAACGCGTTTTGTTGACCTTGTGCGTTGGGGTGATGCATTTGACGTTCTTAAAGACCAGTGCAACAACACACCGCATTTCCAGGATAACTTTAGAACCGGCGACCATGGAACATGGGATAATAATGACTGGGAAATAACATGGAGAAACTATAATGAAGGAAGTGTTCATGGTTTTCAAAAAGGAAAACACGAATTGTTTCCATTCCCATTCTGGGCGACAAGTCGCAACCCGAACTTGGTACAAAATGCAGGTTGGTAGAATAATAAAGTAACAGTAAATCTGCCGGGGAACTTGAGATATTCTCCGGCAGATTTTAATAAAACCAAATAATCAAATGAAAAGAGTAATTATTTTTTTGACGATTGTTATTCTGTTGTCTTGCTGTGAAAATTCTAATCGTCAGCAGCAAATGATACTCAATGAGCTTGAGTATTTTGAAAAACAAGGCGCAAATATACTTGTTTACAGCAACCGTTTTACCGGCATCTTTAATGATGAAAAGACAGCCGGTATCGAAATTATTCATCATGGAATAAGAACTGCAACCGGAGGCGCTGTCAGGCTTTCCAACACACCTGAGCAATGGGACCTGATTCCTGTGATTGCAGAACACAATGCTGACTTAGCGACAAATACGATTGAGGCTACCTTGCGTTATGAATACTATGATTTTGAATCTCGTATTGTAGCCACCTCAAAGAGTACGGGCGTTGAAATTTCTGTTTACCTTGACAAACCGGTTCCCACATCGTTAGAAAATAAAGCAGGATTTAATCTTGAGTTCCTGCCTTCTCACTACTGGGGAAAGAAATATGTCATGGATGGACGTTACGGGATTTTCTCTCGCTATGCAGTAGGCAGCACCGTTGCACGACCTAACAGCGAAAAGACGCGTCAGTTCAACGACTATGTTACTTACGATGATCGTGGTACCGGACAGTTTGTCGATCCTGTACCATTAGAAACAGGTCGTACAATTATACTTGCGCCCGATTGCCCGGAAAGTATGGTTAAAATAACTTCGCCCGAAGCCGACATAAGTCTTTATGACGGTCGTATGATTGCTCAAAACGGCTGGTTTGTAGTTCGTAGCTTGCTTCCTCCAAATAAAACAGGCAAAGTCCTGAGCTGGACTATTGAACCTAATGCCGTTCCGGGATGGGTTAGAGAGCCAAATATAGGATTCTCACAAGTAGGATACATTCCGGCACAAAAGAAAGTAGCAGTCATAGAATTAGACAAGAAGGACACCCCACTTTCAAATGCAACGTTGTTTAAAGTTGCCGAAGACGGAATGATTAGCGAAACCTTCAGTGGACGTATTGTCCCCTGGGGCGACTATTACAGGTATCATTATGTAAAGTTCGATTTTACTCCTGTTACGACGCCCGGCATATATTTTATTAAGTATGGCGAACATCAGACGAATACTTTTTTAATTGATAATAAAGTATATGATAATATCACCCATGCAACTACCGATGTATGGTTTCCTGTACATATGGAGCACATGTTGGTAAGAGAGGCTTACAGGGTGTGGCACGGGAACCCTTTTAAAGACGACGCTCTTCAGGCTCCTGTGTTGAATCTTCCACATTTCGATGGCTATATGCAACGTACTACTCATCCCAAATATAAACCGTTTGATAGAATTCCGGGTTTAAATGTGGGCGGATGGTTCGACGCCGGTGATTACGACATTCAAACCGGAACGAACATGAATGTGCTTTTGAACCATATTTACATTTGGGAAAATTTCAAGCCAACGCGCGACCACACGTTTATAGACCAGAAAACCAGGTTTGTCGAAATTCACCGTCCGGATGGTATTCCCGACATCTTACAACAGATTGAACATGGAACATTGCAAATAGTAGCTCAGGCAGAGAATATCGGCTGGATGGGAAGAGGAATTATTGCGCCTCTTTTGAGCCAATACCATCACCTTGGCGATGCTGTCACACAATCAGACGGCCTGTTATATAATCTGAAACTTGATCCTTATCAATTATCAACCGACGGCTTGACGAGCGGACGGCAGGACGACCGTTGGGTATTTAATGACCGCAATCCGGGCACCGATATTAATGGCGCTGCAGTCCTTGCCGCTGCATGTCGTGCGTTGAAGGGATTTAACGATGATTTGTCGGCAAGAGCATTGAAAGAGGGACTTAGACTTTTAAAAGAAGGCGTTGAACTGCAGAACACAACACGTAGTACGACGCAGACGCCTCCTGCTGCAGGCAGAATGGGAGCAGGAGTGGAACTAAATGCCAATCTTCAATTCTACATCACAACCGGTGAAAAACAATATGCAGATAGATTTGAGGAGCTTATATGGCCAGCGCTTGAAAGTAATGTAAATATTAATATTCCCGTAGCGCTTCATGCCGTACCTCATATGGGTACAGCCTTTAAAGACAGACTCAGACCGTTTATTCTGCAATACAAAGTATATATAGACGAATTTGAAGAGAGTACTCCATATGGAGTGCCTGTGGGCATCGGTAACTGGGCAGGAACGGACGGCGTGTCAATGTTTGGTAACAACTGTTACTATGCACACTTGTATTTCCCTGAGATAGTCGGACCCGAGTATGTTTTAAAAGCATTAAATTTTTTGTTTGGTTGTCATCCATATCATAATCTTTCGTTTGTTGCAACAGGCGCTGCCGCAGCAAACAAAAACGTATTTTATGGACAAAACAGAGCTGATTTTACATTTATACCGGGCGTTGTGGCGCCTGGTCCGCTATTTTTCAAACCCGATTTTTTTGAAAACAAAGACGACTGGCCTTTTCTGTGGGCTCAAAATGAAGGAACGAAGTTAGGAGCTATCATGTTTGTACATCTGGGAAAAGCCGCACAAGATATAGTGATGAAGGGATTGTAACACACTTATACTATCATTTTATTAAAATTCAAAGCAATGAAAAAGATTTTTATATCATTATTAATGTTATTACCTTTTGCCGTACCGGCGCAAAAGGCGACGATTCGCATAGATACGGAGCGGCCGATTGGAGAGATTGACTCCAATATCTACGGCGTCTTTATGGAACCCATCGGACGTGACCACAGTACGACGAATATTGTTGTTGGCCCGCTGTACGATCCTTCCTCTCCGACAGCAAACAAAGACGGATTCAACACGGTTATCATCGACGCCATGAAAGAACTGAAAATTACAAATATGCGTTGGCCGGGCGGCAACTATCTGTCAAGTTATAACTGGCAGGACGGCATAGGCCCCAAAGAGCAGCGTCCGGTGCGAAAAGACTTGGCCTGGGGAAGCTTCGACACAAATGTAGTTGGTACGGACGAATGGGTCGCCTTGAACCGGGCTATCGGATGTGAAAATGTGATATGCGTGAATCTCGGTTTGGGAGACATCAACGGGGCGCGTTTCTGGGTAGAATATTGTAACCTTCCGGTAGGAACCTACTATTCCGACTTGCGTGCAAAATATGGTAACAGCGAGCCTTTCAATGTGAAATACTGGTGCATAGGCAATGAACTCGACGGCGAGCCTTGGATTAATGGATATAAAAATGCCGACGACTACTGCAAGATAGGATTGGAGGCCGTCAAAGCGATGAGGAACGTTGATAATACGATAAAAACGGTTGCCTGCGGATCGTCTTATTATGAACCTACCGGTCGCTGGATAGAGTGGAATCAAAAGATAATCAACGCCTTTACGGGGATAGCCGATTATCTGTCCATCCACCGTTACTGGGGTGAGCGATTAGGAACGGATTATTACGAATATTTAGGCGATGCACAACTTGATTTTGAGGACAAGATACGCGCGCCTAAGGCTCAGATAAAACTTGCCGAATCGCTTTATCCGGAAAAAAGACCCCTTATGATTTCCGTCGACGAATGGTCGGCGCGCGGCCCAAACATGCGCGGCGTAATGGCAAATGTTATGTGTCTCAACTCCTTCATACGTCATTCAGACGTAGTGAAGATGGCCAACTTCACCATGATGACCTCGCTTCTGTCTAACGACAGGGAAGGAGGTTATATAAGTCTCCCTGGTTTTATGCCTTCAAACTTTTCTCAAATAATTGTCTCGGGACTTCCATCGACACGTATGTACAATGCGACACTTTTAACACGAAAGCCAATCAAGGTATCCCATACCTTGATGTAACATCGGTATACAACAAGGAAAAAGGGTCTGTTATTGTAAATGTAGTAAATCGTCACGCAGATAAAACTATTACTGCCGACATCTTAAATGTAGCGACACCATTTACAGGCAGGGCGCAGATTAGCTCGTTGGAAGGAGATGCCATGGAACTCTTCACCTACGCGAAAAAAGATTCTTATACCCCGCAGACGAAACAGGTTGACGTTAAGAATGGCATATTAACCTATACATTCCCCGCTCACTCGGTCACTCAAATAGAATTGAAAACTAATCCGAAAAATATTAATTAACTAAAAAAAAATCAAATGAAAAAAATTATTTTATTTTTATTACCTTTAATTTTAACATTGTCATTTAACAATGTACAAGCTAATGTATTACAGCAACCCTTCACGATTTCCGGTACGGTTACTGATGAAAATGGAGAACCGTTACCGGGAGTTAACATTGTAGTCAAAGAGACAACTATCGGAGATATCAGCGATGTCAACGGTAAATATTCCATCAATGTTCCAAACAGGGATGCTGTATTGGTATTTTCATATATCGGATACATCAAAAAAGAAATTCCGGTTGGAAATCAAAGGGAGCTCAACATCACTCTTTTAGAGGATCTGATTGGACTTGAAGAAGTAGTCGTTATCGGTTACGGAACTATTAGGACAGCAGATGTAACGAGTGCGGTTGTTTCCGTAAAACCTGAAAATTACACACAAGGAAGTGTGCGGGATATCGGACAACTGATACAGGGTAAAGTAGCCGGTCTTATAATTAATACTACCAGTGGCAATCCGTCCGGCAGTTCATCCATCAGGCTGAGAGGAAATACGACGCTTTATGGCTCCAGTACCAATCCGTTGATATTGATTGACGGCGTTCCAGGCGATTTTTACACAGTTTCGCCGGATGATATTGAATCCATTGATGTTTTGAAAGATGGCTCTGCGGCGGCTATTTATGGTACGAGAGGAACCAACGGTGTGATCATCATTACAACCAAAAGGGCAAGAACAGACATTCGGAGCCACGTGGATTATTCAGGGTACATCAGCACCCAGGCAATCAGGAAGAAAACAGAAGTGTTTGATGCCGATGATTATCGCAGGCTTATCGCGGAAGGCGTAATCGGGCAGTCCCACGATTTCGGAGGAAGCACCAACTGGTTGGATGAAATTTCAAGGACGCCGTTGATTCATAACCATGACTTGACAATCAGGGGCGGAAGTACGCAAACGAATTATTTACTGTCGGTTATTTATAATAATTCGGAAGGTATTTTCCTGAAATCGTACCGTGAAAGACTTAATGTCCGCGCTGACTTCAATCACAGCATGTTCGACGGTATTTTGCAGTTAAATTTCGGGATGTTGTCACGTAATGATAAATCCAGTTCGTTCAGCAGCGGAATATTCAGATTAGTAAATCAGTACCATCCGACCATACCGGTCAAAGACGCGAATGGCAACTGGTATGAAGCCGGTATATTTGAAGTTGAAAATCCTGTTTCCCGCATTATGGAACAGGATAATGAATCCGGTTCATTGCTCAACCGTTTCAACGGGACAATTACATTAAATCCTATGAAAGGATTGAGTTTGAAAGCGCTTATATCCTATTCAAAATATCACTCGCATGGCGGATCCTATGAAACCCGTAATCATATATCAACCGTTCGTAACGGTCGCAATGGTTCTGCAAACCTTGACGCCAGACAAAATGTGGACAGGTTGGTAAATTTAACCGCCGAGTATAAAAAAAATATCGGGAAGCATAATTTTACCGTGTTGGGAGGATATAGTTATGAGGATTACGACGGAAGAAGTCATTCGATGAATGACACCGATTTCCCCACAGACATATTCGGTCAGCATAACATTGGATTGGCACAGGCCGCCACAAAAGGAACAACATTTTGGAATATGAGCAGCAATAGAAGCGTAACCAACCTGATAGGTTTTTTTGGTCGTGCGAACTATAGCTATAAAGATCGTTACCTGCTTTTAGTCAGTTTACGTCACGAAGCCGCCAGTCAATTGTGGGGGACTAAGAACCCGTGGGGTACTTTTCCAGCTGTTTCCCTTGGTTGGCGATTGAAGGAAGAAGCATTCCTGAAAGATGTTACATTTATTAACGAAATGAAGCTGCGCGCCGGTTATGGCGTAACCGGAACTCAGCCAAGCGGTTCTTTTCTGGGGGTAGCAACCCTTGGATATAGCGGGGCGGTTTATACGAACGGGGAATGGATTCAAACACTTGTGCCCAGGCGCAATCCCAATCCATATCTGAGGTGGGAAGAGAAAAAGGAAACGAATATCGGCCTTGATTTTGCCTTCCTTCGTAGCCGTCTATCCGGAAGTATTGATTATTATGTTCGCGTGATTGACGGATTGCTGTACGATTATACGGTGCCTGTGCCGCCGAACTTGGTCAATACTACCCGTGCGAATGTAGGCGAGATGAGAAACGAAGGCGTTGAAATATTGGTAAGGGCAATACCCGTAAAAAACAGAGATATTGAATGGAGTTCCGACTTGAATTTCTCGACAAATAAAAATAAATTAGTCACCTTGTCCAATGATTTATATGAACCCCAAAACTCTTATATTACAGCCGGCGATGCGCAGATCCCTATCTATGGTCCTACACACCGGTTAGATGTCGGAGGTAAAATCGGTAATTTCTGGGGATATAAAGTGATTGATATTGACAATGACGGCAAGTGGATTTACGCCGACCCGGAAACAGGAAACGCTGTGCCCTACAGTGAGTTTGCCAAAGTGGATGAAAATAAACAGATTTTGGGGAACGGACTTCCCAAGTTTTATTTGGGCTGGAACAATTCCGTACGGTATAAGAAATTTGACTTTTCAGTAAGCATGAGGGGCGCATTCGGATACGATATCTTGAATTTTGAACGAATGTATTACGAAAACACCAAAACACATCAGCAGTACAACCGATTGAAATCTGCCTATGAACCTGTGTTCGGCAAAGCGGTATTAAACAATGATCTGGACCTTGAATACAATTCATATTACATAGAAAAAGGCGATCACTGGAAAATCGACAACATTACGCTGGGGTATACATTCAATACCAACAATATCAAATACATCAGCAGAATCAGAATATATGCTTCGACGCTTAATACGTTTGTAATAACGAAATACAAAGGAATAGACCCCGAGGTGAACGCAGGCGGTCTTGATCCCGGAAATGACAGCAGGGATAAATACCCTACAGTCAGAACTTTTACTTTTGGACTTAATCTTGGTTTTTAATTTTTAATACTGAATAAAATGGAAATTATTAAATATAAAAATGCACTTTTGATTGTGTTGATCACACTTCTTAGCTTTGGATGTACCGAATTGGCGCATGTAAGTTACAGTGACATAATAGCCGAACAGTTCGAGCCAACCGAAAGAGAAATACCGGCGCTTATTGGTTCGGCATACACGCAATGGCGTGCTTCAATGCTTGATTTTGATGGGGTTTGGCGTTATCAGGAAATTACCGCCGACCAGGTAGTTATACCTGCCCGACCCAATGGCTGGGTAGACGGAGGATTATACAGGCGTGCGCACGAACATTCCTGGACAGAAACCGAGAACTGGATTCGAGACCTCTGGACGCGCATATATACAGGAATAACGAATTGCAACCGGTTGATTTATCAAATGGAATCCGGATTCCTGCCTATCAACGATCCGGAAGTGTACAACGCCATCATTGCCGAATTACGGGTAACACGCGCAAGTTATTATTATTTATTGTGCGACCTCTGGGGAAACGTCCCTATCGTAACAAGGTTTGATATTCCCGATGGATTCCTGCCCGATCAATCAACAAGGAAGCAAGTGTATGATTTCATATTGGGGGAAATACTGGAAAATCTCCCCCTTCTGTCAAAAGAAAGGAACATGAGTACATACGCACGTTTCAACGAATGGGCAGCCCGGACGTTGCTTGCAAAAATGTATCTGAATGCAGAAGTTTATACAGGCGCTCCGGAATGGGAAAAATGTATACAGCAATGCGATTTGATTATCAACTCGGGTGTAGGGTATGGACTGGAACCGAGACAGAAAAATGTGTTTGTAACCGAGAATCAGAACTCTTTTGAGATCATGTTCGGATTAGCGGTTGATGCCAACTACACCTCCAGTTGGAACGCATTCGACCACCATATGCAAACATTACCCTCCGGGCTGCAATATAAATATAATATCACGATGGAACCCTGGGGAGGCATGTGCGCTATTCCACAGTTTATAGACACATTCGATCCCGACGATAGCCGATACCATGACAATTTCATTTATGGACCGCAATTTACACTTTCCGGGGATCCTATCCTTATTACCAGCGGAAGCGCAGAGTTTATCGGTAAACCGATGGATTTTGTCAATGAAGTAAACAGTATTGCTCAGTCCGAACAAAATCAGGGTATTCGGTTTGAAAAATATGAGATAGGCTTAGGCTCGTCCAATATTTTGAATAATGACTTTGTTCTTTTCCGTTATGCCGATGTTTTGATGATGAAAGCCGAATGTCTATTACGGACAGGCAGGGCGGATGAAGCTGCTGTCATTGTAACCGAAATCCGTGCAAGGGCTTTCACAAACGCCCCTGAAAAAGCGGCGGTAACCGGCGCCGAACTCCTTGCAGGAAGTGTGTATGATTATGGATTCAGAGACAACAGAGATACTCCGGAAAATACGTTTGAAGGCGGCGCAGACGTACAGTATGGTCGCTTTCTCGATGAATTAGGCTGGGAATTTAACCAGGAAGGCCGTCGTCGTCAGGATTTGATCCGTTTTGGCGTTTTCACTAAAAAATCATGGTTTTCACATGCGCCTAATGGCGATTACAGAACGCTTTTCCCAATCCCCAGAATACAACTTGACGCCAATGGGAAACTGAGCCAAAACCCTGGTTATTAGTCCATCCGCTATTTCTGCCGTAAAGAGAAATAGCCATGGGAATGGGGATGTTAATTGAAGCGGTCGCCGGGTATGAAAACAGTGCCAGGAGCTTAGGATGTTATCATCCGAAGGGCAGGCATGTATAGCGCAAGCCGGATATGTAAGTCTTGTAGATTGAATAAAAATGTTGTTTTAAATATTTATGCAAGAATGAAAAAAGAATGTGTTTTTTTTAAAAAACAGTCGGCAGCCATGCTGTCGGTTATGCTGCTGCTGGGTTTGTTTACACTGACAGTTGCGGCCCAACGGAACGTAACCATACAGGTGGAATCGAAGACGCCCGACAGGATTCTGAATCCCATGATTTACGGACAGTTATTCGAGCATATCTATTTTTCGCCAAGCAACGGGGTTTGGAACGAGATAATCTATCAGCGCTCGTTCGAACCGGAGCATTATCCGGGCATAAAGCCCCGCGACGGGTATTTCGATGGCTGGTATGCCGACGACGAAAAGGTGTTACATTCGCCCACACGCTACGAGCAGCCTGTCCCGGTAACTACGATTGAAAACGCAGACTATGAGCTATCCATGGAGGTGAACTGGCGCTCTTATAAGCTGGCGCGCCGTTCCTGGAGCGGGGGGGCGCTCGATATCCGGTTCGCGTTCAAAAACAGCGACAACGGCGAACCCTATGTTTTCCGCATCTTTGATCCGCAATATGAACGGGCGGGGATGATATCAGGTCTTCCGGGCGCTCCCGGTTCGCAGGAGAGGCAGCTTGCAGAGAATCAGATGAATATGCCTTCTTTCTCAATAACGAAGCAGGTAGAAACACAGGTAGCAGGACGCGATGGACAGATGCGCACAGTCAAATCATGGTCGCCTATCAAATTAGTCAAGGCTCAATTGGATACCGGCGGAACGTGGCACAGCCTACGCATCAAAGTGAACGGTAAGACCGTTCGTGTTTATTGGGATAATAAACAGATACTCAATGCTGGAGGATTAGATGCTACATCGGTTAACGACATTGTATTTTGGGTTAACTATACCGAAACGTATTACAAAAACATAAAGATAACTTCGGGTAATGGTCGGACAGTCTATTACGAAGGCATGCCCGAAGTAGTATCTGTTCCCGCTGTGGCGCATCAATGGAACTCGTTTGGCGACGGAGTGTTCTCGCTTGCTAAAGATGATGCCGTCAATATGCGCTATTCGCAGGTAATAACTTCCCGAAACGGCAAGTCGGGCGTTTTTCAGGGTCCCAAACATATTATGGGGGGGGAGAAATATTTCGGATCCATCTATGCCAAGGGCGACGGACAGGGCTACCTGTCGGTGGCGTTCAAGTCGGGCGAGCGGCTTCTATCAGAGAAAATGCTTGGCAAGCCGGGCACTGCATGGACAAAATATGATTTTATACTCGACGCTGGCGCATATTCGGGCGACGCCGATTTCGCGATCTGTGTCAACAACGGCCGCGTGCAGGTCGATCAGGTAAGCATGAGCAGTCAGACCGGCATTGCATCGGGGGGCTTCCGACCGGATATCCTGAAGGTTGTCAAAGACCTGGCGCCCACAAACCTGCGGTGGCCGGGAGGGGGATATGCCGCGCAATATCAATGGAAATGGGGCGTCGGGCCACAGGAGAAACGCGAAAGATGGGCGCATTGGCAGTGGCTTGATTATGACCAGAACGCTTTTGGCACAGATGAGTTCATCCGTTTCTGCCGCGAAGTAAAAGCCGAGCCGGTTATTGTGGTGCGCATCGGTTATGAAAGGCCTGAATCGGAGTACGGGCAAATATTACAGGACGCCTGCGACTGGGTAGCCTATTGCAACGAACCGGCTACCGGCAAATGGGGAAGTATACGTGCGGCAAACGGCCATCCGGAGCCTTACAATGTGAAATATTGGGAGATAGACAACGAGATGTGGGAGTTCGGACTTGAAAAATACGAAGCCGCCGTAAGAAGGTTCTCTACCGCCATGCGCGAGGTTGATCCGAGCATTAAGATTGTAGTTTGCGGAGGTTATCCACAGGGGCAGGATGAAGGATTCCTGATGAGGTCAGGTCAATATTTTGACTATATGAGTCTTCACCACTATGAAGGAGCGAATGGATATGCTGCCGGACCGGAAAGGTTACGGCAGCGTTACACTCCCTATGCCGATCTAATAGCCAAGTGTCCCAACCCGAACATCAAACTTTATATCTCAGAATGGAATCTGCACAGCATCGATTGGCGTACCGGGCTGTTTGCGGGCGGGTTTCTCAATATGTGCGAACAGACGCCCGTCATCGAATGGGGCGCTGCGGCGCTGTTTATCCGACGCACCGACGCCGACGACTGGAACAACGCTTTCATNAACTTCGACTACAAGGATGTATTTNTTGCTCCCAACTATCAGGTAACCAAGTTATGGTATGACAATTTCTCGCGTTACAACCTACGATATACAGGTGATACGGGCGAACTTAGCGTACAGACTACATTAGCCGAGAACGGCAGCGCTGTGATTGTTAAGATTGTAAACCCGACCGAAACATCGTATACGCTGACCATCAACGGCGACTGGGCAGGGATAGCCGGTGCGGATTACAACTATTACGCCCCCGGCAACCTGATGACAGCCAACAGCATGGAAGACAAAAACGCCGTAGCGCTCAAGAACAAAAACATCGTCCCGCATAACAACGCGATCATCCTGTCCGTAGAGCCGCTCTCGGCAGGCGTTCTCAACATTAAAAATATTTAAAAATGAATAAACATCTGATTTTATTATGGATTATCATTTTCGGCTCTACGCTTCAAGCCCAGGACAAGCTTTATCCTAATGCTTTCCCGCTACGCAGCGTACGGTTGACTGACGGCCCTTTCAAACAGTCGTGCGAATTGAATATCAAAGTATTGCTACAATACGACGTCGACCGTTTGCTTGCTCCTTTTCTTCAGGAA